>Ga0335070_10004549_pt1 | contig 16230 bp, 13 predicted proteins | sample Lox_Sample_13_FD_206722 | JGI IMG/M metagenome (GOLD analysis project Ga0335070, IMG submission 206722) | Soil microbial communities from Loxahatchee National Wildlife Refuge, Florida, United States - Lox_Sample_1.3 | ecosystem: Environmental > Terrestrial > Soil > Wetlands | place: USA... | reverse complement strand
ATCGAGGGGCACCTCCGCATCGACGTCGAAGTGGATGGTGGCTCCGTCAAGAACTCCTGGTCCTCCGGGCAGATGTTCCGTGGGATCGAGGAGATCCTCAAGGGGCGGGACCCGCGCGACGCGTGGTTGTTCACCCAGCGGTTCTGCGGCGTGTGCACGACCGTACACGCGATCGCGTCGGTCCGGGCGGTTGAGAACGCCCTCAACCTCGAGGTCCCGATCAACGCTCAGTACATTCGCAACGTCATCGTGGCCGCCCACTGCCTGCACGACCACATCGTGCACTTCTATCATCTCTCGGCGCTCGACTGGGTGGACGTGGTGTCCGCGCTCCAGGCTGACCCCGCGAAGACTGCGGCCCTTGCCGAGACCCTCTCGCCTTGGCCACGCAACAGCAAGCGGGAGATGGAGGCGGTCAAGGCGAGGCTGCAGGGCTTCGTCGCCGGCGGACAACTCGGCATCTTCACCAACGGCTACTGGGGTCACCCGGCGATGAAGCTCCCGCCGGAGGTGAACCTGCTCGCGGTCGCGCACTACCTGCAGGCGCTGGAGTACCAGCAGAAGGCGCTCAAGGTTGTAGCGATCCTGGGCAGCAAGACCCCGAACATTCAGAACCTTGCGGTCGGAGGCGTCGCCAACCCGATCAATCTTGACAACCAGACCGCGATCAACATGGAAAAGCTGTTCATGATGAAGGACCTCCTCGAAGAGGTCAGGACCTTCGTTCAACAGGTCTATCTACCCGACGTCGCGGCCGTCGGTGCGATGTACGCCCCGTGGCTCGGCTACGGCGCTGGGGTGACCAACTACCTGGCCGTGCCCGACCTGCCGCTCGACACCAAGGGCACCAAGTTCGATCTCCCGGGCGGTACGATCTTCGACGGCAACCTGGCAGGCGTGAAGCCTATCACCAGCTTCCAGGATCCCTACTTCCGCGACAACGTGAGCGAGTCGATCGCCCACGCCTGGTACGACGGAAACTGGGACAGGCACCCCTTTGAGGAGGACACGGTTCCCAAGTACACGGACTGGCAGGAGGACGGCAAGTACTCTTGGGTCAAGGCGCCGCGGTTCCAGGGGCGCCCGATGCAGGTGGGGCCGCTCGCCCAAGTCCTCGTCGGATACGCGTCTGGCCACGAGCTGATCAAGAAGTACGCGGATCAGACGCTCGAAACGGCAGGCGCGATCGCGAAGGTCAAGCTCACCCCCGCCGTGCTGCACTCCACACTCGGCAGACTTGCCGCACGGGCGATCCGGACGGCGGTCATGGGGGACCTCTCGCTGAAGCACCTTGGCCTGCTGATCGAGAACATCGGCAAGGGCGACGTTGCGACCTTCAACCCGCCGACGTTCCCAGCGGGCGAGCAGCGCGGCTTCGGCTTCCACGAGGCGCCACGCGGGGTGCTCTCGCACTGGGTCGTCATCCGCGACGGCAAGATCGCCAACTACCAGGCAGTCGTGCCCTCGACCTGGAATGCCGGCCCACGTGACGAGAAGGGACAGAAGGGCCCGTACGAGGCCGCGCTGATGGGCAACCCGATCGCCGACGCGGAGAAGCCGCTCGAGGTCCTGCGCACGGTGCACTCGTTCGACCCCTGCCTGGCATGCGCGATCCACACGGTGGATGTGGAGGGCAACGAGATCTCGCGGGTGAAGACGTTGTGATTCTGGTCGGCGAGGAGGCAACTGCGGCAACGCCTCCGGAAGCCAACGTCGCGGTCGTGGGCCTGGGCAACGTCCTCATGGGGGACGATGCCCTCGGCCCGACCGTGATCAAGGTGCTCGAGGCGGAGTACGAGTTCCCCAGGGGGGTCTCGGTGCAGGACCTCGGGACCCCCGGCCTCGACCTCACGCCGTATCTGGCGGGGGTCCGCGCGCTGATCGTGGTGGACACGGTACAGGCATCGGGTGCTCCCGGCGAGGTGCGACTGTACCGGCGGGACGAGATCCTGAAGCACCCGCCGCAGGCGCGTCTCTCACCCCACGACCCTGGCCTGAAGGAGGCCCTGCTGACGGTGGAGTTCTCCGGGAGTGGGCCGCGCGAGGTGCTGCTGGTGGGCGTGATCCCAGGGGAGGTGCGGACGGGTGTCGGCCTGAGCGAGGCCGTCCGAGCGGCCGTGCCCGCCGCGGTGGCCGAGGTTGTCAAGGACCTCGCCCGCCTTGGGGTGGCGCCGCGCCTCTGCTCGGCACCCGGGCCCCCGGACCTCTGGTGGGAACGTCCGTGAGTGGCGATCCGACGGGCAGGCTCGACTGAAGAGGTGATCGTGAAGCTCGAACGTGGCGTGCTGCTTCGCAAGCTGGAGTGGTGGCTGGTGGTGCTGATCGCGCTCCACACGTACGGGATCGGTGTGGGCTTGCTCGCGCTGCCCGAGTGGGCGTTGCGCTTCGGGGGCTGGCAGACCATCCCGCCGCTCTTCTTCCCCCGTCAGGCGGGCGTCTTTCACCTGGTCCTGGGCACCGGCTACCTGCTCGAGTACCGCCGCCTGCGATCCTTTTCGCTCCTGCTGATAGCCAAGTCCTGCGCCTTCGTCTTCCTCGTCGGTGCGACGATGCTGGCGACCGTGCCGTGGTTCGTGACCTTTGCCGGCGTTGCGGACGGTCTGATGGGCCTGGCGGTGGTGGCGGTGCACGCCGCGGTCAGTCGGGTGGAAGGACCGGTGTCCCCCGCGGGCGCCTCTTAGTCCGGTAGCTCCAGAGCAGGTCCTCCTGCGGGGGTTCTTGCGGGAGGCCCGCCTCGCCTCCGAGCCGCTCGAAGACGTCCTGGACCGTGTCGATGCCGAACTGGATGGTGGCGGTCACGTAGTCGAACAGGAGTTCGAGGCTCGGGGCAGCGGGACTGGCGGCCAGGACCCGCAGGCAGATCTGGTTGAGGGTGGTGAGAGCGAAGCAGACCTCCTCGGCCAGGAACCCCTGGGAGAAGCGGCGCTCGGCGAGGTCGCGGCAGTACGACATGAAGACCGCTTTCTCGCGGGTCCGGATCGAGTTCATCAGGCTGCGCAGGATCTGACGGTGGTGCCAGTCGTGTTCGTGCACCGGGATGTGTTCGTAGTGGATCAGCCGCAGGTGCCGGGTCGTGGTCGTGAGCCGTGCTGTGAGCGCGGTACGGATCTCCTCCTCGTGGTCCTCCAGCAGGCGGTGGATCGTGAGGTTCGGGCGCATCTGGACAACCTTCATGGCGGCGCGGTTCAGTCGGTTCCACTCGAGGGGGTCAGTCTTGCGATTCTCGAGCAGGAACGGCAGACGCCGCAGCAGCTCGAGGCGCGTCCTCGGGGACCAGCCGAGGCGCTGGCGCGTCCGGCTGGCATTTATGGTCATCTTGAGGTCGATGTACCTGCCCATCCATGGCCGCTCGAACGGCCGCTGGCCAAGAAGTCGGCCCACGAGATCGCGGCCCCACATGCCGGGAACCGCAAGCGCCTTCGGCATGAGAATGGGTCTCGCGCGACTGCCGGTCTGGAACAGCGTCGCGGCCTCGAACAGCTCCCGGTGCGAGACGGTCGCGTCCGGACTCGCGATCAGGACCTCGTTGGTCTCGGGGAACTCGGGCCTTCCGATGATGATGCGCAAGAACCCCGCCACGTCGCGCACGTGAAGGTAGGGAATCGCGGACTCGCCCCTGCCGCCCAGGACGCGGGAGTTCCACTGGCGCGACAACCAGGTCTCCAGGAACATGAACAGCGGCGGATACTCGCACCAGTCGGAGAAGAGCGCCGCGAACCGGACGATGCAGGTGGGGAAGTGCGCCCCATACTCACGCACCATCTCCTCGCCTATGCGCTTGGTCCTGGCGTAGATATGCTCGCCGTCCGGCACGCTGGATTCGGTGAGCGCGCCGCCGGGCGGGGGGAACCGGCTCGCGGCAACGGAGCTCGCAAGAACAAAGCGGCGCAGCCCGAGGCCCTTCGAGAGTTCGAGCACGTTGCGGAGCCCCTCGACGTTCGTGCGCCAGTACTCCGGATCCTCGTCACCTGTGAAATCGTAGTGGGCCGCCAGGTGAAGCAGGACCTCGGCGCCACCGCTTTCCTTGATGCCTCCAAGCACCCTGGCGAGACGCTCACGGTCACCGATATCAATCTGGGCCCAGGAGATGTTGGCGTGCTCCGGGGCGCCGCACTCGCGCTGCGAGCGGCGCCCGAGCCCAAAGACCCGGTGGCTCTCTTTGATCTCGCCCAGGAGGTGTCTCCCGACGAAACCCGAGGCCCCGGTCACGATAACCCGTGGGAGCGACATGCTTGATGGAATTCTAGCGGCTTTTCAGCCCAACCTGCACCGGTACCCGAGGAGCGGGCCGCGCCGGCTGCGTGCCCCTGCGAGGGCTCGCGGGGATGGCGGGAAACTCGGCCCTCCTGTAAGCTGCGGTCATGCCGGGAGCCCCTGAAACCGGAGCGGTGAGTGCCGAAGGCGGCCGTATGGACGGAGGGTCCGATGGCCGAAGTTGCCCGTCCCAGCGAAGAGTTCTTCTACCTCTCGGAGCTCCTCTCGCGACGTGTCGTCTCGAAGGACGGCGAGCGGGTCGGACGCCTCATCGACCTCGGCTGCGCGGCGAATGAGGTCTTCCCCCGAGTCCTGACGTACTACGTGCGTCCGGGCCTCCTGGCCCCGGTGACGCTCGCGGTGCCGGCTCCCGCCTTTGCGGACGTGCCGAGCGAGACGCTCAAGCTGGCGGTGCCGACTGACGGACTGCAGACCTCCCCGCGACGCCTCCCCGAGGAGATCCTCCTCCGCAAGGAGATTCTGGACAAGCAGATCGTCGACACGGACGGGGCCCGCGTGGTGAGGGTCAACGACGTGCACATGCTGCGCGCCCGGGGCAGCGAGGTTCGAGTCGTGCACGTGGACATCGGCTTCCCCGGAATCGTGCGCAGGCTCGGATGGGAGCGGCCTTTGGACAGGATCCTGAAGCCCATTGGCCTGCGTGCGAGGGGTTTCGCCGAGGAACGGCTGCTCTCGTGGCGGTACGTCGTTCCCCTGAGGTCGGGCTCGCTGTCCCAGGACCTTCGGCTGAACGTGGCCCAGGGTCAGCTGGCGCAACTCCACCCGGCCGAGCTGGCCGAGATCATGGAGGAGCTGGACCGGTTCGAGAGGCCGGCGATCCTCGAAGCCCTGGACACCCCGAAGGCGGCGCAGACGCTGGCCGAGCTTCCTCCGGAGCTTCAGCGGCTGCTGCTGGAAGCGCTCGACGTCCGCAGGGCCGGCGTGCTGCTGAGCACGATGGCGCCCGACGAGGCGGCGGACGTCCTCGAGGAGCTGCCCGAGCGGTTGCGGGAGCGCCTGATGAGCGCCCTTCCGGCTGCGGACGCCGCAACGGTCAACGATCTCCTGAGCTACGAATCGGGGTCGGCCGGCTCCGTCATGAACCCGGAGGTCTTCACGGTTGCTGCAGGCACGACGGTCGCCTGGGTCTTGGAACAGCTGCGGGCAGGGCCCGACGAGCTTGTGCGCGCGTACTCGGTCATGGTCACGGATGAGGTGGGCTGCCTGCGCGGTGTCATCCCCCTGACGGACCTGGTCCGCGCCGATGGTCCGAAACCCGTGGAGGAACTGATGGACACGGATCCCGTTTCGGTCCGTCTCGAGGACCCGATGGGGGACGTGGCCGAGTTGTTCGATCGCTTCAACCTCCTTTCGCTGCCTGTGGTTGATGCCGAGGGTGTCCTGCGAGGCGTCATTACCGTTGACGACGTGGTGTCCTGGTTGCGCGAGGGCGAGGGGCGCGAGGGGGGTCTCACGTGAGATCGTGGTTCGAGGGCCGTTGGCGGAGGCTGGTCGTGCTTGCGGCCGTCGTGGGCCCCGGGATCATCACGGCGAACGTCGACAACGACGCGGGCGGGATCACGACGTACTCCCTCGCTGGGGCAATCTACGGTTACCGGCTTCTGTGGACCGTGATTCCGGTCGCGCTTGCGCTTTTCGTGGTCCAGGAGATGTCGTCGCGGCTGGGGGTGGTCACCGGGAAGGGCCTCGCCGACCTGATGCGCGAGGAGTTCGGGGTCAAGGCAACCTTCTACCTCATGGTGGCCCTGCTGGTTACCAACTGGGGCAACACGATGGCGGAGTTCGCCGGACTGGCGGCGGCGCTCGAGATCGTCCACGTTCCGCGCCTGATCTCGGTGCCGATCGGGGCCGTCTTCGTGTGGTGGCTGGTCACGTGGGGGACGTACCGCGCGGTGGAGAAAGTGTTCCTCCTCGCGTCTGCCTTCTACGTCTCGTACGTGATCTCCGGCATCATGGCCAAACCGGACTGGGGCAACGTCCTGGCGTCCACCGTGACACCCAGCTTCGAGGCGAACCTGCCTTTCGTCGTGATGGTCATCGGCATCGTGGGCACCACGATCGCGCCCTGGATGCAGTTCTACCAGCAGGCCGCGGTGGTGGAGAAGGGCATCCCGACGCGGAACCTTCGGGAGGCACGTCTCGACGTGGCGGTCGGCTCGGTGATGGCCGTGATCGTCGTCTGGTTCATCGTGATCTCGTGTGGCGCGACACTTCACAGGGCTGGGATCCCGATCAAGAGCGCAGCCGACGCGGCTCACGCCCTCGCACCGCTGGCGGGGCGGTACGCCGCGCTGCTCTTCGGATTCGGGCTGTTCAATGCCTCCCTGTTCGCTGCGGCGATCCTTCCGCTCTCAACGGCGTACTCCGTGTGCGAAGGCATGGGGTGGGAGAGGGGAATCGACAAGAAGCTCAATGAGGCGCCGTGGTTCTACGGCATCTACACCGCCTTGATCGCGCTCGGCGCGGGGGCCATCCTGGTGCCGGGTGTGCCGTTGCTGAAGGTTCTGTACCTTTCGCAGGTTGCTAACGGCATCCTGCTGCCGGCGGTCTTGCTCTTCATGCTCATCCTTGCCAATCGTCGCGACCTTATGGGTGAGAACGTCAACTCCAGGACCTTCAACTTCGTTGCGTGGGTTCTGGTAGGCTCACTCATCGTGATGACGCTGTTCCTCTCCGTCGCAACGCTTCTCGGACTTGGCTGACACGACCCGAATCGGAGGTGCAATGGCCCGCGGTAACAAGTCGAACCTGGCTTTCGGGGTGATGCTGCTGGTCGTAGGCGGCGTCCTGCTCGCCACCCGCCTCGTACTCATCGAGACGGCGCCGGCCTGGCTTCTCGGTCTCGGCCTCGGGCTGGCGCTGATCGCAATTGTCAACGCCTCGTACGGTCCACTGGTCGCGGGCATGATTCTCCTCGGCCTCGGGGCTGGCATGTTGCTCGGCGATCGGGGCGTGGCCGACATCGGATCCTGGACATGGAACGTCCTCGGTCTCGGCGCCGGCTTCGTGGGCATCTACGTTCTCTCGCTGATCCTCAAGCTGCGCAGCCACTGGTGGCCGCTCGTTCCGGGCTTCATCCTGCTCGCGCTCGGTGGTGCGCGCTACGTTCGCCACTTCACGCTCCTGCCGCCCGAGGTGATGATGGCGGTTCGCACCTGGTGGCCGGCCGCTCTCGTTGTCGTGGGCGTCTGGGTTGTCATCCGCGCGATGCGCTCCTGACAAGCGGTGTGAAGGCCTGAAAGCGCGGAGGCTTGAAGGCCTCAAGCCCGGGTGGGGGAAGGGTGGGCAGCCCTCAGGCCGATGAGTGGCAGTATCAGCGGGTGAGGAGTAGAACGTCGCCGGGACGGATCGTGCTGTCCGGCAGGCCGTTGCGGCGCTGGAGCTCCTCGGTGGAGGTGCCGAACCGCCGCGCAATGCTGTAGAGCGTGTCGCCGGGCCTCACGACGTAGCGGCTCGGCGCCGCGGCGGCCACCTTCTCTCCCGCTGGAACCCGCTTTTCCGCGACGCGGCTCGGGTGGTCGACCGGGCCGCGGGGAACCACGAGGGTCTGACCGATCCTTAGGCTGCGGGGGTTGCGAATCCCGTTGGCGGCCATGATCGCGTCCACGGTGGAGCCGTAGCGGCGCGCGATCGTGCCCAGGGTGTCCCCCGACTTCACGACGTGGAGGAACCGGCGGACCCGTTCGTTCACCGGGATGGATGCGATCACCTCGGCCACCTGCTCCTCGCGCCCGCACGGCACCGCGAGCTGGTAGCTTCCGCCCGCGGACGTGAGGCGGTGGGTGAGCGCGGGGTTGAACGCCGCGAGCTCCTCGGCGTCGAGCCGCCCGCGCTCGGCGAGCACGTCAAGATCGAGCGCCCCCTCGACGGGGACGCGGGCGACGCACACCGGGTTCTCCTCGATCTCAGGCAACCCGTAGGCGGCGGGGTTCTTGGTCGCCACGACCACGGCCCAGAGCGCGGGCACGTAGTTCCGGGTCTCCCGTCGCAGGTAGCGCCGGACCGTCCAGAAGTCCGTGTTGCCCTTGGCCCGCCTTATGGCGTACTGGACCTTGCCGGCGCCGGAATTGTACGCCGCCAATGCAAGTTCCCAGGACCCGAACATGCCGTAGAGATCGGAGAGGTGCCGCACGGCGGCCTGGGTGGCGAGGTATGGATCGTTGCGCTCATCCACCAGGCCGTTGCACTCCAAGCCGTAAAGCTTTGCCGTCCCGGCCATGAACTGCCACATGCCCTGCGCCCTTGCGCGCGACCGCGCGCGCGTGTTGAAGGCGCTCTCCACCAGAGGCAGGTACGCAAGATCCTCCGGCATGTTGCCCTGGTGAAGCTGCTGCCGGATGTACGGCAGATAAGGGGCCCCGCGCTGAAGGGCGGCGATGAAGCGCTCGCGGTAGCGCCCGGTGTAGAAATCGATCAGGGAGGTCACCTCCGCGTTGATGACCACCGGAAGATCGAAGTGGGCCGAGCGTGCCTGCTGTTGAACCTCGGCGACACGTTCCTCCGGGACGGGTTGCGGCTCCGGCGGAGGCTCCTCCCCGACATCGCCATCCTCGACTTGCTCCGCCAGACGCATCAGCTCGTCGAGGACGTCGTCCTTGTAGGACGAAGGGCCGGGGGGTTCGATTGCGAGGTCTGGCGACTGAAGGAGCGACTGGTAGATCGCGGCCTCACAGTCGTGGAACTCCTCCACCTCGCCCCGCACGACAGCGTCCTGGGCGGCCGCCAGCAGAGTATCGACCTCCGCCTTGGGGTCACGCACCTTCTGGGCCGCGACGGCGTTCCCGCCGCTGGTTCCGTCTGCCCTGCCTGCTTCGGAGCCTGAAGGGGGTGGCGGGGATGTCGAGCGGCACCCAGCAAGCGCGGCCGCCATCATCGAGGCGAGGACCAATCGTCGAGTCATTCGCCCTGCAGGTTCACGATGAGCGTGAGCGCCAGCTGGCGCAGCCGTTCCCCGCGCTTCAGCTCGACCTCGACGGGGGAGACGTCCTTTACCGGCCGCCCATCGTTGTCCACGAGCTGGATGTTGACCAGACAGCGACTTGCGTCTCCGAGCGCCGAGCCCACCTTCTCCTCGACACGGCGCTTCACTTCCTGACGGGAGTTCACCGATCCCTGAAGGAGCGTTTCGATGTCGAGGGCGGGCACCCCGTCCCTGGCCAGCTTGGGCTCGGGGCGGAACGTGCTCGACTTTCGCAGCGTCTCGAGCTCCGCGAGAATGTCGAGTGACGACGAGACCCGGACGTGTCGCATCTCCGTCTCGACGGCCTCGGTGACCGGCTCGGGCGTTGTCGCGAACTCGACCGGTCCCTCCTCGACCTCTTCGGCGGAAGGCAGCTCAGCCGTGGTTTCCTCAGCCGCGGGGACAGCCACCCCATTCTCTGCCAGGGCCGCAATGTGTTCTCCCGCAAGTGCCGCGGGTGTGCTGCCCGGAAGCGTCTTGTCGAGCGGTGTTACGATCCGCGGAGAAAGGGGCGGCGTCGCAGCCACCGCGGGCGTTCCGAGCCCCTCGGCAGCGGCAGCCGTGAGCGCAGCTGGATTGAACGCGACAGTCGGCTTGGGAGCCGGGACCGGCGCCGGTGCGGGCGCGTGTGCCGGAGCCGCAGCCCCTTCCTGTGCGGCCATTCGACGCCGGAGCGAGCGCAGCGTCAGCTTCGTGATCGCCTTCAGCGTCTCGAACACGCCGGTGCCGTCGACCGCAACGGACTCGAACCAGTCGTGATGGCCCTCGGGGTTGAGGCGGTCGTTGAGCTCGTCGACTGTCAGGATGGTCTTGAGGTCACGCTTGTTGAACTGAAGGACGAGGGGGATGGTCTCGATCGAGAGCCCAAGTTCAAGCAGGTTCTCCTCGAGGTTTCGAAAGCTCTCGACGTTGGCCTCGGCCATCGGGCGCTGCGAGTCGGCAACGAACACCATGCCGTCCACGCCCTTGAGGACCAGTTTTCGTGTGGTGTTGTAGAACACCTGACCCGGGACGGTATAGAGCTGGAGGCGCGCCCTGAAACCGCCGACCTTCCCGACCTCAAGGGGCAGCAGGTCGAAGAACAGGGTCCGATCGGTTTCCGTCTCGAGCGAGACCATCTCGCCACGGGAGCCGGGGGCCGTCTTGGCGTAGATGAACGAGAGGTTGGTGGTCTTCCCGCACAGGCCAGGACCGTAGTACACGATCTTGGCCGCCATCTGCATCGTGGCCCAGTTGAAGAACACCATTGAGCTACGCCCCCGAGCTACGCCAACATCTCGAACGTAACACACTAGGCCTGGCGGGTCAACGCTAACCCCAACTCCTGGGCTTGTTTCTCACTGATCAGGCCCTGCTCGAGAAGGCCCGCGATGGCGAGCCATGCCGCCGCCCAGTAAGCGGTCGCGACTCTTCCGGGGAGCGCCTCGAGATGCAGTCGAACCGCTGCGGCGTCCGCGCGAGCGATCGGCCCCGTGAGTTTCTCGAAGCCACGCGCCGAGAGCGCCGCCTCGACGGTACCGATCACCAGGGGTCTGAGCGCGCTGGTCACAACTCGCTGCGGGAGACCGGTGCGCACCAGCTGCGCTCGCGCCGCCGCAACGAGTGCATAGGTCATGTTGGAGGCCAGCGCGGCTGCGGCGTGGTAGCGGGGCTTGGCAGCGGCGGACAACGGCACCGGCCTCATCCCGAGCGCCCGCGCAAGTCGCTGCGCCGCGCGCACCGCCTTCTGGGCGCCCTCAACAGTCGCCGTCACACCCGCCAGAGCGACCCGCGGGCCGGTCGCCGTGGGGAAGCTGACCAGCGGGTGGAGTGAGCCCACGGTGCAGCCCCTCTTGGACAGTGGAGCGAGCTCGGCCCCGGGCAGCAGCCCCGATGTGTGGAGCGCGACCGAGGTGGTTGTGTCGAGCAGGGGGGCGAGCCGCTGAGCACATGGCCGAATGGCCGAGTCCGGAACGGCAAGGAGGATCCCGCTCGCCGGTGGAAGGGAAGCGCCTGAGTCAACGGCGGGCACCCCCGGGAGGAACCGCCGCACCCTCGAACGCCCGCGCGTCGAACGCACCACAACCCCGGCGACCTCAATCCCGGCCGCCGTCATGGCCCGCGCAAGCTGCAGCCCGCAGCGTCCTGCGCCAACGAGAAGCCACTTGGAAACCATTGCATCATGGTACAGTAGGGATGCGTGCGGACCCCGCCCCGGGGAGCCAGGGAAGGGCGATGAAGGAAGGATTGTCCAAGCGCGAACGGGAGATTCTCCGCGAGGTGGTGGACCTTTACCTCGCGAGCGGGGAGCCTGTCGCGTCAGCGACGCTCGCGCGGGCGTCCCGTACCGGTCTGTCCCCGGCTTCGCTGCGCAGCGTGATGGCGGAGCTGGAGGACAAGGGTTTTCTCACCCAGCCGCACACCTCAGCAGGACGTGTGCCCACCGATCTCGGATTCCGCGTCTTCATCGACGCGATTCTCCAGAGCGCCCAGCTCACCCACGGGGACGAGCGTCGGCTCAAAGCCATGCTCTTGCCCAGGGGACCGCTCGAGGAGGTGCTGGCTCAGGTGAGCCGGGTGCTCGCAGACGTCACAACCGAAGTCGGAATGGCGCTGGCGCCCACCTCTCAGCAGGCCACGTTGCAGTCCGTCCACTTCGTGAAGGTTGCTTCCAAGCGCGTGCTGGCCGTCGTCGTCACCGGAGGTGGCTTGGTCGACTCCCGCCTGTTGGCCGTCGAGCGGGATTTCCAACCGGCGGAGCTCGAGCGCATCTCCAACTACTGCACGCTGTCGTTCGAAGGCCTTCCGCTCCGCGAGATTCGCAAACGCCTCCTGACGCTCATGACCGAGGAGCGCGCGCAGGCCGACCAACTCCTGACCGGTGTCGTGGCGCTGGGTCAGCAGGCCGTGGAGGCCGAGGTGACGTCCGGCGGTGAGGTGTTCGTCGAGGGCACGGGTCGCCTTCTCGAGAGAGCCGCCCCCGGCCAACTGGATGCGGTGCGAAGGCTGCTGGCCGCCTTCTCGGACAAGGCGATGTTGCTCACCCTGCTGAACGATTTCTTTGCCGCCCCTGGACCGACGGTTCTGCTGGGGTCGGAGTTCTCCCTGGTCGGGTGTGACGACCTTGGTCTGATAGTGACCTCGTTCCAACGGAGCAGCGGAGAGCAAGGTCTCATTGGCGTGGTCGGCCTCAAGCGCATGGACTACCCGCGAATCATTCCCATCGTGGACTATATTGGGAACTACCTCACGAGGACAGGCGGTGAACCAGGGGGAGTGGGATGAGCGACGAGGACCGGCGACTGGCTCCGGAGAATGAGCCACAGGGCGCCGCCGAGGCTGAGCCCGAGACGAAAGACGTCGAGCCCGTGCCCGAGGAAGGCGCCGCCGGTGTCGACGAGGCCATCCAGGAAGAGCTGCAAACCCTGCAGCAGGAGATCGCACACTTCCGGGAGCTCTACCTCCGCAAGCTCGCGGACTTCGACAACTACCGCAAGCGCCAGGAACGCGAGATGGTCGAGTTCCGCCGCCATGCCAACGCGGAGCTGATGCGAAACTGTCTCCCGGTCCTCGACAACCTGGAGCGGGCACTCGCTGCGCCCGCGGGTGACGGCAAGGGGCTGCGCGAGGGCGTCGAGCTCGTGCTGAGGCAGTTCAAAGAGATCCTCGGCCGGCACAGCCTCTCCGAAGTGGACCCCATCGACCAGCCGTTCGACCCGGCCTTTCACGAGGCCATCCAGCGCTATGAGGTTTCGGGAGTCGAGGAGCCCACGGTCGTGCAGGTGCTACAGAAGGGGTACCGACTGGGCGAGCGACTGATCCGACCGGCACTCGTCATCGTTGCGGTGCCAAGCAGTTCGATCGCGCAAGAGGCGCCTGAGCGGGCGTCCGAGGGGAGCAATGGGCAAAATCATCGGAATTGACCTGGGCACCACCAACTCCTGCGCCGCGGTGGTCGAGGGCGCCCGCCCGGTGGTCGTTCCCAACCGGGAGGGAGGGCGGACCACCCCCTCAGTCGTGGGGCGAGCAGCCGACGGAGAGCTGCTGGTCGGACAGATCGCGAGGCGCCAGGCACTCACCAACCCGAGGAACACCGTCTACGCGGTCAAGCGGCTGATCGGGCGCAAGTACAACACCCCTGAGGTCGAGCGGGCACGGGCCATCGTCCCCTACACGATCGTCGAGGCGCCGAACGGCGACGCCTACGTGCAGATCGGCGACAAGATCATCTCTCCCCAGGAGGTCTCGTCCTACATCCTTCGGGAAATCAAGGAGTTCTCCGAAGGCTCGCTGGGGGAGGAGGTGACCCAAGCGATCGTCACCGTGCCGGCCTACTTCGACGACTCGCAGCGGCAAGCCACCAAGGACGCCGGGACGCTGGCGGGGCTCGAGGTGCTGCGGATCATCAACGAGCCCACCGCCGCCTCGCTCGCTTACGGCTTCGGGCGTGGGGGAAGCGAGACGATCGCCGTGTTCGACCTGGGCGGTGGCACCTTCGATATCTCGATCCTGGAGATCGGTGAGGGCCTGTATGAGGTCAAGTCCACCGCCGGAGACACCTTCCTGGGCGGGGAGGACTTCGACGCTCGCATCATCGAGTTCCTGCTCGATTACTTCTACAAGGAGACCAAGGTCGACCTGCGTGGGGACTGCATGGCGATGCAGCGCCTCAAGGAAGCGTCGGAGGCTGCCAAGTGCGAGCTCTCCACCGCTCAGCTCGCCAACATAAGCCTTCCCTTCATCGCCACCGACGGGGCTCAGGCCCTGCACCTGAACTACGCTCTCACGCGGGAGCAGCTCGAGAACCTGGTCGCCGACCTGGTGCGCTCGACCCTTGAGCCCTGTCGCAACGCCCTGGAGGCCGCGGGGCTCAAGCCATCCGGGGTCCAGCAGGTCATCCTGACCGGAGGGCAGACCCGCATGCCGCTGGTCGCACGCACCGTGGCGGAGTTCTTCGGCAGGCCGCCGAGCCGCGAGATCAACCCCGACGAGGTAGTCGCCGTCGGCGCGGCGCTCCAGGGCGGCATCGTCCAGGGCGAGATCAAGGACCTGGTGTTGCTCGACGTGACACCGCTCTCGCTCGGCATCGAGACGCGCGGTGGCCTGTTCACCAAGCTCATCGAGCGCAACTCGACGATCCCGACGCGCAAGTCGCAGATCTTCACCACAGTCACCGACAACCAGCACTCGGTGGAGATTCAGGTGCTCCAGGGCGAGCGCGAGCTCGCCACCGAGAACAAGGCGCTGGGCAGGTTCGAGCTGGTGGGCATCCCGCCTGCGCCACGCGGCGTCCCGCAGATCGAGGTCACGTTCGCGATCGACTCGAACGGCATCGTCCAGGTGACCGCCCGCGACCTCGCCACCGGCAGGGAGCAGTCGATCCAGGTCAACCCTGCGGGCGGTCTCTCCAAGGAGGAGATCGACCGCATGATCGCGGAGGCCGACCGGATGCGGAAGGACGACGTCCGGCGCCGCGAGCTCCGGCTGCTGCGCAACCGTCTCGAGGGCCTGCTCTACACCAACGAACGGGTGTTCAAGGAGTTCGGCTCTCTCCTCGAGGCGGGGATCGGCGAGAAGGTCAAGGAGGCGCTCGAGAGAGGGCGTCGTGTCCTGGACGCCGAAGACGCCGGGACGCTTCAGGAGGCCATCGACGCCGTCGAAAACGCCGCGCGCCACCTCACCGAGGTGATGCTCATGGATCCCTCCCGCTTCCTCTCCGGCATGGGTGGAGGCAGTACCTTGGGGGGAGACAGTAGCTCGTGAGCGGGAAGCGCGATTACTACGAGATCCTCGGCGTCGACCGCGGGGCCTCGCAGGAACAGATCAAGGCCGCCTACCGCAAGCTGGCGGTGAAGTACCATCCGGACCGCAACCCAGGCGACAAGCAGGCCGAGGAGAACTTCAAAGAGGCCGCGGAGGCGTACGCGGTGGTTTCGGACCCGGCCAAGCGTGCGCAGTACGACCGTTTCGGGCACGCCGGCGTGGGCCAGCAGCCTTTCGCAGGCTTTGACGCCTCGATCTTTGGCGATTTCGCGGACATCCTCGGGAACCTCTTCGGGTTCGAGGGGTTCTTCGGCGGTGGGCGCCGGCGGACCGGCCCGGAGCGCGGTTCCGACCTGCGCACCACGGTCGTGATCTCGTTTGCGGAGATGGCAAACGGCGTGGAACGCACGCTGACGGTCCCGCGCGAGGAGAACTGCGACGACTGTCGCGGCTCCGGTCTCGCCCCGGGCGCCAAGCCGGAGACCTGCCGCAGCTGCGGTGGGCGCGGGCAGGTCCGCGTCAGCCAGGGGTTCTTCACCATGGTCCGTGCCTGTCCTCAGTGCGGCGGGAGTGGACAGACCGTTTCTGACCCATGCCCTTCCTGCGGCGGAGCGGGGAGGGTCGAGAAGAGGCGCCAGCTCAAAGTGGCAGTACCTGCTGGCATCGAGGACGGCACCAGGCTGCGGGTCGTGGGGGAGGGTGAGGGCGGGGTTCGCGGAGGGCCCGCGGGGGACTTCTACGTCGTCGTGCGTGTCGAGCCCCACGAGCTCTTCGTCAGAGAAGGGGCCGACCTGCACCTCGAGCAGGAGATCTCCGCATTCGTGGCCGCGTTGGGTGTCGAGCTTCAGGTACCGACCCTCAACGGGAGCGAGACGCTGAAAATTCCCGCGGGTGCGCAACCTGGCGACACCGTGGTGCTGAAGGGCAAGGGGTTGCCACGACTGCGGCGGTCCGGCAACGGCAACCTCGTCGTGCACCTGAAGGTGACGGTTCCCCGCAAGCTGACAGTCAAGCAGCGCGAACTCCTGCATGCTCTGGTCGAGGGTGAGGAGAAGCACCCGGGCGTCTTTCGCAAGGTGCGCGACCTCATCGAGGGCAGCGGTTGAGCACGCCGTACCTCACGGTCACCTGCCGCCTGCCTGCCAGCGCCGAGGAGCAGTTGCCGCGCGCGCTCGAGCGGTGGCCGGTGCTCGGGTGCCAGGTCGAGAGCGCCGGATCGGAAGTGGAGATCACGGTCTTCATCGAGGCGCGCC
>Ga0335070_10004548_pt1 | contig 16232 bp, 15 predicted proteins | sample Lox_Sample_13_FD_206722 | JGI IMG/M metagenome (GOLD analysis project Ga0335070, IMG submission 206722) | Soil microbial communities from Loxahatchee National Wildlife Refuge, Florida, United States - Lox_Sample_1.3 | ecosystem: Environmental > Terrestrial > Soil > Wetlands | place: USA... | reverse complement strand
GGCGGCGCGAACGGCAGCCGTCACTCGAGAATGAAGGTGACCTCGAGCGTGACCCGATATTCCTCGATCTTGCCCTTGGCGATCTTGGCCTTCTGAGACAAGACCTCGATGCCGGTGATGCCGCGCAAGGTCTTGGCCGCGCGCTTGACTGCAGTATCCACGGCGTCTTGGAACCCTTTGGGAGAACTGGCGGTCAATTTGGTGACACGGGCGACAGACATGCTGCATCTCCCCATTGCGATTGGAAGGGAAATGCTACTCCTCTTCCCATCGCCCGGCCAGGGATGGGCGGCACCGGAAAAGGGGCAGGGCCCGCAATGGGAGACTGCGGGCCCTGCTGGTGATGAGCGCCGGGCTAGATGGTCGCCTGGCGCCCCGCCCGCGGCTGGGGGGCATAACCGCGGGAGCTCGTCGTCGGTATTGCGCGTCGCAATGACGGGGTCATTCGACGCGAGGTCAGGCGGCACAATGGGCAGGGGTGCGCTCGCCGGGCGCCTGCGCGATCGACTTGGCGCAATCGGGCGTGGCCCCGCGGGCGCGCCGCCAGGCGTTCGGGCTTTCGCCTTCCTGGCGCCGGAACAGCCTGGAGAAATGCGACTGGTCCGCGAAGCCGCAATCCAACGCGACCCGGCTCAGCGGCTCATCGGTCGCCAGCATCATCTCCCTCGCCCGCGCGATCCGTTGCCGGACGACATAGCGATGCGGCGACTCCCCGAAGCTGACCTTGAAGGCGCGGGCGAAGTGGCTGACGCTCAACCGGCACAGCTCGGCCATCTGCTCGATCGCGATCGTCACGGCGAGATTGGCCTCCACATAGGCCTTCAGCCGGTGCATCTGCCACGGCGCCAGACCGCCGGATATCAGTCGCGACGGGCCGTCCTTGGCAGTCCGGCCCCGCGCCGGCGCCAGCGATTCCAGAAGGCTGGCCGCGCGATTGATGCAGCGTCTCGCGGCGAGCTGGTCGCGCTCCAGATAGCCGCTGGCGGTGGCGAGAAGCCTGACGACGGCGGTCTGGACGTCCAGATCGCCCGGCACGCCCGCGCCAACCAAATCCATATGTCCGGTATTGTCTTTGCTGGCGGTGAATATGTCGTCTCGAAGCATGGCAGATCCCCTTGCTGACGACGTCGATGCTTCGGCGGGTTTGCGAGCCGGAAGCTCTCGATCGCGCAATCAGCATCCGACTGATCGCCGTCACGAACAATTCTACGGAGGGAGCCATGAATAGGACGCAGGTGTGCGTCCCCTATACCAAGGTATTATGATCTCTCGGACTCCGGTCGGCGCCTTCGGCTATGATCGGCAACAGCTTGTCGATCGTTGCGCCCGTGACGGAAACCGTGGCCATCCAGTCCCCTGCTCAGAAGGACGCGCAGCCGGCGGCGCCGGCAACCCCGCTCCAGCCGGCGGCGGCGGGCGGGGTCGCGACCCTGCGCGCGGCTCTGGCGGTCGCTCTGGCCAGCGCAATCTTCGCCTTCGACACGTTCAGCCCCGCCGGCATCGCCATCGCAGTGCTCTATGCGATCGTCATCATGATGTCGATCGACCTGTGCGACCGGCGCGGGATCATACTGGTATCGCTCGGCTGCGCCGGGCTGACCCTGGTGAGCTACCTGGTCGGCCACGGCCTGCAGTTCAAGGAAGGGCCGCTGTTTCGCTGCCTCATCAGCCTCTCGGCCATCGCGATCACGAGCCTGCTGGCCATCAGAAACAAGCGCGCAACCGAGGTCCTGAGCCAAAGCGAGCGGCGCTACCGCACCATCTTCCAGACGGCCGGCGTCTCGATCTGGGAAGAGGACTTCAGCATGGTCCGGTCCGCGCTCGAGGCTCTACGCCGGCGCGGCGTTACGGACATCCGCAGTTATCTGGCCGAGAATCCCGAGTTCGTCCAGAACTGCATCTCGATGGTGCAGATTCTCGACATGAACGATGCCGCGGTCCGGCTGCTGGGTGCCCGCGAGAAGGCACAAGTCATGTCGTCGCTGAACAACTTCTTCCTGCCGGAAACGGTCGACTCTTTCCGCGAGATGCTCTGCGCCATGTTCGGGGGCAGGCATTCCTTCGAGTACGAGAGCGCGATTCGAACCGCCGGCGGCGAGCGCCGCGCGATCATGATGGCGGCGACATTCCCGCCCGACATGGAATCCTACGATAACGTGCTGATCAGCGTGCTCGACATCACCGAGCGCGACCGGGCGCGGCGCGCGCTGCAGCAGGCGCAATCGACGCTGGCTCATGTGTCGCGGGTCTCCACCTTGGGCGAGCTCACGGCCTCGATCGCGCACGAGGTCAACCAGCCGCTCGCCGCCATCGTGACGAACGGCGAGGCCTGCCTGCGCTGGCTCGACCGCGACCCGCCCGATCTGGCGGAGGCCCGGGCCTGCATCGAGCGCACGGTCGGCGAAGGCCGGCGGGCCGGTGCCGTGGTGCAGCGGCTGCGCGCGCTGGCCCGGCGCGCCGATCCGCAGATCGTCTCGCTCGACGTCAATGCGGTGATTCAGGAATCGGCGCGCCTCGTGCAACGGGAAGCCGCCGACCATGGCGTCGCCATTCGTCTCGAACTCCAGCCTTCCCTGCCCGCGCTGCGGATCGACCGGATCCAGCTGCAGCAGATCCTGATCAATCTGATGGTCAATGCGATGCATGCGATGGAAGCCGTCCAGGGCCGGCCCCGCGGGATGTCGATCCAGTCGCGGGCGGAGATGCCGGCGGCCTTGCGCATCTCGGTCAGCGACCGCGGCACCGGCATCGCGCCCGACGCGATGGACCGGCTGTTCGACGCCTTCTTCACCACGCGGCATGAGGGGATCGGTCTGGGGCTGTCGATCTGCCGTTCGATCGTGGAGTTTTACGGCGGCCGGATCTGGGCCGAAAACAACGCCGACTGCGGTGCGACCATGCATATTCTGTTCCCCGCTGCGGATGGCGGCCGGGAATGAGCGACCACACGGGACAGGAGCCGGCCGCACCCGGCGAACTGCCGCTCGTCGTCATCGTCGAAGACGACGCGGCCGTGCGCAGCGCCTTGAGCAGCCTGCTGCGCTCGGTGGGCTACCGCGTCGATGCCTATGAGGCGCCGGCGGCGCTTCTGCAGAAGGGCGTTCCGAAATCGGCAGGCTGCCTGGTTCTCGACGTGCGGCTGCCGATGATCAGCGGTTTGGACTTCCAGAAGCGGCTGGCCGAGCTGAACGACCGGGTGCCCGTCGTGTTCATGACGGGCCATGGCGACATTCCGATGTCGGTGCAGGCGATGAAGGCAGGCGCCATCGATTTCCTGTCCAAGCCGTTCCGCGACCAGGACATGCTCGACGCCGTGGCCGCCGCGATCGCGCGCGACCGCGCCAGGCGCGAGGCCGAGGCCGGCTTGACGGAACTGCAGAAGCGGCTCGAAAGCCTCAGCAAACGCGAGCGCGAGGTCATGGCCCACGCGACCGCCGGCTTGCTGAACAAACAAATCGCCGCCGAGGTGGGATTAAGCGAGGTCACGGTGAAGATTCATCGCGGCCGGGCCATGCACAAAATGGGCGCCCGCTCCTTCGCCGAGCTGGTGCGCATCGCCGAATCGCTGGGCGTCCGTCCCGACCGCCCGACTTCGCGATAGGACCGGTTCTCTCCATTCGTTGCCGCGCCGCGAAGGCGCCCGGCGCTCGCCCCGCCGCCACCGCAGAAATCGCCTCGCGGCCGCAAGGATGTTCAAGCATGAGGCCGCGAATTGCGGCCCCGTGCTCGGCGACGCCCTCCATCCGGGGCGACGAAGTTCGGGCCCGCAATGTCGAAATTGGTCGTCCTCATTCACGGCGCCTGGTTGTCGTCGGAGTGCTGGCAGGGATGGCGGCAACGCTTTGAGAGATCGGGTTACGATTGCATTGCGCCGGCCTGGCCCCACCATGACCGTCCGGTCGCGGAACTGCGTCGCTCGCCCGATCCCGCGCTGGCATCACTGACGATCGGCCAGGTGGCCGATCATTACGCGCGGATCGTCTCGGCCCTTCCGGCCGCGCCGATCCTCATCGGTCATTCGCTGGGCGGGTTGCTGGTGCAACTGCTCCTCGATCGCGGCCTGGGCATGGCCGGTGTCGGGATCGGAGCGCCGCCGCCGCGCGGCGCGGTCCGGGGCCTGTCCTTCGGCTGTGGCGCGTTCCCGTCTCTGCTGACCTTGCGCGGATGGAAGCGCGCCCCGACCCTGAGCCTGCGCCGTTTCTCCGCAAACTTCGCGCAGACATTGCCGGTGGCGGAGCGCGCTGCCCTCCATCGACGCTACCTCGTCCCGGAAGCGCGCAAGATTCTTTTCGAGGCCGCGCTTGGAATCGGAACGAGCGTCAATTTCGGCAATGCCGATCGTTCGCCCCTGCTGCTGGTCACCGGCGAGGAGGACCGGATCGTGCGCCCCTCCGTGGTTCGCGCGGTCTATCGCGCCTATCTCCGTTCTCCGGTCGAGACGGCCATGCGGATCGTTCCGCGTCGCTCCCACTGGCTGCTGACCGAGCCGGGCTGGGAGGAGGTCGCCGATTTCTGCATCGCCTGGGCGGCAACCCGTCCCGCCGCGCTGTGACGCGGCTTCGCCGGCAAGATCGAACCGGCGAGCGATTCGTCCAACTATCGCTCGCTGGACGCAATCCACCGCCCCGCATGGCCGAATAGGCTTGGCGCGACCCTTCCGGCGGCTTCCGTCGCGGGACGCGATCGATCCAGAGGAGTTGCGGCGACATGAGAATGCAATACGGCTCCACCCTGCTCGGCATGCCGCCCCATGCGTCGGCGAAGATCGCCACGGGCTCGGTCGCCAGCGTCATGGGCGCGCTCGATTCGCTCCTCGCGGATCTGTCCGCCCTCTATATCAAGGCGAAGAACCTTCATTGGCATCTGTCGGCGCCACAATACTGTGTCTCCGACCGCCCGCTCGAGATGCGGCGCCTGCAGGTCCTGACGGCCGCGGCGGGCATCGCCGAGCGGGCCGGTAGGCTCGGCGGCATGACCTCACGGTGCCTCGACCATATTGCGCGGATGCAGAGGCTCCTGGGGGATGCGGCCTGGCTGATGCTGCCGCACGAAATGCTGGCCGAGCTCCACAGCGACATCGTCGCGTTAGCCGCTTACATGCACGACATCCAGGCAGTTTGTGACGATTTGGCGAGGGTCGGTCCAGATGACGGCAAAATGGACGAGGCCGAGCAGCAGGTCTGGCGCATTGCGGATGCGGCCCGCCGAGTTTGAGGTTGGGGATGGCGCACCGGCTTGCGGGTGCGTAGCCGCGTTGGTGCCGATGAGAGCCGCGACTTCCGATCCCCAAATCGACCTGGGCAGGCTATCTTGAGGTTCAGGATCCCGCGACAGCCCCATGAAACCGCCCGACCCGACGACGACCGACGCCGAGCCGCCTATCCCCTTCCTGGCCACGGGCTCTTATCCCGTGCGGCGGGGCAATCGGGTGCGGCCGCTGGTCGATGGCATCCCCGCCTTCCGGCGCATCGGCGAGGCGGTCGAGGCCGCGCGGCGCAGCGTCTGGGTGACGGTCACCTTCTTCGCCGACGATTTTCAGATGCCGGATGGACGAGGCTCCTTCTTCGACCTGCTCGATCGGGCGGTCGTGCGCGGCCTCGATGTTCGCGTGATCTTCTGGCGCCCGAATCCCGAGAGCAGCGGCTATGGGCGAACCTTCGCCGGGACATCGGCCGACCGCGCATGGCTGCAGGCGCGCAGCTCGCGCTTTCGCGTTCGCTGGGACCGCGCGCCCGCGGCCTTTTGCCAACATCAGAAAAGCTGGTTGATCGATGCCGGCGAGCCGAGCGAAACCGTCTTCATCGGCGGCATGAATCTGACCGGCTTCGCCCTGGCCTCGCCGGGCCATCCGGAGGGCGCGCGCCACGATCTCTATGTCGAGCTCGCCGGGCCGGCAGCAACCGATGTGCACCACAACTTCGTCCAACGCTGGAATGAAGCCAGCGAGCGAATGATGGAAGACGGTTTGTGGGGCCATAGTGGAGACGATGCCCTGCCCTTCCCGACGCACCTCGCCGGGCCGCAGGGCGAAACGCCGGCCCAGATCCAGCGCAACCTCCATGCGGGTCTTTATCGCGACGGACATCCGACGCCCGGTGGCGAGGCCTATGACATCGCCGCCGGCGAGCGGACGATCTTCGAGCAATACCGCCGGGCGATCGATGCGGCCCGCCGCACGATCTACATCGAGAACCAGGCCGTTCCCACGCCGGCCATCGCCCGCGGGATCGAGGCCGCATTGCGGCGAGGCGTGGATGTCGTCGCCCTCGTTCCCGCCGAACCCGAGGGCCATGTCCGGCAAGGCCGCCGGGATCCGGATCCCGAGTGGAGGGCGTTCTTCGCCCAGATCGCGGCCCTCGGTCGGTACGAGAACTTCACCCTGGCCGGCATCGCCGCGCGGGACGGCCTAGGGAGCCGCAGGAACGTCTATGTCCATGGCAAGGCCATGCTGATCGACGATGACTGGGCGACGATCGGCTCCTGCAATCTTCATTGGCATTCCATGAATGGCAATTCCGAGATGAATGTCTCGTTCCGGGATCCGGCGACCGTCAAGGCGCTGCGCTGTCAGCTGCTGGCCGAGCATCTCGATCGGGACACCGCACATCTGGACGACCGCGCGGCGCTGCGCCTCTATCGCGAGGTCGCGAAGGAAAATCGCCGCAAGCGCGACTCAGGCGATGTCGATTGGCAGGGCTTGGCTTTCAGGCTCGACCCCGCTCGCTACGGCGAATAAACCTACAAGGAGACAAGTCATGGCACGTCCGCCTCTGCCGCCTTTCACCGCCGAAACCGCTGCCCAGAAGGCAAGACTTGCCGAGGACGCCTGGAACACGCGCGATCCGCAGCGCGTGGCACAGGCCTATACGGTCGACAGCCGCTGGCGCAACCGTACCGAATTCTTCCAGGGCCGCGAGGCGATCGAGGCTTTCCTCACGCGCAAATGGCAGCGCGAGCTCGATTACCGTCTGATCAAGGAGCTCTGGACCTTCGCCGGCAACCGCATCGCCGTACGTTTCGTCTATGAGTGGCACGACGACAGCGCCAACTGGTACCGCTCGCATGGCAACGAGAACTGGGAGTTCGACGAGGAGGGGCTGATGCGCCGCCGCCTCGCCAGCATCAACGATCAGCGGATCGCCGAATCCGAGCGCAAGTTCCGCTGGCCGCTCGGCCGGCGGCCCGACGGTCATCCGGGCCTGACGGAGCTGGGGCTCTAGAAGCGTTCCGTGGCGATCGTCCCGCTGGGCCGCGGGCGAATGCCAAGAGGGTCAGGCGGCGCGCGATGCCAGCGTGCTCACCGCTGAAATGAAGGCGGAAACGTCGATCGGCTTCGATATGACCTCGTTCATGCCGGCCGCCAGATAGCGTTCCCGCTGCTCGGGCCCGTGATGGGCGGTCACGGCGATGATCGGCGTGCGCCCCGGTTTGCCGGGAAGCGCGCGAATCCGGCGGGTCGCCGTGACCCCGTCCATCCTCGGCATTTCGACATCCATCAGGATGACGTCGTAGATCTCGCTGCGAGCCCGCTCGATCGCGGCCTCGCCGTCTTCGACGCAATCGATCCTGGCGCCCAACGTGCCGAGAACCTCCGTGAAGACCCGGCGGTTGAATCCATTGTCCTCCGCGAGCAGGACTCGAGGGCCGGCCGGCTTGGCGTTCGCCGCCGGCTCGCTCGCAGCGGGCTTCGCCGGGGCCGGCGGCGCCAGATCGGCGGACCAGGGCAGGAACACCGTCACCGTGGTGCCTTTGCCTTTTTCGCTGGAGATGGCCAGCCTGCCGCCATGAAGTTCTGCCAGCGACTGCGTCAAAGGCAGACCCAGGCCCGTGCCGCCATCCTTCACCTCGAGGTTCGACTGGACCTGCCCGAACGGTTGCAACGCCTTCGCGACTTGGCCCGGCGTCATGCCCACGCCCGTGTCGGTCACCGCGATTTCGACGCCGGCGGCCCCGGCCTTGCGGACGCGCAACGTGACGCGCCCCTTCGCCGGCGTGAACTTGATGGCGTTCGATAGCAGATTGAGGATGATCTGCTTCACGGCCCGCGCATCGCCATGAAGCACCGGGCAGTCCTCCTCCACGGCGAAATCCAGACGGACGCCTCGCGCCGAGGCCAGTTCCTCCATGATGGCGGCGGCTTGTCGCGCCGTATCGCCGCTGCGCAGGGCGACGACCCTTAGCTCCATTTTTCCGGCCTCGATCTTCGAGAGATCGAGCACATCGTTGATGAGCGACAGCAGATGCGTGCCGCTATCGTGAATCATCGTGATGTATTCGCGGTAGCGCGCGGGCTGCAACGGGCCATAGATCTCGCAACCGATCATCTCCGAGAATCCGAGGATCGCGTTGAGCGGCGTGCGCAGCTCATGGGACATGCTGGCGAGAAAGCGCGACTTGTCGTGATTGGCCTTGTCCGCGGCCGCCCGCGCCCGCTCGAGATTCTCCGCCAGCGCCGCCAGTTCTGCCGCCTGCTGCTCGAGCTGCTGCTTGGAGCTCTGCAGATCGAGCTCGCGCGTCTTCTGTGCCGTGATATCCGACCAGATCCCGACGCGGCCGCCATCCGGCGTCCTGCGCTCCGTGATCATGAGCCAGCGGCCGTCGGTCAGATGCTGCTCGTAGGGATCCTGTGGGGGATTTCGGTGTCGAGCGAGGCGCCATTGCACCCAGGCTTCAGGATCCTCGCCCACCCCCACATCGGTCACCCCCGCATGGGCGAAATGACGCAGGATCGATTCCATGGACTGCCCGGTCAGCTCTCCGGCCCCCACCAGGGCCGAGGTCTCGCGGAACGGCTCGTTGCAGATCACCACGCGGTCGTCGCGGTCGAAGAGCGCAAACCCGTCGCCCAGCGAATCGATCGCGTGACGCAGCCTTTCCTCGGCGCGCTTGATCCGCGTGATGTCCGTCCATAGTCCGACATAGCCGCCCTCGGCGGTGCGCCGTTCGGTCACCTGCATCCAGCGGCCGTCGGTCAGTTCGATCTCGAGTGGCTCTTCGGGCGGGTCCTGGTGCCGCTTCATCCGCCATTGGAGCCAGGCCTCGCGCTCGGCCGTAGTGCCGAGCGCGGGCATGCTGGTGCTGGCGAAGTGCCGGACGATCTCCGCGAAACTGCGCCCGACCGGGTCGCCGAGCGCCCGGCGCATGCTCTCGTCGACGAAGCTCTCATTGCAGATCGCCAGCCGGTCATCGGCGTCGAATAGGGCGAATCCGCTATCGATGACTCCGATCGCCTCCTTGAGCCTCTGTTCAGCCCGCTTTCGCGCGGTCATGTCCCGGAACACCATGACGCCGCCTTGGCGGACGCCGTCGGGCCCGATCAGCGGCCGGGCGTCCGCACTCAGCGAGCGCGCTTCGCCGCTTCGCCCGTCGCGCAGGACCATCTCGATATTCTCGACGACCTCGCCCCTGAGTGCGCGCGCGAGCGGCATGTCGCGCTCGCCGAAGCGCGTCTTGCCGTCCCCGTGGAATACATCATGGGCAATCTGTTGGCCGCCGCGAGGGCGGTTGAGAGCCGTCGCCCCCGCCAACGCGACCGAGACCGGGTTCGCCAGGACGATCTCGCCATGTTGGTTCGCGACGATGACGCCGTCGCTCATGGAATCGAACACGGTTTGGAGCAGGTGCGTCTGATCGCGAAGCCGGCTCTCGAGCGCGAGGCGCTCGTCGATGCTGCAAAGCGCTAGCCCCATGATCGCGGTCCCCGCCGGAATGACCAGATAGAGCGGGATCGCCAGCAGTTGGACCAGCTCGGCCGTCGCATCGGGTCGCCAGAGCACGAAATTGGCCAGGGCCTGGGTGACCACGGCAAAGCCGAGCAGGATGAAATAGCCTGCCGTGAGCCTGAGATCGAACCGGCGTTGAGCGGCGCGAAAGCCGATGCTGACAATCGCGGCGCCGATGATGGCGGCCACGCCCCCTAAGGCCGCATCGCCGCCAAGCCAGAGGCGATAGGCGGACGCAATGGCCGCCGCGACGAGGGCGCCCAGCGGTCCACCGAAGAAGGCCGCCAGGCCGATCAGGATACTGCGCCCGTCGACACGCACGTTCGGCGTCACGTGGACCGTCATGACCATTGCCATGACGGCACCCAGCCCGAAGAGCAGGCCAATGGTAAGATTTCCCAAGAGGATCGAGGCCGGCCGACACCGCCGGATCGTCGAATAACCGGCAACAACGAGCGCGAACAAGCTGATGTTCTGAGTCAGTTGGACGACGATGTCAGCGATGGAAGGAGCCATTGGCCCGCGTGGCAGGAGTCTCAAGAAATGTAGGGACTTTAACCCTATGATTGCGGTGGTTAAGCGGAAGTTAAGGGAGGGTGGCATCGGCGAGGCCCCGGGTCCGGCTCCCGATCTCCGCAAGCGCTCGGCTGCAGATCCGACCGGCACACAGCCCGGATCCGATCGAGGCGCCGGCCCACCTCGTGATCGCTTCGCCCGGCCCTCGCCTCACCAACGCCCTTTGCGGCGGTTCCAGGCATAGAGCCGATCGGCGAAGCGGTCATAGGCGATGCGCGCGATCGACCGGATCACCGGCAAGTCGAGGGTCCGTCCGAGCCAGACCTCGCCCGGCGTGCGGCGCCATATGGCGATTGCGCAATCCGCCCCGACATAGAGCCGGCCTTCCGCATCGACGGCATGCAACCGACGACGCACATCCTCGATGCCGGCGCCGAAGCGATCGAGCGCGTCGGGCTCGAGATTGATGTCGCGGAACTCGATGATGCCGCTGCGCGCGGCACGCAGGAGCCGGTCTCGCTGCCGCGAGATGCCGGCGCTGCAGACCGGGCATTTCGTGTTGTACCAGACGGTGAGTGTTGAGAGCATGGCCGGCCCGTGTTCGCACCTCGGCTTCACGAGCAAGGCCGGAAGGCCGACCGCGCCTCGCTGTTGTCGGGCTTCAGGCTAGCGGCGCCGACGGCTCTCGGTCCACCCGGTTTTCACTCGGACCTCCGCTGCGCCTCATGCCACAGACCGGTCCGCTCGGTGGTCGGGGCATAATCGATGAAGGACCAGCGCAAAGGCGACGCGGCGCGGCGGCGCCAGCCGCGCACCAGCTGGAAGTGCCAAAGCCGTTGCGCACCCTCGAACAAGCTTGCCGCCTCGTCGTTCCAGTCGATCTCCACCAGGCCCTGAAGCTGCAGCAGACCGCCGTGCTCGAAGTCGATGAAGAGCAATGAGCCGCGCGGCTCGCCCAGCAGATTGCCGAGCGTGTTGAAAAAGCGGTTGCCGCGAAAGTCGGGAATGGTGAGCCTGTCGCCTTCGACCCGGACGAATCCCGGGCGGCCGCCGCGATGGGAGATATCGGCGCCGCCCGCCGCCCCGTTCTCCGGCCTCGACCGGCTGGCGACAAGGAAGGTGTCGGCGCTCTCGATCAAGGACCGCGCCTCGTCATCGAGCGAGGTCAGGAGCTCGGGATCGGCGCTCGAGGTCGGGGCAACGCTCAAGCTCCGGCTTTGGATGTATTGCGGGCAATTGCCGAAGCTCTGCCGCACCGCGATCGTGAATCCAGCTTCGTCCCGCCGCGCGATCGACCCGTTCGCCCGGTTGCGCCGTCTCGTCGCCAGATCGATCCCGAGCAAGCCGATTTCCCGGCCCTCTTCGAATCCCGCCATGGCGAGATCCCCTCGACCCGGCAGCGCATCGATGCGAAGCGTGACCGGATCGGGCGCATGAACGAAGCCGGGGGCGCCGGTCAGCATCGTCGCGAGCGGCCAGCCTTGGCCGTCGATCGCACCCAGGAAGACATAAGGCAGCAGGGCGAAGAAATCACGATGCTGCTCCGGCATGAAGTCGCGAATGGCGGCCCCCCGCGGCCCGCCGCCCGCGCGCGCCTGCGCGGCCAGCTCGTCCGGATGAAACGGGGTCGCAAGCATGTCTATGACAGCCTCAGGCCGGCTGCGGGATGGGCGAGGCGGGCATCGGCTTGAAATGCGGCAGCGCCTCGATGCGGCGCAACCAGGCCCGAACCGAGGGATAGGGATCGAGCGGGATGCCGCCTTCCGGCGCATGGGCGACATAGGAGTAGCAGGCGAGATCGGCGATCGTCGGCTGCTCGGTCGCGAGATAGTCACGATGCGCCAGGTGCTGCTCCATATAGGCGAGCAGGCGCTCGGCGATCTGCGCCGATCGCACGGGGTCGCCCGGCATGTTCCATTGCGCGACCATGCGGGCGGTTGCCGGCCCAAACCGCACCTCGCCGGCGGCGATCGAGAGCCAGCGCTGGACCTCGGCGGCCACGACGGGCTCCTCGGGGAGCCAATGACTTCCGGCCGCATAGCGTTTGGCGAGATAGACCAGGATCGCGTTGCTGTCGGCGAGCACGCGCTCGCCGTCCTCCAGCACCGGAATCTGGCCCAGCGGATTGAGCCGCCGGAACGCCGGCGTCGCCCTGACCTCGGCGTCGGCCGGCACCATGCGATAGGGCAATCGCAGCATCAGCAACATCAGCTCGATCCGGTGACAATGGCCGGATAACGGGCTGCCATGGAGGATGAAGGGTCGGTTGGGCATGGCCTGGCTCCTCGGATGAGTGCGCGTGGCGCCAGCTTATCCTTGCCGCCTTCGGCAAGAACTTCGAGAATGCGCAAGTCATAATTCCAGAAGATGGAATAATCGCTATGGACCGCCTGGAGGAGCTCGCCGTCTTCGTTGCGATCATCGACAGTGGCAGCCTCGCCGCCGCCGCGCGTCGCTTGCGCCGCTCGCCGCCGGCGGTCACGCGCGCGCTCGCGACGCTGGAGGATCGCTTGGGCGCGCGGCTGTTCGAACGGACCACGCGCCGGCTATCGCCCACCGAGGCGGGTCGCGATCTCCTCCCGCGGGCCCGCCGGCTCCTCAGCGATTATGACGCGGCGACGATCGGCGTCTCGGCGGCGCCGGTGCGCGGCCTCGTCCGGGTGACAGCGCCGGTGCAGTTCGGCCGGCGCCACGTGGCGCCGATCGTCAGCGGCTTCCTCGATCGCTTTCCCGAGACGCAGGTCGAGCTCGTGCTCAACGATCGCAATCTCGATCTGATCGAGGAGAGTCTCGATCTCGCGGTTCGCATCGGGCCGCTTTCGGATTCAGCGCTCAAGGTCCGGCGCGTCGGCGAGGTCCGGCGCGTGGTCGTCGCCAGCCCCGCCTATCTGGCGCGGCGCGGCACGCCGAAGACACCGGGCGATCTCGCCCGTCACGACACGATCTTCGGCACCACACGCGCGGGGGCGCCGGAATGGCGCTTCGGGCCCTCGACGCGGGGCCCGGCCGTACGGCTCTCGCCGCGCCTTCTCGTCAATGAAGTCGAGGCACAGCTCATCGCGGTCCGTGCCGGGCGCGGCATCGCGCGCGTCCTGTCCTACCAGGTGGCGGAGGATCTGGCGGCCGGCACGCTGGCGCGCCTGCTCTCGAGCTACGAGCCCGCACCCCTGCCGGTGCAGCTGGTCACGCTCAGCGGCGGACACCGGGCACCGAAGGTGCGCGCCTTCCTCGATCACGCCGCCGAGGCGCTGCGCGAGCTTGGCGTCATTCATCAGTGACGTTTCACGCAGTCGTGAAGCTCGATGGCCGACAATGGAACCTGCGGACGATCAGCCCATGTTAACGATGGGCCGGGCCGAGATCTCATTGCGTGAGCCGGCCAGTCGGCCCATCCTGCCTATCGAATCTTGGAGGCCCCGGTGCCGTCTCCGCTCGACGAGAAACAACGGATCATTCTGCTTGAAAGCGGCCTGCAGCAACGCACGGGCCACCATGCGCATTTCGCCTGCGGTCTGGCGCAGCGCCTGGGCGGGAGCCAACAGCCGCTTGTGATCCTGGCATCGCAAAACATCGACCCGAGGCTGGCTGTCGACCTGGCCGACCCGGTGAGGGCCTTCACGCGAGCCTGGTGGGATCCGGTGGCAGTAGGGGATGCTTTCGATCAGGACTGGAAGGATTTTCGTGCCGGCGCCCGTCGCTATGCCGCCGATCTCGATCTTGCCGGTATCGAGCCGCGATCGACCGATCTCTTCTGGATGCCGACGGCTCGTGCGCGCGAGGCTGCCGGCCTTGCCGACTGGCTGACGCGGCATAAGGCACGCGCCCGTGTCGCGCTGGGCTTCCAGCAACTGCTCCGCCCGGTCGAGGCCGGCAATGTTGAGGGCCTGGTTCACCGCCTCGCCGCGCGCAGCCTCCTGGACAGCGTCGGCGAGGAGCGTATCTTCGCCTACGCGACCAACCATCGGCTCGCGCGGCGCTTGGCGACGGCCATGAATCTCGGCATTCATCTGGCGCCGCAGCCGGTCTTCTACAATTTGTCGGCGACAGCGCCTTTCCCGGGGGCGCTTCCTGCTGGCGATGGCCCGTTGGTCGCCTGCGTGGGCGTGCCGCGGCCCGAAAAGACCGCGTTGGCGCTTGCTTCCCTTGTTCGCGGTGCGCTCGATCTCCGTCGGGATCTGCGCTTCGTCATTCAAGTGAACGGCACCAGGCTCGATCCCTCGCTCGCGGCGCTTCGGGAGATTCCCCAAGTCGCTCTCGTCAAGGGGTGGCTCGACGATGCCGATTTCGTCGCCTTGATCCGGGCGGCCGACATGCTGCTGCTTCCTTATCAGCGCGAGCGCTATGCGGAACGAACCTCAGGCCCCTTCGCTCTCGCTGCCGCGGCCGGGAAGCCGGCGATCGTGCCGTCCGGCACCTGGATGGCAGATCGGATCGCTCGCAAACAGGCGGCCGGAATCGCTTATGCGCGGGATTCGGCCATCTACGATGCGCTCGCCGCCGCTGCGGCGCGGCTGCCCCTGCTGCAAGCGCAGGCTGCCAGACTGGCGCCGCGCTGGCGCGACTGGGACGGCGAGGAATTGCTGCGCCTGATCCTGCAGTGGTCGGCCGGCGGCGGCATCCGCGGAATTCGACGCATCGATCCCGGCTCCAGTCCCGTGCTGTCGCGCGCCGATCATGTGCCGTCTCCGGCGGGGCCCTCTCCTGTCCCCGCCCCCTAAGGGCATTCAGCGCCGGGCCGCGATCAAGGGCTGACGCAGGAGAAATAGGCATTGCGCGGCCCGAGCAAGGTCTCGTCCGCGTAGCGCTGGAATTTCGCCTTCTTGCCGTATTTGCCGCACTCACTATCGGCCTGCGCTTGCAGGCTCGCGGCGTCGTCCGCCGCCGCGAGGTGGCGAATCGCCACGCCATCCGGCGTAGCCTCCGTAATAGCGGGATTGCCGCATCCGATCATCGGCAAGGTGAGCAGAAGGGCCGTCACAAGGAGGATCGAGCGCATGGTGGAAGGCTCCGTCTTCGCTGAAGCTTCAAAGGACTTTGGGCGATTGCCAGAAACGTTTGTTGGCGAAGGCCTTGCCTGAACCAGACTTCAAATATCGCTCAAGCTCGCGACCGTTTTTCTCGGTCGATACTGCGACGTAGGCCTTCAGCAGAATCGGCAAATGTGTCTTTGTCGAACGCACTTCACCGCGTTGATGCGATTCGATGCGCCGCCGCAAGTCATTTGTCGACCCGACATACGTGTCGTCATTGTTCAATTGCAGAAAGTAGACCTACCACATGGCTGCGCTCATTCGCGCTCGGTCGACGGCCCACTCCTTAGCATGTCACTACGCCTAGTCGCGTTGGCGTGTCAGTCCACTTCCGTGGCCAGCCACCCGAAGCCGAAGGCGTAGGGTGGCGGAGGAGGCGGGACTCTCTTCCAACTTGTCCCCAACCTATTGCGGCGTAACGATTTGCTAACCACAAATCGGCGCCAGGGCACCGGACTGTGACACAGGACTGTGACACATTTGGAGCCCGACCATGCCTCTCGAGACCCACATCAGCCGCCGCGGCGCCGTCTATCAGCTGCGGGTCAGACTCCCTCAAGACATTGCTGCCATAAGACCCGGGTGTCGCGAGGTCCGCTTAAGCTTGCGGACCCGAAGCCCTGTCGAGGCGCGCCGGCTTGCCGGCCTCGGCCGGATCGCCCTCAGCAGGCTTTTCGACAAATTGCGTGAATCGCCCATGCCAGACGACGCACTCCCCGTCCGCTACCTCACGAACAAAGAGATCCGAGACCTGGCCCGGACCTATTTTCTCCAGGAACTCGAGCGCGACGAGATTTACCGTGTCAACGCCGGTGAATTCGGGGCAGAGCTCGGGCAACGCCGACAGCAGCGGCCGGCCGAGGAGCTGGCGCTTCGCGAGGCCTTAGGAGCAGGAACTCTGGAGCCGGCACGCGAGGATGCCGATCGCGTCCTCGCTTACAGCGGCATCGACCCAACCTTCGCC
>Ga0335070_10004547_pt1 | contig 16233 bp, 13 predicted proteins | sample Lox_Sample_13_FD_206722 | JGI IMG/M metagenome (GOLD analysis project Ga0335070, IMG submission 206722) | Soil microbial communities from Loxahatchee National Wildlife Refuge, Florida, United States - Lox_Sample_1.3 | ecosystem: Environmental > Terrestrial > Soil > Wetlands | place: USA... | reverse complement strand
CGCCCCCGGCCCTGATAAATTCTCTGCATAAATTCAGATAATACAAAGCATAATATCTATAAATAGAACTCATCAAAGTGCAACTTTGGGCGCTTCTGTCTCCTATCCCAGTGGCCGTTTGCCTTCCCCGCCTCCCGCGCGGTACACTCAGCTTTCCATTTCAATTAGGAGGGCTTCAGGGGTTCAGAGAAGCCAGGGACGGACGAGACCGTCCCGAAACGATGAGACAGCCGGGAACCGTACCGCACTAAACCGGTATGCCACGGGAGCCTCGGGTGGTGGTCATCGGACTGCCACACCATATTACGCAGCGCGGCAGTGCCCGTCAGGATGTGTTTACAACGGATGCATTGCGGCGCGCCTACCTGCAACTGCTCTCGGAACACGCCGCTGGCAACGGGTTACGGTTACTGGCCTACTGCCTGATGACGAATCATGTGCACATCGTGGCTGTGCCGAACACAGAGGCCTCCATGGCGAATACCTTCCGGCACGCTCATGGGCGATTCTCGCAATACTGGAATACGGAACAGAATCGGACCGGGCATTTATGGCAGAATCGCTATTACTCCTGCCCGGTGGAGGAGTTGGCAGTGGGCCGGGTGATGGCGTACGTGGGTGCGGGCTGGCATGGTCGAATGCGCGGAGGATTTTGAATGGTCGAGCGCAGGCGCTCACCTGGGCCGGATCGGTGCCGGGGCGATTGGATATGGAGTGGTGGCAAAGTCGTTGGACCGCGGAGAATTGGCGAGGAGTGTTGCTGGAGCGGGCTGAATCAGAACAAGAATTGCGCGCCATCCGCCGGGCGACCTACACCGGCCGCCCCCTGGGATCGAAGCAGTTCATTGCTGGATTAGAAGAAAAGCTCGGTCTATTGGAAGTTCGCCCAGGTGGGCGAACGAAACGGAACGCGGATCGGCGCGCCGATCAATTGCAGTTCTGGAACGCGGAGTAAGGATGGCGGCAGCCAAGCCGGGACGGTCTCGGAGGCTGTCGGAGATAAGCATTTTTGAGGGTCTCGACCGCAATATCGTGTGGTTTGATTTTTTCGTGATCGCAAGATCTTGTTGTGGAAATTCTATCTCCGACAGCCACCTCGTCCGTCCCCCTGTCCCCCTCCCCTGGAGGTCTCCGTCCCTGGTTTCCTGGTTTCTGTCTCTTCTTTGGACTGAACCCCAAAAATGAGACACGGAAATTAGGGACACTTTTCATTAAATGGAAAGAGGTCGAATTTGGCAGCAAACCGTGTCTTCAGTGCGGAGTTCAAACAGCGGGTAGCGCAGCGCATCCTCAACGGCGAAAGTGTAAGCGCGCTATACGCAGAGCTAAAGATTAAACGCAGCGTCCTGTACCGTTGGCGCGACGCATACCGGAAAGACGGAGCGGCTGGGTTGCAGCGGCCGATCGGCCGACCTCCGGGCGTGCCGAATCCACCGCGACTGACCTGCCAACCCGGAGGATGCCGCCGCCCGGCGAGTTCTGGAGTTGGAGCGGAAGATCGGCCAGCAGGCCATGGACATCGATTTTTTGCGAAGAGCCTTCAAGCGTGTAAAGGAAACGCGCCGGAAGAACACCGCGGGTGGCGCGACAGCATCTACACCGAGGTCCGAAGCATGATGCAGCTTGAAGGCTTCCAGGCCGAGCATGCCTGCACCGTCGCAGGCGTGAGCAGGGCTGGATTCTACCGGCACTACGAAGAACACGAGCCGCGTCAGGCGGACGTGGAGTTACGCGATGCGATTCAGAAGATCGCGCTGGCCAACCGCTATTACGGCTATCGCCGCGTCACGGCGGAGTTGAAGCACCACGGAGTAGTCGTAAACCACAAGCGAGTGTTGCGGCTGATGCGTGCCGACAGCCTGCTGGCAGTTCGCAAGCGGCGCTTCGAGTTCACAACGGATTCCAGCCACACGTATGCGATCTATCCGAACCTGGCCGCGCGCTTAACCGTCACCGGGATCAATCAACTGTGGGTGGCGGACATCACTTACGTGCGGCTGCGGGAAACCTTTCTGTATCTGGCGATCGTATTGGACGCATTCTCGCGCCGCGTCGTGGGTTGGGAGTTAGGCGAGGATCTCCGCAGCGAGCTAGCCGTGCGCGCGCTCGACCGGGCGTTGGCAGACCGCCAGATCGGAGCCGGCATCGTGCATCACTCCGACCGCGGCGTGCAGTATTGCTGCTCGGCGTACGTGGAAAAGCTGCAGGCGCATGGGTTCATCCTCAGCATGAGCCGCACCGGGAATCCTTATGACAACCCGAGCCGGTTGCAGCAATCGTGCCTTCGCCGGAAACGGCGCGTGCCTCTCCGCCGGTGGCCAATGGCGTTGAGGTGCCGGACAGCGTGACAGCGTATCGCGGAAGGAAGTCTGCGGGCTTGCACTCGTCTGGAGCCTTAAGCATCGGTCCGTGCACGCCGGTGCCCGGATCTGTCTGGTGCAGATCGACACCGCGAGAAGTGACTTTACCGGTCAAATGTTGCCAGGCTCCGGAGGCTGAGCGACAACGTGCAATCAGCCTGTACGTCATAAGTACCGGTGACTGGGTTTCCCAGCAGCAAGCCGTTGAAGTTGACGGAGGAGTACCCCGTAACGCTGCCGTCACCATCAAAGACGAGGCGAGCAAGAACCACAGCCGGGGCAGAAGTTCCGGAAATCGTAGTGAGCCCGGATAGTTGCAATCCGTACGGCCCATCGAGATCCTGTTCGGTGCACGCAATCGCCGCCCATGCAGGCACGCTTAGCAAAGCCGGGGCGAGAATCAACAGTGCTCGCCGCATCCATTTGTGAGATGCTTGAGCGGGCGCGACGGTTCCGATCTGCCGGACGTAGTGTAAGCTATCGAGACGGAGGAGTATGGAAAATCCCACTTTCGATCGAGAAGTGGTTGTCCTGCTGGCTGAGGGTGATCCCGTGGTTCGGGCGATGTTGGAGAGACTCCTGAAGCAGGGAGGCTACGATCTGATCGTCGCGCAAGATGGCCAGGATGCGTTCCAAAAATCAGTTGATCACAAAGGGAGGATCGATTTGCTGGTCTCCAACGTTCAGATGCCCGGCATGACGGGAAGCGACCTGGCGACCGCCATGAGGCAGTCGCGTCCGGACCTGAAAGTAATGTTGACGGCCTCCTTGGAGCAAGGCTTGCTCGTTCTCGATACCGGATGGCAGTTTATCCAGAAGCCCTTCGCGTCCAAAATGCTCCTTGACAGAATCGTTGATGTCATTCGGCAGCCTCCCGCGCCGAACGTGGACCGCAGCGCATAACCTATGGCGAAAATGACTCTGCGTTTGTACATCCTGACACTGGCGGCTGTGATTGCCGCTCGGGCCGATGTTACGCTGCCCGCTCTTCTGGCCGACCACATGATGATCCAGCGCGGACTGCCCGTTCACGTGTGGGGCATGGCCGCGGAGGGTGAGCCGGTTTCTGTCACTTTTCGCGGCAACACGCAGTCGACGACCGCGGACTCGATCGGTTTGTGGAGCTTGTACCTTCCTCCGGGCGAAGCTGGAGGCCCGTTTGAACTGAGCATCAACGGGAAAAACCAGATCACGCTCAAAGACGTGCTTGTGGGCGACATTTGGGTTGCCTCAGGGCAATCGAACATGGAATTCACGGTCAAAGAAGGGACGAATGCACAGGCTGAGATAGCCGGCGCAGACCACCCCCGGATCCGGCTGTTGCACGTCAAGAATAAGGTAGCGCATCATCCGCTCGACGACGTTGCAGCGGAACCGTGGACCGCCTGCACGCCCGAGAGCGTCAGCGGCTTTTCCGCAGTCGCGTACTTTTTCGGGCGCCATGTGCACGAGAAGCTGGGTGTGCCCGTCGGCCTCATCGAAACCTCGTGGGGAGGAACGCCGGCGGAGGCCTGGACCAGTCTTCGCGCTCTCTCGCGACACGCATCGCTGATGCCGGTGTTTGCGTGGTGGGCCAATATGAATGACCAGGCGGTGACTCATCAATTGCAGCGCGAAAAGGAGTTGAACGAATGGCGGCGCGCCGTGGATCGGGCGAAAACAGAAGGAATACAGCCGCCGGGATTCCCTTGGGAGCCAAACATGGAGAACTCCTGGATGCCCTCGGGACTGTACAATGCCATGATCGCGCCGCTCACGCGCCTTCCCATCAAAGGAGTGATCTGGTACCAGGGCGAAAGCAATGCTTCGAGCGAGCGCGCTTCATTGTATACAAACTTGTTCGAGACGATGATTCAGGATTGGCGCCGCTCTTGGGGGCAAGGCGATTTTCCATTTCTTTTCGTGCAACTGGCGAACTTCAAGACAGGGCCGGATGCCCGGTGGCCGGAACTGCGCGACGCGCAACTCCAGACGCTGGCTCTTGCCAACACCGGCATGGCAGTAACCATCGATATCGGCAACCGCGACGACATTCATCCGAAAAACAAGCAGGACGTTGGGCTGCGCCTGGCTCTTGCCGCGCGTGCCATCGCTTATGGAGAGAAGATCGAATTCTCGGGCCCACTGTTTCGCCAGGCAACGCCGGAGGGCCATTCGATGCGTGTCTGGTTTGATCATGGCGGCCGCGGCCTCGTGGCCAAAGGCGGCGAACTCACAGGATTCGAAATCGCCGGTGCAGACCAAAAGTTTGTTCCCGCGGAGGCTGTCATCGCTGGCGCCACCGTCGCCGTTTCCAGCGCTTCCGTTTCTACACCGGTGTATGTTCGTTACGGGTGGTCCGATGATCCTCACTGCAATCTTTACAACGTGGACGGCCTGCCGGCATCGCCTTTTCGATCGGGCGACTGAAAAAAGACGATACGCGCGCTGTGTCGTGGCATTTCTGCTCGCTGTTGTGCCCGCATTCGCGTCGTCGGCCGTTCACGTCTGGGAAAGGCAAGAACTGACGTTTGCCTCCGAACATTCATGGGCGAATCCATACACGGACGTCGTTGTCTGGGTGGATCTGACGGGGCCTGGATACAAAAAGAGAATTTACGGCTTCTGGGATGGCGATCGCACGTTCCGCGTGCGCCTGCTGGCTCCGGCTCCAGGCGACTGGACGTGGGTGAGCGGCTCCAATCCTGCTGACTCGGGTCTCGCCGGCAAACGGGGCGGATTCACCGCGGTGGCCTGGAGCGAAGACGAGAAACAAAGGAATCCGTTGCGCCGGGGTTTTGTTCGGGCCACGGCCAACCAGCACGCCATCGAGCTGGCGGATGGCACGCCGTTTTTCATCATCGGCGACACCTGGTATTCTGCCGCGACCAACCGGTTCCGATGGTATGACGACGTCGAGCGTCCGCTTGGACCACAAGCCGGTTTCAAGGACTACCTCCGCTACCGCAAAGCCGAGGGCTACAACGCTGTTGCGATCATCGCGGTGTTTCCAGCCTGGGCGACGGACGGCCAGCCGGTCGACGTCTTCCTGAGCGATCACACCTGCGTGCGCTCCGCCTGGACCGAATACGGCACGCGCAGCGCCAAGAACATGGAGAACGAAGGCGGTCGCCCGTTTCTGTTTCCGGGCAAAGTCCCGGGATACGGAAATCTGTACCCCGACGTCAACCGGCTCAACCCTGCCTACTTCCACTACATGGATCGAAAGATCGACTACCTGAACCAGCAGGGCTTCGTTCCGTTCATCGAGGTAGCGCGGCGCGACGTCAGCATGTGCTGGAAGCGATACTATTCCTGGCCGGACTCTTATGCGCGCTATATCCAGTATGTATGGGCGCGTTACCAGGCCAACAACTGTGTCTTCAGTCCGATTCATTTCGATATTGATGAGGACACAGTACCCGCCGCCGATTACAACGACGCGGTCCGCATGGTGATGACGAAATTCGGGCCGCCGCCTTTCGGCACGCTGCTCTCCGCGAATTCCGACCCGTCCACGCTGGTGAATTTCGGGGAGGATTCCTGGGTGACGCTGCACCAGATGGGCAATGAGCGGGAGCACGATTGGTACTGGTATCTGACCGAGATCTTCCGATCGCCGCATCCCAAGCCCGCGTTGAACGGCGAGCCTTACTACGCCGGGTACAAGGACGAATTCGGCCTGGGCGATGGCGGGTACAAGTACGGCGCCGAAGGCGGCTCGGACCGCGACAACCAGTTCGTGCGCTCGTCGATGTACGGGAGCTTTTTGTCTGGCGGTCTGGCTGGACATATTTACGGCGCGGAGGGAATCTGGGGCGCTGACATCGAGCCGGCGTCGCCGGTGAAAATGTGGGATGCGTTCCAGTGGCGATCGGGAGCTGAGATGCAATACCTGCGGGCCTTTGCCTTTTCCATCGGCAAGCGCTTCCAGGAACTGGCGCCGGACGCCGATCTGGTTTCACCGAACAAAACGCACGTGACGCTGGGCTATGAAGGTTGGGCCTACTGCGCGCGCACGCCGGATAAAAACGTCTTTCTTGCCTATTTCGAGAAAGGCTGCCCGCGCAGCCATGTGCGCTCCGCCCGCGCGTCGAGCACTTATCGCGCGCAGTGGTTCGATCCGCGAAACGGCACGTGGCGTGATGCCGGTAGCGGCACGGTGCAGTCCAGTTCAACAGGGATCATCGAATTGCCCGAATTTCCTGGCGATGTGGATTGGGGTCTGCGCCTGGAGTATAGCGGCGCGGCGCGGGCACAATGAACTACTCGCGCGCGTGCTTGATGATGGCGGCGATTCTCACCGTGGCCTGCGGCGGGCGAGTGACGCACCGCGACCCGAACTCTCCGGTCGCAGAGTGGCCGGCGTACGGCAACGATCCAGGCGCTTCGCGCTACTCGCCGCTCAACGAGATCACCCGGGACAACGTGCGGGATTTGAAGATTGCCTGGACCTACCGCACGGGCGACATCTCCGATGGCTCGAGCACCTGGAACGGCAAGCGCGTGCGCACTCCAAGCACCTTTGAAGCCACGCCGCTTCTGGTGGATCAGACGCTTTACGTGGTGACGCCGTTCAACCGCATCATTGCGCTTGATCCGGAAACCGGCAAGGAAAAATGGGCGTTCGATCCCAAGATCAACCGCATTGGAGAGTACGGCGATGGCTTTACCTGTCGCGGTCTTGCTACCTGGGTCGACCCGGCTCGCAATGACGGAGAGGCGTGCAAGCGTAGTATCTACGAAGCCACGCAGGATGGGCGGCTGATCGCGGTCGATGCGGCGAGCGGCAGCGCGTGCCCGGCGTTTGGCGGAGGCGGCGAGGTGTCGCTCACTCGCGACATCAGTAACATTCTGTACCCGGGCGAGTACCACTTCACGTCAGCGCCGGCGGTTGTGGGTGAAGTCGTGGTGGTGGGTTCGGCGATCAATGACAACAACCGGATCGGAATGCCACCGGGAGTGGTGCGCGGCTACCAGGCGCGCACGGGCGCACTCGTGTGGACCTGGGACCCGGTACCCCGCGATCCAGCGGATCCTGCACGAGCCACCTGGCAAAACGGCGCCGACCGCACAGGCGCCGCCAACGCGTGGGGCCCGCTGTCTGCCGATCCGGAACACGACCTGGTATTCGTGCCTACCACCAGTCCGAGTCCCGACTTCTTCGGCGGCGAGCGAAAAGGGCAGGACGTCTATGCGGATTCCGTGGTGGCGCTGCGCGCGTCTACAGGCAAAGTAGTCTGGTCGTTCCAGGCCGTGCACCACGACCTCTGGGACTACGACTTGCCTGCCGCGCCGTCGCTGATTGAAATCATGCGTGATGGCAAGCGCGTTCCTGCACTGGCGCAGGCCAGCAAGATGGGACACTTGTTCATTCTTGATCCCAGCACGGGAAAGCCGCTGTTCCCGGTCGAGGAGCGGCCGGCGCCGCAAGGCGGCGTGCCCGGGGAATGGCTCTCTCCCACACAGCCGGTCCCGGTTGCCACGCCTCGACTCGTTCCGGACCATCTGCGCCCCGAGGACGCCTGGGGGCTCACGTGGTGGGATCGCGGCAAGTGCCGGGATGAAATTACCAAGCTGCGGAACGAAGGCATTTTCACGCCGCCCAGCCTTCAGGGCACGCTCGAAGTCCCCGGCAATATTGGTGGTACGAACTGGGGTGGCGTTTCGTTCGACCGGGCGCGACGGTTGATTCTCCTCAATCAGACGAGTATTCCGTTTGAAGTGCAACTGATTCCTCGAGAACAGGCGCCTAGCCTGAGGCGTGCCGAGCCGAACTGGGAATATGCGCAGCAAAAAGGCACGCCGTTCGTCATGCGCCGGCGGGCTCTACTTTCGCCCTGGCGCATCCCCTGCAACGCACCACCGTGGGGCACGCTGGCTGCGGTCGAGGCCGATACCGGGCGCATCCGCTGGCAGGTCACCCTCGGCACTCTGCGCGATTTCGTACCCGTGCCGCTTCCCTTCGCATCGGGAACTCCGACTCTGGGCGGATCGCTGTCGACAGCCGGCGGTGTCACGTTCATCGGCGCAACACTGAACAACTATCTGCGGGCCTTTGATACCGAGACAGGCCGCGAGTTGTGGAAGGGGCGCCTGCCCGTCGCGGGAATTGCCACGCCCATGACTTATCGCGCTTACCGCGGAGGGCGGCAATACGTGGTGATCTGCGCCGGCGGGCACGGGAAGGCGGACATCAAGCTGGGAGACTACGTGGTCGCTTTCGCCATACCATAGATCATCCTCAGACTGTAGAAAGTCGTTGTTAATTTCATGGAAATTTCGTTGATTCGCGCTCTAATTTGGACTTGACACGCATTTTTTGCCGCCGTAATATTTGGTCCAGCCCGGTGGAAAATTCATTTTCAGCCGGGAAATTTGCCCACCTTTGGAGGTAGAAAAATGCTCGAAAGACATACGCTCGCCGATGGCCGCGTCGTCAAGTTAGGCAAACGGCCTGCCAAGCACGATTCGCGTACGCTGCAACTCGCCAAGTACACAGCGAAAGTGACACCGGCGCCGCCGGTCCATGAGGACTGGGAAAAAAAGGTCGCCAAATGGCCCATGATGAAGAACGACACGGTGGGCGACTGCACGTGTGCCTGCGCGGGTCACATGATCGAGCAATGGACCACATATGCCAAAGACCCAGTCACCCCTACCGACCAGCAGGTCATTGCCGCCTACAGCGCCATCACGGGTTACGATCCCGTCACGGGGAACCATGACGATGGAGCCGCAATTCTCGATGTCTTAAATTATTGGCGCAATACCGGTGTCGGCGGCCATCAGATAAAGGCGTTCGCCACCCTCGATCCCTCCAGTCACACGGAGGTGGAAGACTCGGTTTTTCTCTTCGGCAATTGCTACCTGGGTGTGCAGTTACCGGTGAGCGCGCAACACCAGACGGTGTGGGCGGTACCTCCCGGAGGAACACATGGTCCTGGGGCCCCAGGGTCGTGGGGCGGACATGCTATCCCGGTGGTCGCGTACGACCGGCGCGGTTTGACAGTGGTCACCTGGGGAGCCCTGAAGCGCATGACTTGGGGTTTCCTGTATGCCTACTGCGATGAGGCGTATGCAGTTCTCAGCCAGGATTGGATCAGTCAGACGACAGATCTGGCAGCCAGCGGATTCGATCTGGCGGCACTCGAAAAGGACCTGCAGCAAATTGCACAACCGTCCGCTGCCGCGCGCGCCTAAAAAAGGGTGGCCGACAAAAAACCGGCGGCGCCTATGCGTTTGACGGCTACGCGATCAGGATGTTCAGCAGATTCCAGACGACAACCGCTGCGTACCAGTAATTGACATAGCGCAGGAGATGGGAGCGGTTCAACTTGAGGCACAAAACCGCCAGCCCGAGAGCCACCATCTTAGATGCGGCTACGGCGATGCCGGGGCCGAAATGCAACAGGGATCGAATGAACGGGCTGGCCTCGGGTATCCCAAGCTTTAAGCCGATCAAGGTCGTCAGAAAATCCAGCGCCTGCAAATAAAAGAAGACCTCCATGGACATCATCATTCTGCCTGCAAGCGCCTGCGCACGAACAGACTCAGGCGCTTGCGGCGGGGGGTAGTCGCGGGAGCCGTTCTGATCAGAGGACCATGCCAGGGACATAGTTGTCTAGTAAGAGATTTGGGGAGCAATTGTCTGGCCAAGGCCGGACTTCATTGTGCGCCAGCGGTTGCCGCGATCGTGTTCGTCCGCGGATTCCCACTATGTTTGACCTTGTGAAAATCAGTCGGGATCGCAGCCTCTGGCACTTAGGGTGGTTTCCCGATGCGCTTTCTTTGCGCCGTTGAAGCCACCACCGTATCATGGAATCACTCATCTATTGAGGTGACATGATGCGCGGTTTTGACGCCCTCTCGGAACGCGAAATTCTGGCTCTGGCGATTTCTCTCGAAGAGGAGGATGAGCGCGTCTACGCCGATTACGCCGAGGGGTTGCGGGAGAACTTTCCCGGCTCCGCGGCGGTGTTCGACGGCATGCGCTTGGAAGAATCGACTCACCGCCGTCGGCTCATTGAGCTGTACAAGCAGAAGTTTGGCGACCACATCCCGCTCATCCGGCGCCAGGATGTGAAGGGATTCGTCAGCCGCAAACCGGTCTGGCTGGTGCGTCCGCTGGGCCTGGATACGGTTCGCAACCAGGCGAGCGCCATGGAGGTGGAGAGCCGCCGGTTTTACGAGAAAGCCGCCGCCCGGGCGCAGGATCCGGGAGTGCGCCAGTTGCTGGACGACCTTGCCCAGGAAGAGCGCTCTCACGAAAACCGCGCCGAAAAGCTCGAGAAAGACAAACTACGGCCCGACATCAAGCGCGCGGAAGATGAAGCCAACCGCCGCCTGTTCGTGCTCCAGATTGTTCAGCCCGGCCTGGCGGGCCTGATGGACGGGTCGGTCTCGACATTAGCGCCGGTGTTTGCCGCGGCCTTTGCGACGCGGAACAGTTGGGACGCGTTCGTGGTGGGGCTGGCTGCCTCGGTAGGGGCCGGCATCAGCATGGGTTTCGCCGAAGCTCTTTCCGATGACGGGAGCCTTACCGGCCGCGGGCACCCCTGGATTCGCGGACTGATCTGCGGTTTGATGACCGCGCTGGGCGGCATCGGCCATACGCTTCCGTTCCTCATTGCGGACTTCCGGGTGGCCATGGTGGCGGCGGTGCTCGTGGTCCTGGTGGAGTTGGGCGTCATCACCTGGATCCGGCACCGCTACATGGAAACGCCGACGTTCTCGGCCGCGTTGCAGGTCGGTTTGGGCGGGGCGCTGGTGTTCGCTACCGGGGTGCTGATCGGAAGCTCGTAAACGGTACAAAAACGCAAAAGACCCCTGAAAATCGCTCGACGGAGTTGCGCAAGCGTGATATTCTGCACTCGGCCAACTTCCCCACCTGATCGTTGCAACTCAAAAAGGAGAGCCTATGGCAGCCAAACGCATGACGCAGTCACAGATTGTGAGAGCACTCGCTGAGAAATGCGAAGTAAGCAACAAAGTATCCCGCCAATTGGTGGAACACCTTGGCGAAACCGCGATTCATGAGGTCAAAAAGAACGGACTGTTCGTGATTCCCGGGCTGGGCAGGCTGGTCCGCGTCGACCGCAAGGCACGCGTGGGACGCAACCCGGCGACCGGCGAGACGATCAACATCCCCGCCAAAAAAGTCGTCCGGTTCCGTGTGGCCAAAGCCGCGAAGGATGCGATTCTTCCCAACAAAGCCAAGAAAGCCGTCGCCAGCTAGGTGATCACATCGGGATCTTCCCGGTTGAACCGCTCTTTCAAGCGGAGGAGCTGACGGATACTGCCGGCGAGTTCGACTACCATCTGTGACGAATCCTGATCGTATTTCCGGCTGAAGCGCTCGAGATACACACGCAGGGTCGCGCCTTGAGTACCGGTGCCGGACAGGCGGCATACCACGCGCGATCCATCCTCCAGCAGGATGCGAACTCCCGCGTGGGGCGTGACGCTGTGGTCTACGGGATCCGTATAAGTGAAATCATCGGCGTGAGCGACAGGGCTCCCGGCAAAATCCGTGCCGGTGAGGCCGGGCAACGCAGCGCGCAGTTCTTCGTTCATCACGTTGGCGGCGCCGAGGTTCAGCCCCTCGTAATCGTGCCGCTGAAAGTAGCTGCGGCCGAAGCGTGCCCAGTGATCGCTCATCACCTCCGCTACGGATTTCCGCGTTCCGCACAAGATCGACAGCCAGCACAGCACCGCCCAGAATCCGTCTTTCTCGCGAATGTGATTGGATCCCGTGCCGAAGCTCTCTTCGCCGCACACCGTGCAGAGATCCGCGTCCATCAGGCTTCCGAAATACTTCCAGCCGGTCGGCGTTTCGAAGATTGGGATGTTCAGCGACTTGGCGACCCGGTCCGCCGCGGTACTGGTGGGCATGGAGCGGGCAATGCCGGACAACCCGGTACGATAAGCGGGAATGAACCGCGCTGCATGTTCGGCGATCACCGCCAGGGAATCGCCCGGGCTGACGAAAACACCGCGGCCCAGGATCATGTTGCGGTCACCATCGGCGTCGTTGGCCGCTCCCAGATCCGGAGCGTCACCCGCTTGCATGCGGCGCACGAGGTCGGCGGCGTACACCAGGTTTGGATCGGGGTGCTTTCCAGCGAAATCTTCTAATGGAGTCCCGTTGACCACGGTGCCTTTGGGTGCGCCGAGCTGTTCTTCCAGAATGTGCGCGGCATACCGGCCGGTCGAGCCGTGCATGCCGTCGAAGATCATGCGAAACCCGCCGCGAAAGAATCCCCGCAGGGCGTCGAAGTCGAAGAGTTCGCTCATCAGGGCGGTATAGTCGCTTAGCGGATCGAAAACTTCGACCTCGGTGGCCGCGTGCACCTGCTTGCTTTCGTTGCCGATTTCGATTTCGCCGCAGGTGTGCCAGTAGTAGTGGTTGATCCGCTGGGTAAATTCGTAGATCCGCTCGGTGACCTCTTCCGGGGCCGGTCCACCGTTCGAGATGTTGTACTTGATGCCGAAATCCGCGTCTATGCCGCCGGGGTTGTGGCTGGCGGAGAGAATTAGCCCGCCGAACGCCTGGCGGCGCCGGATAACGGCAGACATCGCCGGGGTGGAGAGCAGGCCGCCGCGGGCCACCATCACCCGCCCAAACTGGTTACCGATGGCGATGTGCAGGATCTTCTGGATCGCTTCCCGGTTGTAGTAGCGGCCGTCTCCCCCGACCACTAACGTGGATTTGCTGAAGTCGCCTTCTACCGAACCACGGAGCGCGTTGAAAACGGACTGCACAAACGCCTCGACGTAGCCCGGCTGCATGAACTCCCGGGTCTTTTTTCGCAACCCGGACGTCCCCGGCTTCTGTCCCGCAAACGGTTTGACCGTGACGGTTGTGATATTCAGCTCATTTCCCTCGGCGCCTGCATGGGATGGAAACATATGGGTCTCGTGATTGATTATGCGGCAGCAGGAGGGCAAATTTCGATGTTACACAAATTCCCTTGACCTGTAAGTAAGTACTTACTTATAATCAAGCCGTGCCCGAAGCCCGGACGCAGCCCACCCGCATGTCGGCCAGCGACCGCCGGCAGCAATTGCTGGAAACAGCGCTGGATTTGTTCTCGCGTAAGGGTTTTGAGGGCGCGACTACCAAAGAGATTGCAGCCGCGGCGGGAGTGACGGAAGCCATGATTTTCCGCCATTTTCCCAGCAAACTGGCGCTTTATAAAGCCGTACTGGATTATACAGTTCACGCCTCCGAACACGAGAGTTGGCTGGCCGAAATCAAGGCTTGCATGGAAAGGAGCGACGACGCCGGGCTGTTGCGCGCGCTGGCTGCCAACATTTTGAGATCGTACCGCAGGGATCCGCGATTTGAACGCGTGGTGCTGTTTGCCGCCCTGGAAGGCCACGAGCTCGGTCTCGCGCACCATCACCAGGTGGCCATGCCAGTTTTTGAATTGCTGCGCGATTACATTGTGCGCCGGCAGCGGCGGGGTGCGCTGCGGGGTTATAACCCCGGCGTGATCATCGAGGCCATCGCGGGGATGACCCAACACTACGCCATGATGACCCAGTTGTTTGGCTACAGCGCTCCGGACGATCTTACGGACGAGAAGGCTATCGAGACGTTTACTCAAATCGTCATGAACGGAATCCAGCCCGCGGTGACGTCCAAGAAAACCGGCAAATGATGCGCCCCGGCTTACTCATCGCGATACTGCTGTTAGGCGCCTGCTCCAAACCCAAGGATGTCGTCACTACGGCTCATGCCGCTACCGAGAAGATCCGGGTCTCCACCGCGCAGGCGCTGATCCGAAACGTGCCTGCAGCCTTTGAAGTCACCGGCACATTCATTGCCGACGAGACCTCGGATATCGCGCCTCCGGTCGCTGGCCGGGTTATGGCAACCCCGACCAATGTCGGCGATTTCGTGAAGCAAGGACAGGCGATCTGCGAACTCGACCACCGCGACGCGCAACTCCGGCTGGAACAGGCTCGCGCGCAGCTTAACGAAGCCACTTCCGCACTCAGGCAAGCGCAATCGCGTATCGGATGGAATGCGGCAGCGAAATTTGACGCGACGATGGTTCCTGAGGTCGCAGCCGCGCGCGCCACTTATGAGTCAGCCCTCGCCCAAGCCAAGCTAGCCGCGGCGGATGCCAGGCGGTTCGAAAACCTCGTGGCAAGCGGAGACGTCTCGCGCAGTTCGTATGAGAAAGCGCGAACCCAGCAGGAAACGGCGGAAGCGCAGGCGAACGCAGCGCGCCAGCAATATGAAGCCGCACTCAACGGGGCGCGCCAGGGCTATGGGGCCGTGGAAACCTCTCAGGCAACGTTGGAGGCAGTCCGGGCGCAGTTGGCGCAGGCGCAAAAAGGTCTTGACGATACCACCGTGCGGGCGCCATTCGATGGCTACATAACGGCGAGGCCCGTCGCGGCAGGCGAATACGTCTCTTCAGCCAGCAAGATCGCGACTATCGTGCGCATGGGATTTTTAAAGCTTCAGTTGCAGGCTCCGGAGCAGCGTGCAGCACATGTTCGCACGGGCATGCCGGTGGTGGCGCGAGTGGCCGCTTACCCCAATCGCGAATTCAGCGGCAAAGTCACGGCGATCAATCCGTCTGTGGACCCAAGCTCGCGCGTGTTCATCCTGGAAGCCCGGTTCGAAAATCCCGGAGCCGCACTCCGGCCCGGGATGTTTGCGACCGCGCGGGTGCTGTTGCCGGGCGGAGAGAATGCGGTTTTCATTCCGCGCCGTGCCGTGATCCGGGATAAGACCACGGACTCAGATCAGGTATTCACGATCGATCACGGAGCCGCGCACCTGCACGTCGTCTTAACCAGCGACGCGGACGGCGATTCGATCCGCATCCGTTCGGGGCTCGCTGGAGGCGAGAGTGTCGCGACCAGCGGCCAGAGCGAGTTATTTGACGGCGCGCAGGTCCAGATCGGGCCCTGAGGAAGGCCGCCACACGATATGCACGCGCTGGCACAGCTTTGTGTAAGAAGGCCCGTCTTCGCGACCATGCTCATCCTGTCGCTGGTCGTGGCCGGCATCTTCTCTTACTTCACTCTCGGCGTCGACCTCTTCCCCAAGGTGGATGTCCCGGCGGTGGCCGTCGTCGTCTCGGATCCCGGGGCCTCGCCGCAGGAGATTGAAACCGAGATCACCAAGAAAGTCGAGGATGCGGTCAACACCATCAGCCAGATCGACGAGCTGCGTTCGACATCGTCGGAAGGGCAGTCGCTCGTAGTGATCAGCTTCGACCTGTCCAAGAACGGCGACGTGGCGGCGCAAGAGGTGCAGAACAAGGTCAACCTCATCATTCCGAATCTTCCGCAAAGCGCCCGGCCGCCGGTGGTAGAGAAGTTTGATCCGGATGCCACGCCGGTTCTCCAGATTGCCGTGTCAGCTCCCCGGTCACTCCGCGACGTGACGCTGATCGCCGACAAACAGGTCAAACAGAAGCTCGAAAACACCAAGGGAGTCGGCCAGATCACCATGGTCGGGGGAGCCAAGCGCGAAATTCACGTGCTGGTGAATCCCGGCAAACTGCGCGCTTATAACCTGACCGTCACGGACGTCTTCAATGCGCTGCGGCAACAGAACCTGGAGTTGCCCGGCGGGAATCTCAACGCGGGAGCCAAAGAGTTCACGGTCCGGACTACAGGGCGCGTGACTGATCCCGCCCAATTCAACCAGATCACTGTGGCAACCAGGAACGGTTACGTGGTTAAGGTCGCCGACATCGGGTACGCTGAAGACAGCTACGAGGAGCCACGCAGCGCCGCCCGTCTGGATGGTATTCCCGCCGTCACCCTGGTGGTGGCCAAGCAGTCCGGCGAAAACACCGTGGCCACCGCTGATGAAGTCAAGCAGCGGCTGAAGGAAATCTCCGCGGCTCTGCCCAGGGATGTT
>Ga0335070_10004546_pt1 | contig 16235 bp, 12 predicted proteins | sample Lox_Sample_13_FD_206722 | JGI IMG/M metagenome (GOLD analysis project Ga0335070, IMG submission 206722) | Soil microbial communities from Loxahatchee National Wildlife Refuge, Florida, United States - Lox_Sample_1.3 | ecosystem: Environmental > Terrestrial > Soil > Wetlands | place: USA... | reverse complement strand
TCGCGAGTGGTGTTCGCCTTCCGGAAGCGCAACGGCGCCACGGGCATCGCGGCGGTCGACGTCGCGAGCGGCCGCGAGGAGCTGCTTGCGGCGTCCGGCGTGCGCGACCCCCTGTACCGCCCAAGCTACGCGCCCGACGGGCGGCGCGTCGTCGCGCAGCGGCCCGCGCCGGACGGAGAGGGATCGACGCTCTGGCTGATCGAACCGGGCGAGCCCCCGCGCCGACTCACGCCCGAAGCGGGCTGGTTCGAGCAGAAGCCGTTCTTCACGCGCGACGGCGCGTGGGTCGTCTTCGCGCGCGCGCGCGGCCAGGCGCCGCGCGAGCTCGCGCTCGTCGACGCGCAGGGCCGGATCGTGCCGCTCGAGGCGGGCCGGGCCGGCGCCGACGAGCACTCGGCGCGCCCGTCCCCGACGCGCGACGAGATCGCCTTCGTCTCCGACCGGGACGGCAGCCGCGACGTCTTCCTCGCGCCGCTCAGCGGGGGGCCGGCGCGCAATCTGACCCGCACGCGCGACCGCGACGAGTTCGCGCCGCGCTGGTCACCCGACGGCGAGCGCCTCGTCGTGACCCGCGTGCCGCCCCAGGCGCCGGGCCGCGCGGGCGACAAGCTCGACCCGGCGCAGACGCAGCTCGTCGTGATCGACCGCAGCGGCCGCGTGCTGTTCGAGACACAGGGGATGATGGCGGACTGGATGCCGCCCTTCTGAACGATACCCTGCGCGGCGATGTCGCTGCCCGCGGTCCGCGCCGTGCTCGTGACCACCGACTTCTCGGAGCTCGGCGACCGGGCCGTGCCGTGGGCATGCGCGATCCTCGCGCCGGGCGGCGTCGTGCACCTCGTGCACGTGATCGAGCCGCCTCACGCTCCCAACCCTCTCTACGCCCACTACACCCCCGGCAGGACGCCCACGCCGGAGGAGCGCGCCGCCCAGCGGCGGGCGCTCGAGGATCGCCTGCGCGCGCTGCTCCCGGACGACGCCGCGGCGCGCGACGTCACGGCCGAGGTCGACGTCGCGGAAGATCGCGACGTCGCCCACGGCATCTGCCGCATCGCCGCCGAGCGCGAGGTGGACGTGATCTGCATGAGCTCGCACGGGCGCTCCGGCTTGTCGAAGGCGGTGCTGGGCTCGGTGGCGGAGCGGGTGCTGGAGCGCTGCGCGCGACCGCTGCTCGTGGTGCGCTGATCGCTTCAGCGCCTGCACACCAGGTGGATCGTGCCGCCCGAGCGCACGGCGCTCTCGAAGAGCGTCAGCCCGAGGGCAGGCAGCACCGCGATGGCGAGCCCGGCGACGAGGCGCGCCCGGGTGCGCGGGTCGAAGGGGCGCTCGCGCCCCGCGCCGCGCTGGTAGAGCAGCGTGTAGAGTCCGTTGCGCGGCAGGCCGGCGCGGCGATTGAGCCAGCTCTGGATCCAGCCGAACGGGTTCTGGCGCAAGGAGAAGTGGTGCTCCGAGACGCACTCGAAGGCGTGGCGCTCGAGCAGCCGGCGCAGGCCGGAGAGCGGAAAGTGGTAGAGATGGCGCGGCAGGTCGAGATGGAACCACGCCGGCCCCGCCCAGCGCGCCTGCAGGCTCGCGAAGTTCGGCACCGCGACGACCAGGCGTCCCCCCGGCCGCAGCACGCGGTGGACCGCCCGAAGCGTTCCGCCCGGATCGCGCAGGTGCTCCAGCACGTGCCAGATGATCACGCCGTCGAAGTACGCCTCGGGATAGCCTGCCGCCGCGAGCTCGGCGGCGATCCGGATCTCGGCGCGCGGATCCGCGCCCCGCGCGGCCGCCTCGCTGATCTCGACGCCGTGGGCCTCGAAGCCGCGGTCGGCGAGCTCGCCCAGCACGACCCCACGGCCACAGCCGACGTCGAGCACGCGCCCGCCGCGCGGCAGCCCGCTCGCGAGGAAGCGCACGTGGCGCGTGCCCACCAGTCGCACCAGCAGCTCGATCGGCGCCCGGAACTTGCTGCCCAGGTCGCCGTAGTACTCGGGCGGATAGAACGCGGCGAGCTCGGCGGCGCTCGGCAGCGGGTGCGTGCGCCCCAGGCCGCAGCCGTCGCACACGACGACCTGCGCCGCGAGGCCTTCGATCGCGAAGCGGGGGCGCGCCTCGCGCGCGTCGCAGACCGGACACGGCGGAACGCCGATCGGCCGCGCGTGGGCTGCGTCGATGCACGCGACGCCGCCGCCATACAGGTCCATCTGGTCGTGGGCGCCGAAGCGGGCTTGCATGGAAGGCGCCAATCGTGAGCGGAGGGCGTGCGCCCGTCAAGTCGCGCTGGCAGCTCGCCGCCCTCGGCGCGCTGTTCGCCGGCGTCGCCGTCGCCCTGTACGCGCCCAGCTACGGCGCCCCCTTCGTCGCCGACGACGTCCTCTATCTCGAGCACAATCCCAACTTCGCGCTGCCGATCGGGCAGGCGCTCCCGCGCGTCCTGCTGCAGCCGTACTTCGCGAACTGGTCGCCCTTGCACCACCTGCTGCTCTACGCGGAGTGGAGCGCCTTCGGCATGCGCGCCCTGCCCTATCGCGTCGTGAACGCGATCCTCCACGCCTGCGTGTCGCTCGCCTTCGTGGCGGCCGGGCGCCGCGCCGGCCTCTCGCGGCGCGCCGCCGTCGCGGCGGGGACGCTCTTCCTGGTGCACCCCGTCGCGGCCGAGGCGGTGGCGTGGATCAACCAGTCGAAGACGCTGCTCGCGGTCGGGCTCTGCGTGGTCGCGCTCGAGCGCTGGCTCGCCCATCTGCGCGCGCCCGCCCCGCGCCGCCTCGCCGCCGCGACCGCGCTGGGCGTCCTGGCACTGCTCGCGAAGCCCGCGGCGCTGCCGCTGCCCGCCATCCTGCTCGCCGCCGCGTGGACCCACGGCTGTGGGAGCGCCGGGCGCGGGATGCGTCGCGCCGCCGTCGAGCTGCTCCCGCTGGCGCTCGTCGCGGCCGTCGCGTTTGCGCTGAACGTCCATGCCCAGTCGACGCAGGGTGGTGTCGCCCCGTGGTTCGGCGGCTCGCCCGAGGCCACCCTGCGCATGCTGCCCTGGATCGCATGGCGCTATGTACGGATCGTCGCGGCGCCGCTCGACCTCTCGCACGGCGTGCACCCGGTGCCGACCTCGGGCTGGGCGGATCCGCGCGTTTGGCTCCCGCTCGCGGGGCTGCTCGCCGTCGCCGCGGGCGTCGCCGCGGCGTGCCGCGCGCGGCGCGAGCGCGCGCTCGGAGCCGCCTGGTTCGCGCTGATGCTGCTCCCGGTCGTGCAGGTGATCCCGATGATCGAGGTCTTCGCCGACCGCTATCTGTACGCCGCCCTGCCCGGCGCGCTCGGGCTCGCGGCCGACGTGGGCGACGCCTGGGCGCGGCGCAACGGACTCCGCGCGACGCGCGCGGTCGCCGCCGCGGCGGCGCTGGCGGCGATCGGGCTGGCGGCGATCACCGCGCAGCGCGCGGTGTTGTGGGGCCGTCCCGAGGCGCTGTACCGCGAGTCGGCCGACGCCTGGCCGCTCGGCCGCACCGGCTGGACCGGCCTCGGCGCGGAGCTGCACCGCAAGGGTGACCTCGACGGCGCCGCCGCCGCCTATCTGCGCTCGCTCGCCGTGCACCCCGACGACGGCCACGTGCGGCAGCTGCTCGGCCGCGTGCGGCTGCGCCAGCAGCAACGCGAGCTGGCGCTCTATGATCTGGAGGAGTCGCTGCGCCTCGCACCCGCGCAGCCCGATTCGGACTGGGCGCGCCGGATCGTGCGGCAGCTGCGCGACCGCAGCGTCGTGCCGCGAGAGGACGGAAGGCCGTGAGCGCGATCGAAGTCCGCCGCATCGACCACGTGGTGCTGCGCGTGCGCGACCTGGCCGCCTCGCTGCGCTTCTGGCGCGACGCGCTGGGCTGTCGGGTCGAGCGCAGCAGCGACGCGCTCGGCCTGCACCAGCTGCGCGCCGGCGACAGCTTGATCGACCTGGTCCCGATCGACGGCCCGCTCGGCAAGCTCGGCGGCGCGGCGCCCGGCGCCGGCGGACGCAACGTCGACCACGTGGCGCTGACGCTCGCGCGCTTCGACGAGGCGGCGATCCGCGCGCAGCTCGCCGCGCACGGCATCCCGGCCGGCGACGCTGCGCCGCGCTACGGCGCGGAGGGCATGGGACCCTCGATCTACGTCGAGGACCCGGACGGCAACGTCGTCGAGCTCAAGGGCCCGGCGTTCCCCAACACCAAGGAGGCTCCCTGATGTCGAACCACTACCACGACCCCGACGATCTGAAGCGGCTCGCCGAGATGGGCAAGCTCGCGCCGGGCGAGTTCAAGGCGTGGGCCGCCCTCGACCGCATCGTCGCCAGCGAAGAAGGCGCGATCCCGCGCAAGTACCGCGAGCTGATCGCGATCGCGGTCGCCCACACCACCCAATGCGTCTACTGCATCGAGGTGCACACCAAGGCCGCCAAGGGCGCCGGCGCCTCGAAGCGGGAGGTCGCCGAAGCGGTCCTGCTGGCGGCCGCCCTGCGCGCGGGCGGTGCCGCCGCGCACGGATCGCTCGCGATGAAGTTCTACGACCAGCCGTAGCCGCGGAGCCTGGCGCAGCGCGCGCGGCGCGGTGCCGCGCCGCCCTAGCTCCCCCAGACGAAGCGCACCGCGCCGCCCGGGACGACCGGCACCTCGCCGGTCTGCGCGAAGCCGGCGTCGCGCAGCGCCTGGTGGACGTCGCGCACGGCGGGCAGCCCGTGCAGGTTGCGGTGCGCGCGCAACAGCAGGTCGAAGAGCGCCGCACCCGCCTGCAGCCCCAGCAGGCCGGGCAGCAGGCCCTCGGTCAGCACCAGCGTCTGCACGGCCAGCACGCCGTCCTCGTCGAGGCGGCCGCGCGCGCGGCGCAGCAGCGCCGCGCGCTCGCCGGGTGCGAAGTAGTGGAGGTTGTGGTTCATCAGGATCAGGTCGAAGCGTCCCTCGGGCAGTTCCGCGCTGCGGAAGTCGCCGATGCGGATCTCGGCGCGCCGCGTCACGTCCGCCTCGACGAGCCGGCGGCGCGCCTCCTCGGCGACGCGCGGGTCGACTTCGATGCCGAGGCCCAATGCCTCCCGATGGCGGGTCAGCAGATCGGCGAGATAGGCGCCCTGCCCGCAGCCGATGTCGAGCACGCGGCGCGGGCGTCGCGCGCCGGGGATGCGCTCGAGCGCGCGCAGCGCGCGCGGCTCGAAGAGCTTGGTGATGGCGGCCATCCGGAGCGCTTCCTCCCGGTCGCCGAAGAGCGGGCGCTCCGCTCCCTTCAGCAGCTCGGGCAGTGCGCCGAGGCGGGGCGCGATCGACTCGACCGCGTAGTCGAGCAGCGCGGAGAGCGCGCCGGCCTCGGGCGCGTCGAGCAGCCACTCGACGCTCGGCCCGACGCGGTACGCCTCGCCGCGCTTCGCGAGCCAGCCCTGTGCGTGCAGCATGCGGGCCCAGGCGGCGACGAGATCGGGCGCGAGGCCCAGCCGCTCGGCGAGCGCGCGCGGTTCCTGCGCGACGCGCAGCGCCTCGAAGAGTCCGAGGCGCAGCCCCGCGCGCAGCAGCGGCACCTGGGCGAAGGCGTCGAGGGCGCCGGCGATGCTCCGGGCGTGGCGCGCGGCCTCGAAGGGATTGGCCATCAGAGCGGCTCCAGATTCGCGAAGCGCAGCACCAGCCGCTTGGTTCCGACCCGGTCGAAACGCACGTCGACCTTGCGCCCGGCACCGCTGCCGAGCACCTGCACGATCGTGCCGCTGCCGAACACCGCGTGCCGCACCCGCAGCCCCACCGGGATGTCGTCCTCGCCGCTCTGGTCGTACGAATAATCGAGCGAGTGCCCGCCCGACGGGTCGCCTCGCGGCGCATCCTGCGGGCCGCCGCGGTGGCCCGGCCGATCGGAGAGCTCGCCCTGCAGCAGCGACGGCGGGATCTCGCGCAGGAAGCGCGACGGCACCGCAAAGCTGCGCGCGCCGTAGCGGCGCCGCTCCTGGGCGCAGCTCAGGTAGAGCCGCTCCATCGCCCGCGTCATGCCGACGTAGAAGAGTCGCCGCTCCTCCTCGAGCCCGGCTGCGTCGCGCGCCGAGGCCGCGTGCGGGAAGACGCCCTCCTCGAGTCCGACCAGGAACACCACCGGGAACTCGAGGCCCTTGGCCGAGTGCGCCGTCATCAGCGAGACGCGCTCCGCACGCCGATCCCAGGCGTCGACGTCCGACACCAGCGCCACCTGGTCGAGGAAGCGCGCGATCGCCGGGCGCTCCTCGCCAGCGCTCCCGCTCTCGGCGGCGAAGTCCTCCGCCCCCGCGACCAGCTCGCGGAGGTTCTCGAGGCGCGCCTCGGCCTCGGGCGTGCCCTCGCGCTCGAGGTGCGCGAGATAGCCGCTGCGCTTCAAGGCGTGCGCGATGGCCTCGGCGGGCGAGGCCGCGCCGAGCGCGGCACCCAGCTCTTCGACCAGCGCGCAGAAGGCGTCGATCGGCGCCGCCGCGCGCCCCGCGTCGCCGGACCCGGCGAGCCGCCGCAGCCCGTCGAGGAGCGTGACGCCGTCGCGCTCGGCGACCTGCCCCGCGCGCTCGAGCGTGGCCTTGCCGATGCCGCGGGGGGGCACGTTCACGATGCGGCGCAGCGCGGCGGCGTCGGCCGGGTTGAGGGCGAGGCGCACGAAGGCGAGCGCATCCTTCACCTCGGCGCGCTCGTAGAAGCGAACGCCGCCCACCACGACATAGGGCACGTCGTAGCGCAGCAGCTCCTCCTCGAAGGGCCGCGACTGCGCGTTGGTGCGGTAGAAGATCGCGAAGTCGGAGAGCGGTCGCGCGTCGCGCCGCGCCGCGGTCAGCAGCTCGCGGACCGCGAACGCCGCCTCCTCGCGCTCGTCGGCGGCCTCGAAGAAGCGGATCGGCTCGCCGTCGCCGCGCTCCGCCAGCATCTGCTTCTCGCGGCGCGCCAGGTTGTTCGCGACCACCGCCGAGGCGCCGTCGAGGATCGGCCGCGTCGACCGGTAGTTGCGCTCGAGCTTGACCACCTGCGCCGCCGGAAAGTCGCGCTCGAAATCGAGGATGTTGCGGACGTCGGCGCCCCGCCAGCCGTAGACGCTCTGGTCCGGATCGCCGACGACGCACAGGTTGCCGTGCTCGCGCGCGAGCTGCGTCACCAGCCGGTACTGCACGCGGTTGGTGTCCTGGTACTCGTCGACCAGCACGTAGCTCCAGCGCCGCTGGTAGTGCGCGAGCACCTCCGGAAAGCGCTCGAACAGCTCGACGCTCTGCAGGATCAGGTCGCCGAAGTCGAGAGCGTTGGCGTCGCGCAGCAGCCGCTGGTAGACGGCGTAGGTCTCGGCCGCCTCCTCGGCCTCGAGGTCGGCGGCGCTCTCGGCCGCACGCGCGGGCAGCACCCCGGCGTTCTTCCACTGGTCGATGCGCCAGCGCAGCCGCCGCGGGTCGTGCAGCTTGGGGTCGAGGCCGCGCCGCCGCAGCGCCTCCTTCACGGTCGCCAGCGAGTCGTCCTCGTCGTAGATCGCGAAGCCGCGCGACCACCCGAGGTGCCCGACCTCGCGGCGCAGGATGCGCACGCAGGCCGCGTGGAAGGTCGTGACCCAGAGGCCGCCGGCGTCGGGACCGAGCAGCTTCTCGACGCGCTCGCGCATCTCGCCGGCCGCCTTGTTGGTGAAGGTGACGGCGAGGATCGACTCGGGCGGGATCCCGCAGGCGCCGATCAGATACGCGATCCGGTGCACGAGCACGCGGGTCTTCCCGCTGCCCGCACCGGCCAGCACGAGCAGCGGACCCTCGGTGGTCTCGGCCGCCCGCCGCTGCTCGGGGTTCAGTCCGGCGAGGATCGTCTCGGCGTTCAACGGGGCCCCATCGCTGCGCGCAAGGTAACCGTGCGCGGCCGCGCCCGCCGGTCGCCGCCGCGGCCTCCGGTCCATTGACGCGGCGGGCTGCGCGGCCGCTATCGTCCGTCGCCGTGTCCGGGGATCGAACGCGACTGCTCGCTGCCGCCGCCCTGGTCGCCGCCACGCTCGCGCTGTTCGCGCCCGCTCGTCACTACGACTTCGTCGACTACGACGACGACGCCTACGTCACCGCCAACCCGCACCTCGCCCCGAGCGCGAGCGCGCTGCGCCGGACGCTGTTCGAGCCCTACTACGACAACTGGATTCCGCTCACCTCGCTCTCGCTGCAGCTCGACCACGCGCTCTTCGGGCTGGAGCCGGGCGGCTATCACGCGACCAACGTCGTGCTCCATGCCGCCGCCGCGGCTGCGCTCTACGGGGCGCTGCTCGCGATGACCGCTGCGCCCGGGGCCAGCGCGTTCGCGGCCGCGGTCTTCGCCTGGCACCCGCAGCACGTGGAGTCCGTGGCGTGGGTCTCGGAGCGCAAGGACGTGCTCTCGGGCCTGTTCTTCATGCTCGCGATCGGCGCCTGGGCCGGCTACGCGCGCCGCCCCGGGCCCGCGCGCTACGCGCTCGCGCTCGCGATGGTCGCGCTCGGGCTGCTCGCCAAGCCGATGGGCGTGACGCTGCCGTTCGTGCTGCTGCTGCTCGACTTCTGGCCGCTCGGCCGCCTCGGTGACCCTGCGGCGCCCGGCCGTCTCGCCGCCGTGCGCGTGCGCCGGGCGATCGTCGAGAAGCTGCCGATGCTGCCGCTCGCCTTGGCGATCGCGGCGATCACCTATCTCGCCCAGGGCAAGGGCGGCGCCATGTCGACGCTCGATGCGATCCCGCTGGGCGTGCGCATCGAGAACGCGCTGGTCTCGTACGTCGCGTACCTCCGCCAGGCGGCTTGGCCGACGGGGCTCGCCGTCTTCTATCCCTACCCGAGCGAGCCGCTACCGGCGTGGCAATGGCTCGGCGCCGGAGCGGCGCTCGCGGCGCTCACGGCCGGCGCGCTCGCGGCGCGCCGCCGCCGACCCTGGCTGACGGTGGGCTGGCTCTGGTACCTCGGAACGCTGGTGCCGATGCTCGGCATCGTGCAGGTCGGCATGCAGTCGCGGGCCGACCGCTACATGTACGTGCCGCAGATCGGCCTCTCGATCGCCCTGGCCTGGGAGGTGCGCGCGCGCGTGGCGGGACGCCCGGCGCTGCGCCGCGCGGTCGCGCTGGGGGCCGCGCTCGCGCTGGCAGGGCTCGCGGCGGCGACCCGCGTCCAGCTCGGCTACTGGCGCGACACCGAGACGCTGTTCCAGCACGCGCGCGAGGTCACGCGCGACAACGCCCTCGCCTACCACGCAATCGGGCGCTCGCGCATGAAGCGGGGCGATCTCGACGGCGCCTTCCAGTTTCTAGGCGAAGCGCTGCGCATCCAGCCGCGCTCCGCCGCGCGCGGGACGCTCGGCGACGCATTCGCGAAGCAGGGCAAGCTCGACGAGGCGATCTGGAGCTACGCCGAGGCGATCCGCGATCGGCCCACCGACGTGGGCTTGCGCGCGCGCTACGGGCAGATCCTGGTGCAGCGCGGCTGGATCGACGAGGCGCTGCAGCAGTACGCGATCGCGCTGGCATTCGACGAGCGGCGTCACGACGGCGAGCACGCGGCGAAGATCCACCTGCTGATGGGACAGGCCTGGATGGCCCGCAAGCGCAGCGACCGGGCCGTCGACGCCTTCGGGAAGGCGCTCGCGATCGACCCCGAGCTGCACGAGGCACGCGCCGATCTGGCGCTGGCGCGCCTCGACAGCGCCGATCCGCGGGAGGTCGTGCAGGGCCTCGAGGCGGCGCTCGCCGCCGGCCTCGACCAGCCCGCGGTGCACTTCGGGCTGGCGTCCGCGCTCGATCGCCTCGGCCGCCAGGCCCAGGCGATCGACCACTACCGGACCGGCCTGCGCGCCCAGCCCGACTCGAGCGAGGCTGCCAACAACCTCGCCTGGCTGCTCGCGACGGCGCCGGACCCCGCGCTGCGCGACGCGAGCGAGGCGCTGCGCTGGGCCGAGTCGGCCACGACCGCGAGCGGGCGCCAGGATCCCCGCATGCTCGATACGCTCGCGGTGTGCCTCGCGGCGCAGGGCCGCTTCGACGAAGCCCTCGCTGCGATCGATGCGGCCCTCGCGCTCCCCGCCGCGGGCGCGGACGCCGATGAGCTGCGCGCGCACCGCGCGCTCTTCGCGGCGCGCCGTCCCTACCCCGGCGCTACTCGACGGTGACGCTCTTCGCCAGGTTGCGCGGCTGGTCGACGTCGGTGCCCTTCAGCATCGCGACGTGGTAGGCGAGCAGCTGCAGCGGCACCACCGCGAGCAGCGCCGTCAGGTACTCGCCGAGATCCGGGATGAAGAGCACCTCGTTCGCCTTGTCGGCGATCTCGGCGTCGCCCTCGGTGGCGATCGCGATCACCTGGCCGTCGCGCGCGCGCACCACCTCGAGGTTCGAGATCACCTTCTCGTAGACGGCGCTCTTCTCCGCGATCACGACGACCGGCATGTTCTCGTCGATCAGCGCGATCGGGCCGTGCTTCATCTCGCCGGCCGCGTAGGCCTCGGCGTGGATGTAGGAGATCTCCTTGAGCTTCAGCGCGCCCTCGAGCGCGATCGGATACATCACGCCGCGGCCGAGGTAGAGGAAGTCGCTCGCGTCCTTGTACTTGTGCGCGATCTTCCGCACCTGCTCGTCGAGCTGGAGCACGTGCTCGACGTTGCGGCGCAGGCGCTGGAGATCGGCGAGGCGGCGGCGAAGCTCCTCGTCGCCGATCACGCCGCGCGCGTGGCCGAGCTTCAGCGCGACGAGATAGAGCGCGACCACCTGCGTCGTGAACGCCTTGGTCGAGGCGACGCCGATCTCGGGGCCTGCGTGCGTGTAGAGCACGTCGTCGCACGCGCGCGCGATCGTCGCCTCGCGCACGTTGCAGACCGACAGCGTGCGGGCGCCCTGTCCCTTGCCCTCGAGCACCGCGGCGAGCGTGTCTGCGGTCTCGCCGGACTGGGAGACGGCGATCACGAGCGCCTTGTCGCCTACGATCGGCTTGCGGTAGCGGTACTCGCTCGCGACGTCGGCTTCGACCGGAACGCGCGCGAGCTGCTCGATCATGGTGCGGCCGACGAGCGACGCGTAGTAGGCGGTGCCACACGCGACGAGGTGCACGCGGTCGATCGCTTTCGCCTTCTCCGGCGAAAAATCGATGCCGTCGAGGTCGAGGTCGGCGTGGCCCTGGTGCCAGATCACGCGCGTGCCGATCGTGTCGGTGATGGCGCGCGGCTGCTCGTAGATCTCCTTCTGCATGAAGCGGTCGTAGCCGCCCTTCTCGGCCGAGACGGGATCCCAGTTGATCGTCTTGGGATCACGGCGCTGCGCGGCGCCTTCGAGGTCGGTGATCGCGAGCTCGGAGCGGCCGAGGACCGCGAAGTCCCCATCCTGGAGGAACACCATGTGGCGCGTGTACGGGAGCAGCGCGGGGATGTCGGAACCGAGGAACGCCTCGCCGTCGCCGACGCCGAGGATGATCGGGGAGCCGCCCTGCTTCGCGGCGACGATGCGGTCGGGCTCGCTTTCGGAAACGACTGCGATCGCGTACGAACCGACCATCAGCCTGGCCGCGCGGCGCACCGCCGTCGCCAGGTCCGGCGCGCCGCGGCGCAGCTCGCGCTCGATCAGGTGCGCCACCAGCTCGGTATCGGTCTCGGATTCGATCTCGCGACCCTCGGCTTCGAGCTCCTGCCGAATCGCGCGGTAGTTCTCGATGATGCCGTTGTGCACGACCGCGACCTGGCCGGCGCGATGCGGATGCGCGTTGCGCACCGACGGCTTGCCGTGCGTCGCCCAGCGCGTGTGGCCGATTCCGACGCTCCCCGGCAGCGGATCGCCCTTGAGCAGGTCTTCGAGCGCGGCGAGCTTGCCGACCGCGCGCCGCGTGGTGAGGTTGCCCTTCTCGAAGACGGCGACGCCCGCCGAGTCGTAGCCGCGGTACTCGAGCCGTCGCAGGCCGTCGATGAGCACGTCCACCGCAAGTCGATCGCGCCCGACGTAGCCGACGATTCCGCACATGGGCCTCTACTCCTTGGGTTGGTGCGCGCCGGACTTCTTCGACTTCCGGCGTAAGCGCCAACCCGCGACGTTCTTCTGGCGCTCGCGCGCCACGGCGAGAGCATCCTTGGGCACGCGCTCGGTGATCGTGGAGCCGGCCGCCACGAAGGCGTTCTCCTCGACGACGACCGGCGCCACCAGGTTGACGTTGCAGCCGATGAAGGCGCCTTCCTCGACGCGGGTGCGGTGCTTGTCGACGCCGTCGTAGTTCACCACGATCGACCCGCAGCCGAAGCTCGCGCCTGCGCCGACGTCCGCGTCGCCGATGTAGGAGAGATGGTCGGCCTTCACGCCAGCGCCGAGCTGGCTGTTCTTCACCTCGACGAAGTTCCCGACGCGCACCTTCGCGCCGAGCCGGCTTCCCGGGCGCAGGTGCGCACACGGGCCGATCGCGACCTCGTCGCCGATCTCGGAGTCCTCGATCACGCTGTGCGCCTTGATCCGGCAGCGCTCGCCGACGCGCGTCGCCCCGGTGATCACGCAGCCCGGCTCGATCACGCTGTCGCGCCCGACCTGCACGTCGGTGTCGACGTAGGTGGCGTCGGGGTCGATCAGCGTCACGCCGTCCGCCATCAGCCGCTCGGCGGTGCGGCGCCGCATCACCGCCGCGGCGCGGGCGAGCTCGGCGCGCGAGTTGATGCCCAGCGCCTCTTCGGCGTCGTCGAGCGGCAGCGCGTCGAGCGGGCGCCGCTCGCGCACCGCGATCCCGACGATGTCGGTCAGGTAGATCTCGCCCTGTGCGTTGCGGTCGTCGACCTGGTCGAGCGCCTTCCAGAGGAAGTCGCCGTCGACCAGGTAGGTGCCGGTGTTCCCCTCGCGGATCGCGAGCTCCTCCCGCGTCGCGTCGGTGGCCTCCACGATCCGCACCACGCGTCCCGCGGCGTCGCGCACGATGCGGCCCGGAAGCGGCTCGAGCGCCGAGAGGATCAGCAGCTCGACGCCGCGCTCCGCCTTGACCGCGCGCATGCGCTGCAGCGTCTCGACGCGCAGCAACGGCGTGTCCCCGTACAGGATCAGCACGTCGCCCGCGAAGCCCTCGAGCGCGGGACGCGCGGTCTGCACGGCATGCCCGGTGCCGCGCCGCTCGCTCTGCTCGGCGAAGATCGCGCGGCCGGCGAACGCGTCGCGCACGCGATCGCCGTCGCGGCCGATCACCACGACGAGGCGCTCCGGGCCGAGCGCCTCCGCGACCTCGAGCGCGTAGGCGAGCATCGGCCGCCCGGCCACCTCGTGGAGCACCTTCACGAGGCCCGACTTCATCCGCTTGCCCTGGCCCGCAGCCAGGATCACCACGGCGAGGGGACGGTCGTTCGCCTGCATGCCCTTTCCTATCGGTCCCCGGTTGCGTGCATCTGAAGCGCGGCTGCACGCGAGGGCCCGTTCGCGGGGGCACCGAACGAGCCGGGTAGCTTACCCCGATTCGAGCAGCCGTGGAGAGGGGGTGACGGAGGCCCATGCCCTGCGGGGACGATCTGCGACTTCGAGTCGCGTGTAGGCTAGAGTCCGCAGCGAGGAGACCCCGACCGATCCGCATCTTCGGCAACACCCAGGGCCTCAAGGCGAGCCAGGTCCGCGCGCTCGAGCGCCTCTACCGGCGCCGGCTCCCCTCCGACCGCCTCCTCACCCACGAGTTCGCCCGCGAGCTGACCGAGCTGTCCCACGAGATCCGCCGGCAGGTCGGCGTCTTCGTGGACCGACGCGGAAGCGTGACGCACGCCATGGTCGGCTCCGCGCGCTCGATCGAGCTGCCCGATTGGGGGCGGCTGCGCGCCGGCCTCGGCCGGCTCCGCGGCCTGCGCTGCATCCACACCCACCTCGGCGACGAGGCGCTGACCCACGACGACCTGACCGACCTCGCCAAGCTCCGCCTCGACGCCATGATCACGGTCGGCTTCGACGCCGACGGCCTGCCGCGCCAGGCGCACGTCGCCCACCTGCGGCCCGCGCACGCCGACGGCACCGTCGTCGAGCAGCTGGCACCGGTGGCGCCCGGCCGCCTCGAGCTCGACTTCGAGGAATGGATCCGCGCGCTCGAGGAGGAGCTGTCGCGCTCGGCGCGCACGCGCGAGGTCGGCGCCGGCGAGCGCGCGATCCTGGTGGCGGTGAGCGCCGGCCGGCGGCGCAGCGAGACCGAGGAGTCCGTCGACGAGCTGCGCGAGCTGGCGCGCTCGGCCGGCGTCGAGGTCGCCGACGTGATGATCCAACAGCGCGCCCAGCGCGACCCGCGCAGCGTCGTGGGCGAGGGCCGCCTCGAAGACCTGGTGGTGCGCGCCTTCCGCCACGACGCCGACCTGGTGATCTTCGATAGCGATCTCTCGCCCGCGCAGGCGCGCAACCTCGGCGAGCGGCTGGACCTGCGCGTCATCGACCGCACGCAGCTGATCCTCGACATCTTCGCCCAGCGCGCGCGCTCCCGGGACGGCAAGCTTCAGGTCGAGCTCGCACAGCTGCGCTACCGGCTGCCGCGGCTCGCGCAGCGCGACGAGGGGCTGTCGCGCCTGGCCGGCGGCATCGGCGGGCGCGGTCCGGGCGAGCAGCGCCTGGAGGTCGACCGCCGGCGCGTGCGCGAGCGCATCGCGCGCCTGGAGCGCGAGCTCGGGCGGCTGCGCCGCGAGCGCGAGGGGCGGCGCAGCCGGCGCAATCGCCGCGGCGTGCCGGTGCTCTCGATCGTCGGGTACACGAACGCAGGCAAGAGCACTCTGCTGCGGGCGCTCACGCGCTCGGATGTCCACATCGAGGACCGGATGTTCGCGACCCTCGACCCTACCTCGCGGCGGCTGCGCTTCCCGCGCGAGCGCGAAGTGATCGTGACCGACACCGTGGGCTTCATCCGCGATCTGCCGCCCGACCTGAAGGAGGCCTTCCGCGCCACGCTCGAGGAGCTCCGCGACGCCGACGTCTTCCTGCACGTCGTCGACGCCGCGGCGCCGGACTGCGAGCGGCGCATCGAGGCCGTGCGCGGCGTCCTCGACGGCATGCAGCTCGGCGACACGCCGGAGCTGCTGGTCTTCAACCAGGTGGACCGGCTCGCGCCGGGCATGGGCCAGGCGATCGCGGCCCGCCACGGCGGGGTCGCGATCTCGGCGCTGCGCGCCAACGGCCTCGACGCACTGCTCGAGCGCGTCGAGCAGGTGGTCTGGCGCGAGGATCTGCCGCAGGCATCGCGAGATCGCCTGGTCGCATTGGGGGGAGCATGACGACGCGAGCCAAGATCGCGGGCACCGGCCTCTGCGTACCCGAGCGCGTGGTGACGAACCACGACCTCGAGCGCCTGATGGACACCAGCGACGACTGGATCCGGCAGCGCTCCGGAATCGGCGAGCGTCGCCACGCCTCACCCGGCGAGACGCCTTCGAGCCTCGCCGAGCTCGCCTCGCGCCGCGCGCTCGAGGCAGCCGGCGTCGGCCCCGAGGAGCTCGACGGGATCATCCTCGCCACGCTCTCCCCGGAGCACGATTTTCCGGGGACCTCGTTCTTCCTGCACCACCGGCTCGGGGTGCCGGAGATCCCGTGCTTCGACCTGCGCGCGCAGTGCAGCGGCTTCCTCTACGCGCTCGCGGTGGCCGACTCCTTCATCCGCACCGGCGCGATGCGCCGCCTGCTGGTCGTGGGCTGCGAGGTCCACTCGACGGGGCTCGACCTCTCCACGCGCGGCCGCGACGTGGCGGTGCTCTTCGGCGACGGCGCGGGCGCCGTCGTGGTGGAGGCGAACGAGGCAGCGGACGACCGCTCCGGGATCCTCGGCGTGCGCATGCATGCCGAGGGAGAGCACGCCCGGCGCCTCTGGATCGAGGCACCGGGCTCGTCGTTCGTCCCGCTGCGGATCACACGCGAGCTGATCGACGAGGGGCGCCACTTCCCGAAGATGGAGGGCCGCTTCGTATTCAAGCACGCGGTCACGCGCATGCCGGAGGTGCTGCGCGAGACGCTCGACGCCGCCGGGATCAAGCTCGACGACGTGGACCTGTTCCTGTTCCACCAGGCCAACCTGCGCATCAACGAGTACGTGGCGCAGCAGCTCGGGATCCCGCCCGGGAAGTGCCCGAGCAACATCGAGCGCTATGGCAACTGCTCGGCGGCCTCGATCCCGATGCTGCTCGACGAGGTGGTGCGCGACGGGCGCCTGCGCCGCGGCCAGCTCGTCGCGATGACTGCGTTCGGCTCCGGCTTCACCTGGGCGGCCGCGGTGGCGCGCTGGTGAGCTGCATGCCGCAGCGCATCCAGGAGCGGCTCGCATCGACATCGGAAAGAACCTCAAGTCTCTGATTTAGAACGGGAATGTATGCGTTATCCGC
>Ga0335070_10004545_pt1 | contig 16240 bp, 14 predicted proteins | sample Lox_Sample_13_FD_206722 | JGI IMG/M metagenome (GOLD analysis project Ga0335070, IMG submission 206722) | Soil microbial communities from Loxahatchee National Wildlife Refuge, Florida, United States - Lox_Sample_1.3 | ecosystem: Environmental > Terrestrial > Soil > Wetlands | place: USA... | reverse complement strand
TAACTTCAATCGCAACCCCAATGGCGATACCAACCTCGACCTCGTGGTCGCCGACCGTGTCGCCGGTTCCGTGCAGTGGCTGCAAGGCAGGGGCACGGGCGCGTTCGCGACGCGCGCCCCGATCGCGGTGGGTGCCGAACCCGTGGGTCTGGCAGTATCCGACCTGGACGGCGACAGCTTCTTGGACGTGGCAACGGCGAATGCTGGCGATGGGACCGTGTCCATCCTCTTCGGAAAGGGGGACGGCAGCTTCGACGATCCGGTTACCACCAACGTCGCAGTCATGCCGCGCGCGCTCGTGGCACTCGGTAACCAACTGGCGGTTGCCGACGTTGCCAGCGCCAGCGTGGTGCTCGTCGTCGTGGGCGGTGATCGTAGCGTCAACGTCGTGAACCAGTTTCCCGTCGGTGCCCAACCCACGGCACTTGCTACCGGCGACATCGATGGCGACGGTGCGACCGACTTGGTCGTCGCCAATCACGGAGACAACACGGTCCAGGTGTTGCTTGCGAACGGTGACCAATCGTTTGCATCGGCGCAGACACTCTCGACCGGCAAGGGACCCTCAGCGGTGGCCGCGGCCGACGTCAACGGCGACGGGCGGGTGGACATCGTGGTTGCGGAGACCGACGACAACCGCGTGTCCGTGTGGACTGCGGCAGCGCGTGGTGGGTTCACGCGTAGCGCGAGCATTGTGGTCGGCGAGGCGCCGGTTGCCCTGGCGATTGCCGACGTGACCGACGACGGCAATCCGGACATCATGGCGGTCGACAGCGGCGCCAACGAGGTGGTTGAAATCCAGGGGAGAGGCAGTGGGAAGTTTCAACTGGGAGACCGCTTCCTGGTTGGTAGCGGCCCGAGCGCATTGGTGCTCGGAGCGTTCAATAGCGATAATTTTCTCGATGTGGCGGTCGCGAACACCTTGGGAAGTTCGGTGAGCGTGTTGCGCTCCTCGGGCGCTGGATCGTTTGTGGCGGCACTGAATGTGTTGGCGCACGCTGCACCGGTGGGCGTCACCGTTGGGGACTTCGATCGCGATGGCTTCGTCGACGCCGTCGTCAGCAACGATGAGAGCGGCGATGTGACGTTGCTGCACGGCAACGGCCGTGCCGTCCTCCGCAACCCCGTGCAATTCCCGGCCGGCACGCGTCCACATGCCATCACCAGCGCCGACTTCGGCGGCCGCGGCCTGCTGGATGTCGTCGTCGGGAGCAGGGACGCCAGCACGCTGATGTTCCTGCGCAACAACGGCACTGGAGGCTTCGCCGCGCCGACACCGATCGCTGTAGCGGGAAGGGTTGGCGCGCTGCTGCCGCTCGATCTCAACGGCGACGGTCTGCCGGATCTCGTCATGGCCTATCCCGACGACGGGTTACTGGGATACCTGACTGCGACCGGTAGTGCGCTGTCCAACCCGCAAACGCTGCCGGTCACTGGTATGCCAGTGAGCTTGCGCGCCGCCGACGTCGATGGTGATGGCTTGACCGATGTGGTCGTGGCCGAGAGCACGCCAGGAGGAGTCGAGGTCGCAATCGCAAACGGTACGGGGGGTTTCAGCAGCCTGACGTCCGCGCCCTTGCCCGACGACGTCGCGGATGTGGCGGTGGCGGATTTCGATGAGGACGGCATCCCGGACCTCGCGGCGCTCAGTACGTCGGCCGGACTACTCCGCATCCTGCGCGGCGACGGCGGCGGGCAATTCACTGCAGTCCTCGAGTTCGGCGTCTCCGACCAAAGCATTGGCGTTGCCGCCACCGATATGAATGGTGACGGACACATGGACGTCGTTGTGATGAGCAATACCACCGACGCCCTCGAGATCCTTCCAGGCAACGGTTTCGGCGATTTTGGTGACGCCCAGATCGTCGGGACGGGTCGCGGTCCGGTGGCCCTTGCGCTCGTCGATCTGAATCCGACGCAGAACGTGCTCCCGGACGTCGTGTTGGTGAACGGCGATGGTCGCAACGTGACGGTGCTGCGCAATACGACGGCGAACGACCTGCCGCCCCCTCCGACAGCTACCCTTCCGCCCGGCGTCCCAACGCCGACCCCGCGGCCAACGCTAGGTCCTGGGACCCCCTCACCAACACCAGGCCCGCGGCCGACTGCGACCCCGCGGCCGACCAAAACACCCAAGGGGGGTTCAGGCGGTGGAGGGTGTGCCATCGGCGATGCCGACGGCGGAACAGCTCCCTGGTCGGTGCTGAGCGCTACGATGGTGCTGTCATGCCTGCGCCGCCGGGCGCGACGGCGCTCGGCTCAGTGAATCGCGTAGAGGCGGCCGTCGTCGGCGCCGACGTAGACCGTTCCATCGGCACCGAGGGCGGGCGAAGATCGCACCGGCGCCCCAATCGCAAACGTCGTCATCAGCGTAGCGCTGGCTCCTGCATCACGCACGAAGTACACGTTACCATCGGTAGAGCCAACGACAATGACGGGCTCCTCCCCGCCAATAGCGACCGCGGGGGAGGAGATGATTGGCCCATTTGTTGGGAAAGACCACACCACCGTCCCGCTGGTGGCGTCAACGGCGTACAGGTTTCCGTCGTCGGATCCGACATAGAGACGGTCGCCGGCCAGCGCCGGCGAGGACTGCATCGGCCCCACGGGCCCGCCGCCCGGTCCGGAGAAGGTGAAGCCCGGGATCGCCTGGCCATTGCTGTTGACCTTGAAGATGAAGCCACCGTTGTCGGCAACGTAGATAGCTGCCGTGCTGCCGTTGGTGATGGCGACCACGGGGGCGTTGAGAATGGGTGCAGATGCGGAAAAGCTCCACAGCAGGGCGCCGTCATTGCGAACGGCCCGCAGCAAGTGGTCATCACCGCCGTAATAGAGGATCGAGCTGACATCGGCGGCAGGCGACGACTGGTTCCCGGCCGTCGACAGCGCGAAGCGTTCGACGCCGTTCGGGCACACCCCGGCGATGATTCCGCCCAGTGACGCCGTGTAAACGGTGCCATCGACGGTCGTAAGGGTGGGCGATGAGCTGATGAAGCCGGTGACCAGGGTGGGCCAGTTGGTGGGTTGGGCATTGCCTGAGGCATCGACTCCGAACAGATCGCCGTTGCCGTCGCCGAAGAAGAGAGCGTCCGCTCCGAAGCGCTGCGCTACCAAGGCGGTGCTCGTGATCGGGTTCTGAGTCACGAAGTAGAATGTGGGGTCCTGTGTGCCGTCCGCTATCTTGACGGCGTACAGGTAGTTATCCGTCGAGCCGATGTAGACGCGAGTGGCCGACGTCGGGTCCGTCGCTGTGCCGTTGAGCACCGGCGATGCGGCGAATGGTCCCTTGGGCGGCTCGCTTGCGGGGGGGAACATCCAGAGTAGTTGTCCGCTGTTGGCGGCGACCAGCGTGTTGGTAACCGTGCCCGTGTTCTGTGCGTCATGCCGGAATTTGGGCCATGCGGAGGGCGCCAGCGTGGCGGGGGAATCGAAGCTGCAGGTGACACCGCCACCGCCACCTGTACAGCCGGCGACGGCGCTGCAAATGAGAGCGAGTATCGAAATCAGCGGGCGGCGGCTCATTTCGATCCCACGGCGTAGACAATCCCGCGATCGTTGCCGACGTAGACGTTACCGTTGTTGTCGATTGCCGGCGAGGACCGAATCGGTATGCCCGCGGCGAGGGTCACCGGCCAGCCGCTCGGCTGTTCGCCGGTGAACGTGTTGATGGCGTGCAGTATGCCGTCGGCGGATCCGACCACCAGGTAGCCATCGCTGCTCAACAACGGCGAGGAGATCACCGGACCGGCGATCGAGGCGGCCGGTTCGGTGAGCATCTTCATGAGGCCAGAGTTTGTGTCGATCAGGACAACGGCACCCGCCGTCGTGACCCCGAACAGCGTTGTGTTGGGGAATGGCGGGGTTGCGGTGGGGGTGGGGGTGGCGGTTGCTCCGGGAGGCGGCGTCGGTGTCGAGGGGATGGTCGGCGTGAGGCTCGGCGTCGTTGTCGCTTGCGGGCCGGCCGCGAGTGAGGACACGAAGCCGGTCCCATCGGGCGATGAAACGCGCCAGCGAAACGCCCCGTCAGGATTGACGGCGAAGATGTTCCCGGTCGCTGACGGAACGAAAAGCAGGTCGCTGACAAGCGGCGATGCGCTGAAGGGTGCGCGCGGGTCGACAACCTCGCCGATGGGGAAGCGCCATTTCAAGCTGCCGTCGTTGGCGAGCGCATACAGGTACCCGTCTGCGGCCGTAAAGAAAGGTTCGTTTGCGCTGCCAAGAGCTGGCGACGAGGTCACCGCTCCGATCGCCCTGGCGCCCACCTTGGGGAATTGCCAGATCAGCGTCCCGTCGGTGTTGAGCGCGTACAGTTTGCCTACCGTACGTGTCGCTCCGCCTTGTGTGACGTCGATTGCCGCTCCGATGACGATGCTCGCGATTGCCAATGTGCTAGGGTTCGTCGTGAAGGTTGGCGAGGAGTTGAATTGGCTGGTGATGGTTGCGTTGTCAAAGTCCGCCGGATTCGGTTCGAACCGCCCCGTGCAGGTCTGGGTCGTGCCATTGTCTTGAAAGACGTAGACCGCACCGCGTGCCGATCCGATCATGATATTGGTGACCGAGCCGAAGGTGTAGACCGCGGGCGACGAGATGAGCGGTCCCAGGGTGTACGTCCCCCGCGGACACGTGACCGGAGTGGAGCCGCCAATCACCCAATCGATGGTACCGGTGGCCGGTGCCAAGGCGGCAAGTGTTCCCCCTTCGGTGGCGACGTGCAGTGTTCCATCGATGTCGATCGCCGGCGACGACGAGATGGGCGAATTGTCGATCTGTGTTTCCCATTTGAGCAAGCCGGTGTTGTCGGCGATCGTGCCGTTGCCTTGCCCGCTGTTGCCGGTATCACGGCGAAACTTTTCCCACGCGGGCACCGGTGCCGGGGCCCCGCCCCCGCCGCCGCCGCTGCAAGCGCACACGCCGAGCAGCAGCATGATCATCAGGACGCGCACGACGTTCATCGCGTGGGACTTGGCACAGCGCATCACAAAACTCAATGCACCTATCGTTGCGACCGGCGCGCGACCAGGCGGGCGAGATAGGCCGACTGCGATGCGCTCTGAAACAGCCCTTCTTCATAGACGAGGATATCGCAGCGCGAGAACGCGGCGCGCAGTTCGCCACGCTGCAGCAGGTAAGCCGGGTTGCGACAATGGCCGAGCGTCTGCTGATCGATCAGAAACGTTTCGAAGAGAAGGATGCCGCCCACTTTGACGGCTGCTTGCAGCGGTTCGAAGAGTGAACGCTGCAGATAGCGGATGTTGATGGCAGCATCGTAGAGGGCGCGCGGCAGTGGAAACGACTCCAAATCCGCCTGTACGAGGCGCACATCGAGTCGCTCCGCACGCGCGGCGCGCTGCGCGAGTCGCAGGCCGGCCAACGCGATGTCCAGCACATCAACCCGGAGGCCGCGGCGGGCGAGGAAGAGGGCGTTGCGACCGGACCCGCCAGCGACATCGAGGACCCGCCCGTGCAGCAGCGCCGCGTGCGCCACCAAGAAGTCGGAAGGGCCGTCGCTGCTCGTTGAGCCCGCGGCGTATCGCTCTTCCCAGCGGTTGCGGTCGTCGCTCATCATGCGATCGGAGATGCCGGCGAGTTACGAAAGAACCGCGCGCGCCAGCGCCAGGACGTCAACGCTCCGTGCCCCGGCGCGCAGCAGGACCCGACTGCACTCGTCGACGGTTGCCCCGGTGGTGTAGACGTCGTCCACCAGGAGGACGCGACGGCCGGCGACCGCTTGGGGCTGAACCACACGAAACGCTCCAGCGACGTTCTGCCGCCGCTCTTTTTCGTCGAGCTCTACCTGCGGACGTGTCGGGCGGACGCGCTCGAGTGCATACGGATCGAGGGGAACGCCCACCGCGTCCGCCAACGGCCGTGCCAACAGCTGCGCCTGATTGAATCCGCGCCAGCGCAAGCGCTGCACGTGTAGCGGCACCGGCAACACAATGTCGTAGCGGTCGACGGCCAGTGGCGTGCGCTCGAGCAGCAGCGCGCCGAGGGGAGCCGCGAGCCACACATTGCGATTGTACTTGTACTGCTGGAGGACCGTTTTGAGTGGATGCGCCGAGCTGTCTGCGGCAGCGTAGATCGTGCAGGCGCGGGCGCAGCCGAAGTGTGGCGGATGTTGTAGGCAGCGCGCACAGGGGTGGTCGGTGTCGGTGCGCGTCTGAAACGGGACTCCGCATGTTGGACACAGGGGCGAGGAGGGGGTGACGATGCGTTTGCGACAGTGGCGACAGAAATCCGGGCGCTCGGTCGGCTGACCACAGCCGGAGCATGTAGGTGGGTAGAGCAAATTGAGCAGTGTTTCCCAGAAACGGCGCACGGCGGCATGGTATGCGGGGATGGATTCGGGTGCAACGCGCGTGACGTTTCGTTACGAGCGGAGAGCGGCTAAGGTGGCGGCATGCGCTGTCGGATCTGCATGCAGCCAGCGCGCTGGTGGCGGCGTCGTTGCGACGATTGTACGCGACTGGCGACCATCTTTTCTGCGCATCGCGGTGCGGACATGGGGACGATGATGGACCTCTTCATCGGCAGCGGTGCGCCGCGCGAAAAGGTGGAGCGTTTCCTGCTCGCCGATCTTGATGGGGCCGGCGCGGTGCGCGATCGGATCGCGGCGGACATGACCAACGATCTCCTAGGCGCCCTTGGCCAGCGCGGGCGTCAAACAGCCGGTCAGGTCGAACGGATCCGACGACGGGGCAGGTGGCAGGTGCTCGACCACCGGCCTCCTGAGTAGGGCCTGCTTTGACTGCTCTGGGACCGCATACTATCATTCGACCGGCAACAGGCAGTTGTGCATGAAACGATTTGTGATCGGCTTCGTGATCGGTGTGGGCTTGATGTACTACTACCTCCACTACGGTGAGCGCGTGGAGGCCGGCGCCTTCAGCTGGTTCCAGGGCTCGGCGTCGAACTATCGTGGCGACGCCCACCATCAGGCGGCGCGCGAAGCGCTCGGCGAAACCGAGAACCGCCACTGATGCCGCGGGCGCTCGACGATGTGCGCATCGTGGACCTGACGCGAGTCATCGCCGGTCCCTATGCGACGACGCTGCTTGCCGACATGGGCGCGCAGATCATCAAGGTCGAGCTGCCCGGGCGCGGCGACGACGGCCGCTACGGCTACCCCACCGTCGATGGCGTGCCTGTCGTCTTCCTGGCGTTGAATCGGAACAAGAAGGGCATCACGTTGGATCTCCGCAAACCGCGTGGGGCGGAGCTGTTCAGAAAACTGGTGCGCCAGGCCGATGTCGTGGTGGAAAACTTCGCGGCGGGGACGATGGAGAAGTGGGGCTTCGGCTACCAAGCGCTGTCTGCGATCAATCCGCGACTGATTTACGCCGCCTTGTCTGGATTCGGCCAGAGCGGGCCGTATGCGCAACGAACGTCCTACGACATCATCGCTCAAGCGATGGGCGGGCTGATGGCACTTACGGGCTTCCCCGATGGCCCGCCCATCCGCGGCGGAGGTGCCCTCGGTGATTTCATCGGCGGTGTTTTTACCGCGCTGGCGGTGCTCTGCGCGCTGCACTATCGCGACCGAACCGGCAAGGGGCAAATGGTCGACGTGTCCAACATGGATGCGATCTTCAGTATGCTGGACAACTGGCCGACGGTGTACGCCCTGACTGGTCAGCTCCCTCAGCGTGCAGGCAACCGTCATCCGTTCACAGCGCCCTATGACTGCTTTCATGCCAAGGATGGCTGGGTGGTCATCGGCGTCGGCAACAGTCAGCTGTTTCGCACGCTGGTGACGGCCATGGGCATGCCCGAGCTGGGGCGGGACCCACGCTTCAAGTCGCCGAGCGCGCGTTTGGAGCGCCACGACGAGGTGAACCGCGTGGTGGGTGACTGGGTGAAGGAACACACGGTGGCGGAAGTCTTGCAGGTGCTCGGTCCAGAAGGGGCGAACATTCCCTGCGCCCCGGTGATGACGCTGGATCGCTTGATGGCCGATCCGCACCTGCGTGCGCGTGAGATGGTCGTGGATCTGCCACACGACAAGCTGGGGAAGGTCCCCGTGACTGGTGTGCCGTTCAAACTGTCCGAATCTCCCGGACGCATTGAGCATCTCGGGCCAGAGCTGGGTCAGCACAACGATGAGATTTACGGTGGGTTGCTGGGACTATCTGCCGGTGAGATGGACGAACTCCGTAGCGAGGGTGTGATATAGGGGCAATAATGGAAGAACTGCCGGTTCTGCAACGACTGAAGAAGGAGCTGGCCGACCTGCAGCACGAGCTCAGCCACAAACTGCCGAAGGATCTGGCCGAAGCGCGGGCGCACGGCGACCTCAGCGAGAATGCCGAATACGAAGCCGCCAAGAACAGGCAGGAATTCGTGCGTGCCCGGATCGGGCAGATCCAAGGGCGCATTCGCGAACTATCGCTGTACAACGTGCAGTCGATTCCCCACGGTGTGGTCGCCTACGGCAGCCGCGTCACCGTAGAGGATCTCGAGGACGGGGCCTCGCAGGTCTACGAAATCGTTTTTCCCGAGGAGGTCAACGCCGCCGCCGGGCAGATCTCACTGAGCTCGCCGATCGGGCGTGCCTTGCTGAACAAGGCGGTGGGCGACGAAATCGAGGTGCAGACACCACGCGGCAAGCGCAGCTACCAGATCATGGAACTGGTAACCATGCACGAGCGCGGCTAGCCCGCCACCGGGCCGTGAGTTACAAGCTACCCTGATCAGCCGAGCGGCCGGCCGTGACGCAGACATGCCGCCGCGTCTTCCGGGGCGATCGGATTGAAGTAGACACCGGTTGCCCACTCCATCCCGAGTTCGCCGCTGAGGTGTGGGATGAGTTCCCAATGCCAGTGAAATTCTTCCTGGCTTTCGCCATTCAACGCCCCGCTGTGCAGGGCGAGGCTGAAATGCGGGTCCAGCAGGGTGCTGCGCAGCTTCGCCATGATCTCACAGAAGATTGCCGCCAGGGCGGGGATTGTACGCTCGCCGACATCGCCGAAGTCCGGCATATGGCGCCGTGGTAACACCCAGGTCTCGAAGGGGAAGCCGGAGGCGAACGGCGCGAGCGCCACGAAGTCGTCGTTGGCAACGATGATGCGATCGCCGCGCTTCTCTTCCTCACGCAACGCATCGCAAAAGACGCAACGCTCCTTGAGGCGGTAGTACTCGCGTGCGCCGATGAATTCGTCGTCGATGCGTCGCGGAATGAAGGGCATCGCGACGATGTGCGAGTGGTGATGCGGATAGCGGCTCCACGGCGCACCGTGGTTCTTCATGATCACCGCTTGCCGGAAGCGCCGATCGTTGCGCAGGTCGTTGAACCGGGCCAGGTAGCTGCGCAACAAACGTTCCATCTGTCCGCGGTCGAAGTCCGCCCAGTGCGCGTTGTGGTCCGGGGTGTCGCTCACCAGTTCGTGCGCCCCCGTAGCGCTCATCAGGTCGAAAAGCCCCACACCGCGGCGCTCCACCGCTCCTTCGACGCGCAGCAAGGGTTGGCGGTCGGGGGTGATGCGCACCGCCCACCCTTGGGTGCTCCGTGCGCTGCCGTCGTGCCGCACTACGTAGATTTCCTGTGGGTTCAGGTGCTCGTTGCCGGGGCAGAACGGACAGGGGACCTCCTCCTCCACCCGTGCCCGTGCCAACCGGCGCCCGATGAGCTGCGCCCGGCGTTCCGGGGCGATGATAGTCCAGCGGCGCAGCAGTGGATCACGACGCAGTTCGGACATTGAAGCAACCGCTTGTCAGCCCCGCGCACTATACCTGCATTTGCTGACAATGCTAGCACCGTCTCGGAGTTGGAAGAGCCCACAGCCGCGGGCCATGCGATGAAGAGCGGCCGCCGGACCAAGATCGTGGTGCATCCTTGCGGCCCCTGGGTCGCGTGTGCTACAGCTCTGCTACAACTTGGGCCGCTGGGTAGTTGAAGTGGGCCACCGCGCCCACTTTTTTATTTGAGGAACAATGAATGAGACGGTAGCCGAGCGGGTCTGGGCAATCGCCGAGCCCTTGGTTACGCACGAAGGTCTGGAAATAGTTGACGTGGAGTTCCGGCGCGAAAGTCGCGGCTTGGTGCTGCGCCTCTACCTTGACCGCTGCGGCGGGGGGGGAGAAGTGTCCCTCGACGACCTCACGCGTGTGAGCCGACAGCTGGGTGACGTGCTGGACGTGCACGACGCCGTCCCCGGTTCGTACAACCTGGAGGTGTCATCCCCGGGGATCAACCGCCGCCTACGCCGGCCGGACCACTTTCGGCGCTACCTTGGGAAAAAGGTGCGTGTGCGCACGGTCGGACCGCTCGATGGCCGCCGTGGCTTTATGGGTGTTCTGGAAGCGGTCGACGCAGACGGGATTGTTCTGGGCAGCGCGGAGGGCAGGCACGCTATCCGCTTCGCGGAGATCGCCCAGGCAAACTACGAAGCTGAGGCGTAAGCGGGCAAGGAGGTCGTCAATGCAACCCGAGCTGAGCCGCATCATCGAGCAGGTGAGCAAGGAAAAGGGCATCGATCGTGGCATCGTCGTGAGCGCCATCGAAAACGCCATGCTCTCAGCGGCGAAGAAGATCGTCGGTCCGACTATCCACCTGGAAGCGAAGTTCAACCCGGAGGTGGGCGAAGTCGAACTCTTCAAGATCCTCACCGTGGTCGAGGAAGTCACCGACCCCGACGCGCAAATCACCCAAGCCGCCGCGCGCGCCAACCTCGACCCCGATGCCGAGATTGGCGACGAGTTGCTCGAAAAACTCGACCAGAGCTACGGCCGCATTGCCGCGCAGGCAGCCAAGCAAAGCCTGATCCAGCGCTTGCGCGATGCTGAGCGCGACATCATCTACAATGAATTCAAAGACCGCAAAGGCGAGCTGACGCACTCCGGGATCGTGCAGCGCTTCGAGAAGAAGAATATCATCGTGAATCTCGGACGCACTGATGCCATTCTGCCCGAGAAGGAGCAGATCCCGCGCGAGCGTTATCGCCAGGGCGACCGCATCCGCGCTTACATCCTCGAAGTCGAAATGACGAGCAAAGGGCCGCAGATCGTCTTGTCGCGCACCCACCCGGGCTTCCTCATGAAGCTCTTTGAGCAAGAGGTGCCCGAGGTGTACGAAGGCATCGTCGAGATCAAGGGTGCGGCACGCGAGCCCGGGGGGCGGGCGAAGATTGCCGTGGTCTCGAACGATCCCGATGTCGATCCGGTCGGCGCCTGTGTTGGCATGAAGGGCACCCGTGTACAAGCGGTCGTGCAGGAGTTGCGCGGTGAAAAGATCGACATCGTGCACTGGACACCCGATCCTGCCGAGTTCGTGTGTCGCGCATTGGCCCCGGCGAAGGTAGCCAAGATCATCATGGACGAAGACGAACGGAGCATGGAGGTCATCGTCCCCGATGACCAGCTGTCTCTCGCCATCGGTCGCAAGGGCCAAAACGTCCGGCTGGCATCACGGCTCAGCGGGTTCAAGCTGGATGTGCGAAGCGAATCGGAGGCCGACGAAGAAGCCCGGCAAGCGCGTGCCTCTCTCATTAGTGTCCCGGGTATCGGTGACGTCGCTGCCGAGTTGCTCTATCAGAATGGCTTCAAGTCGGCCGAAGAAGTAGCGCAGGCGGACGAACAGGCACTCGCGGAAATCGAGGGGCTGGGCGCGGAGAAGGTCGCATCGATCCTCAAAGCGGCGCGCGCCTACGTCGAGGCGAAACGACGGGAGGCCGAGGAGGCGGCAGCTGCCGCTGCGCGCGAAGCGGCGCAGGAGGCGATCACGCACAGCGCCGAGGTGGGTAGCATCGAGCCGGCTGCCGCTGAGAGCGTGGGCGCCGTGGAGGAGGGCAAGGCATCGTGAACGGTATGGCCCCTGCTCCCGTGCGCATGTGTGTCGGCTGCGGCGCTCGCGCGCCACAGGCAACCTTGCTCCGCTTCGCGAGCGCGCCGGATGGCAGCCTCGCACTCGTTCGGCCCGGCACCGCGCGTGGCCGCAGCGGATACCTGCACCGGGAACTTGGCTGCTGGGATCGATTTGCGTCGCGCGGCGGCCGGCTGCGGTCCGTCGGACGTACCGTCGACAAGCAGCAACGACTCGCGTTTGTTCAAGGGCTGAAAACGGCAGAACATTCCGCTATGGTGCAATGACATGGTGCGCAAACGCATACACGAGCTATCGAGGGAATGGAATGTCGAGGCCAAGGACCTCGTTGCCAAGCTGGAAAAGCTCGGCATTCACGGCAAGCGCTCGCAAAGCTCGCTGACCGACGACGAGGTCGAGCGGCTGCGCGTCGAGTTCGGTGCGGACGAAAAACCGTCGGTTACGGTTGGCGACGAACGGGTCCTTGAGGGCATCGAGGGCGAAACGGTCGTGGAGCGACGGGTCAGGACCAACGTCATCCGCCGTCGCACAACGCGCATTGAACCAGTACCGAGCCAGGAGACGCTTCCCCAACAACCCTCGGAGCCGCTGCCGCTAGCCACGGAGGCGTTTGAGTCGTTTGCGGCTCCCGAGTCGTTACCCGAGCCGCTGCCTGCGGCGCTCTCCGAGGAAGCCGTAACGATTCCGCCGCCCGCTGCCGCCCCGCCCGAAACCCCGCCCACGCCGGTGGTGCGGGTGACTCAGGCACCGGCCGCAGCGCCCGCTGAGCCCGCCCCCTCTCCGACGACAGTCGAACCGCTGCGTGGCCCACGTGTGCTCGGACGCATCGATCTCAAGAAAACTGAACCGGTGCCGCCAGCGCGACGCGAGGCGGCGGAAGTCGCCCGCGAGCGGGCGCGCCGAGAGGTCGGCGGAGTCCCGCCATTGCCCGAGACAGAGGAAGGCAAGCCCAAGAAAAAGAAGCGCAAAGTCATCAGCAAGCCCGAGTTTCAGGAACTCACCGAGCAAGAACGCCGACGTGCGAAGCTGCCGCGCAAGAAGAAGGCGTTGCCAGGCAAGGAGCAGAAGAAGACCGAGATCACTACGCCGCGCGCCAGCAAACGTATCGTCCGAATCGCTGAAGTCATCACCGTCGGCGAGTTGGCCAAGGCGATGGGGGTCAAGGCCGGCGAAATCATCAAGAAGCTCATGGACTCCGGGATGATGGCGACGATCAACCAAGCGCTCGATATCGATACGGCAACGCTGATTGCCGCGGACTTCGACTACAACGTCGAGAATGTCGCCTTCGATGCCGAATCGATGCTCGAAGTGGAGCACGAAGCGCAGGCCGACGAAAGCGTGGAGGCCCGCCCGCCGGTCGTGACGATCATGGGGCACGTCGATCATGGCAAGACCTCGCTGCTCGATGCCATTCGTCAGACCAACGTGACCGCGCAGGAGGCCGGGGGCATCACGCAGCACATCGGCGCTTACAGTGTCGACGTCCATGGTCGCAAGGTGACGTTCCTGGACACCCCGGGCCACGAGGCGTTCACTGCTATGCGGGCGCGCGGCGCCAAGGTCACCGATATCGTGGTGCTCGTGGTGGCCGCCGACGACGGCGTGATGCCGCAGACCGCGGAAGCCATCAATCACGCACGTGCCGCCAGCGTGCCGATCCTGGTAGCCATCAATAAGATCGACAAGCCCGAGGCCAACATCGAAAAGATCAAGCAGGGGCTCACGGACTATGGCCTGGTTGCCGAGGACTGGGGCGGCGATACCATTTGTGTGCCCGTATCCGCGAAGACCAAAGAGGGCATTCCCCAATTGCTTGAAATGCTTCTCCTGCAAGCCGACATCCTCGACCTCAAGGCCAACTCCGACAAGCTGGCACGCGGAACCATCGTCGAGGCCAAACTCGATCGCGGTCGCGGCCCCGTCGCCACCGTGCTGGTGCAGGAGGGCACGCTCAAGGTCGGTGCTCCGTTCGTTTGCGGCGGGAACTACGGGCGGGTGCGTGCCATGGTGGATGACAAGGGCCGCAAGGTTGAGACCGCCGGCCCGTCGATGCCGGTCGAGATCCTTGGGTTGCAGGGCGTTCCCGATGCCGGCAGCCCGTTTGTCGCGGTCGGCGACGAGGCGACAGCGCGTCAGGTGGCAGAGCATCGTCGCGGCAAGCAGCGCGAGGCCAACCTGGTCAAGACGGCAAAGGTGTCGCTGGAGGACCTGTACCAGCAGATCCAAGCCGGTGACGTCAAGGAACTGCGCGTCGTCATCAAGGCAGACGTGCAGGGCTCGGTCGAGGCGTTGGCCGAGGCGCTGACGCGGCTCTCCACCGAAGAGGTGCGTCTCAACGTGATTCACGCCTCCGTCGGCGGCATCACCGAGAGCGATGCTTTGCTGGCCTCGGCGTCGAATGCCGTGGTCATCGGCTTCAACGTACGGCCCGAGGCCAAAGCCTCCGAGATCGCCGAGCGCGAAGGCGTTGACGTGCGCCTGTACACGGTCATCTACGACGCACTCAACGAGATCCGGGACGCGATGGAAGGGTTGCTCGAGCCGACCGTGCGCGAAAAGACGGTGGGGCGGGCGGAGGTGCGCCAGGTGTTCACCGTGCCAAGTTTTGGGGCGGTCGCAGGCTCATTTGTGGTTGACGGTCGCATCACGCGCAACGCCTCGGTTCGTCTCGTGCGCGATCACGTCGTCGTATACACCGGCAAGGTCGCGAGCCTCCGGCGCTTCAAGGAAGATGCGCGCGAGGTACAGTCGGGGTACGAGTGTGGCATCGGGTTGGAGAACTATCAGGACGTGAAGGCCGGTGATGTTGTCGAGGCGTTTGAAGTCGAGCGTGTGGCGCGGCGGTTGGGCCCGACCACCAGCCGGTCGACGGGCGCGGAGCGCCGCGTCTAAGTCGCTGCAATCGATGTCTGCGGGACCCGGGTTGGCGGTGCTGCAGGGGTGAGCTGAAGACGCGAGGGGCCGTGTGGGAGAGTCGCCCGCCGTGGTCGTCGGAGTCCTCAAGCTCACGCTGTTCCTGCCGGAGAATCATTCTCTGAAGGGCAAGCGCGGTGTCATCAAGAAGATCAAGGCCCGCGTGGCCAACACGTTCAACGTCTCGATCGCCGAGTGTGACGCCCAGGACCTATGGCAGCGGGCGGTGCTGGGGGTGTGCAAGATCGGCACCGACGTGTCGTACGTCGACGGCACGCTTCGCCAGGTTGTGCGCTTCATCGAGGACATGCAGGTGGCGGAGCTTGGCGAAGAGGAGCTTGAGGTCCTGCATTGCTAGGGTGCTGGCAATAGGGGCACCGATGCGGCCGCGGTTCTCCAGGAAGCGGGGTGTTCAATGAGCGCGCGGCGCGCCGATCGCGTCGCGGAAGCGGTTCGCGAGGTCATCGCTGAGCTGCTCCTGCGTGACATCAAGGATCCCCGGATCGGGATGATCACGCTGACGTCGGTTGCATTCAGTGACGACCTGAAGCACGCGCGCGTCTATTTCAGCTGTGTGGGTGACAGCGCGGTGCGCGAGCGTTCGTTGACCGGCTTGCGCAGCGCCGCTGGGTTCATCAGATCGCAGGTGACACGTCGCCTCAAGCTGCGCTACGCGCCCGATCTGACGTTTGTGTTCGACCCAAGCTTGGAGGCTGCCGACCGCGTCGCCACCTTGCTAAAGGACGCACGTGCCCGGAACGAATGATGCACGGGGTGTTGCTGATCGACAAACCTGAGGGTATCACCTCGGCAGACGTGGTGCGCATCGTCAAGCACCAGCTCCGTTGCAAGACCGGACACCTCGGGACGCTCGATCCGTTTGCCAGTGGTGTGCTGCCCGTGTGCATCGGGGATGGAACGAAGATTGCGCAGTTCCTGAACACGGCAGACAAGCAGTACACCGGTCGCATTCGACTGGGCACGGAGACCGACAGCGGCGATGTCACGGGCAAGGTCACACGCAGCGCGGCCGTGCCTGAGGTCCGCGACGCGCCGCTCGCCGAATTGGCTCAGCGCTTTGTCGGTGAGTCGTTGCAGGTGCCCCCGATGCACTCAGCCCTCAAGCATCACGGCGTGCGCCTGTACGCGTTGGCGCGCCAGGGTATTGCGGTGCAGCGGCAGGCGCGCCGCGTGCGCATCGATGCTCTGCAACTGGCCGTTGACGAGCCTGGAGCGGTGGCGTTTGACGTCGTCTGCTCGAAGGGCACGTACGTGCGGGTGTTGGCTCAGGACATTGCCCTGGCGCTGGGGTCGGTCGGGCACTTGGAAGTGCTACGCCGCGTACGTTTCGGCCACTTCCATATCACGCAGGCGATCTCCCTCGATGCCGTCGGTCGAGGATCGCTGCCAGTGATTGGTTTGCGGGAAGCATTGCGCCACTTGCGGGAGGTCCAGCTTGATGCAGGGGCCGCGCGCCGCGCACGGCAGGGGTACGCGCCCCTCTTG
>Ga0335070_10004544_pt1 | contig 16240 bp, 16 predicted proteins | sample Lox_Sample_13_FD_206722 | JGI IMG/M metagenome (GOLD analysis project Ga0335070, IMG submission 206722) | Soil microbial communities from Loxahatchee National Wildlife Refuge, Florida, United States - Lox_Sample_1.3 | ecosystem: Environmental > Terrestrial > Soil > Wetlands | place: USA... | reverse complement strand
GGCCCAGACCCCCGCCGCGCGGCACGGCGACCGTCTCCTGAGCGGCGGGCTGGATGGCCGTCCGCGCGCTCACTTCGTCCTCGACTTCCCGGGGCTGCAGGCCGCCTTCTGGCCGTACCAGTGGCTCAGCATCACGCAGGTGATCGGCGCGGCCGCCTCGGCGCCCCAGCCGCCGTCCTCGACGGTCGTGGCGATCACGATCGGGCGCTTGGGGTCGGGGACGAAGGCGACATACCAGGACTGGTCGTTGAGGTGCCCGCTGCGCTGCGCGGTGCCGGTCTTGCCGAAGACCGGGTAGGCGCTCTGGTTCCACCCCGCGAAGACGTCGGCGGAGGTGCCGTCGCCCATCGTGGCCATGTGGAGGCCGTCGAGCACCGCCTGGCGGTCGGCGCCGTTGATCTGCACGTGGCGCGCGGGCGGCGTGTCGATCCCCTGAATCGGGCTGCCGGTGTCGCTCTGGATCGACAGGCCCAGGTGCGGGCGCACGACGGTCCCGCCGTTCTCCAGCGTGGCGTAGGCGACCGCCATCTGCAGCGGCGAGGCCTGCACGTCGCCCTGCCCCACCGCGAGCTGGATGTTGTCGCCGACCGACCACGGCCGCTTGTCCGAGTACAGGCAGTTCGGCGGGCACTGGTTGTGGTGCTTTTTCTCGTAGGCGACCTCCTTGGCGTCCTGGCGGGCGCGCCAAGCGCGGTCGGGGATCGTGCCGCCGGCCTCGCCGGGGAGGTCGATGCCCGTGGGGTGGTCGAGGCTGAGCTTGCGCGCCCACGTCTGGATCACGGGCCCGAGCGCGTTCGCCTCGCTGCCCAGGCGGTAGAAGAAGACGTCGGAGGAGATCTGCAGCGCGCGGCGCAGGGCGATCACGCCGTTGGCGACCTTCCCCGCGTTGTAGAACTTCTGCGTGCCGGCGACGAACACGCCGGGGTCGTCGACCGGGGTGTCGGGCGTGATGATCCCCCGCTCGAGCGCGGCGATCGCCGTGATCGGCTTGAACGTCGAGCCGGTCGGGTAGGCGCCGGCGATCGCGCGGTCGAAGGCGGGCGCGCCGGCCTGCGGGCCGAAGATCTGGTCGTAGCGCGCCTGTGTGATCGGCCGCGCCAGCACGTTCGGGTCGAAGGTCGGGAACGAGCCCATCGCCAGCACGCGCCCGTTGCGCGGGTCGAGCGCCACGAACGCGCCCGCGGTCCCCGTCCCGCTCCCGATCACGTTCTGCATCGCGGTCTGCCCGACGCGCTGCAGGCCCAGGTCGAGCGAGGTCCGCAGCTGGTCGCCCGGCTGCGGCTGCGTGGACAGACGCGAGCTCTTCGGCCGGCCGGAAGCGTCGACGGTGATCGACTGCACGCCGTCGGTGCCGCGCAGGTAGCGGTCGTACGTCTGCTCCAGGCCGCCCTGGCCGACGACCGCGCCCTGGCGCACGCCGCGGTAGGCCTGCGTGCCGAGCTCCTGCGGGCTGATCTGCCCCACGCTGCCGAGCAGCTGCGCGGCTGTCGGGCCCAGCGGGTAGCGGCGCAGGTAGACGCGCTCAACGGCGATGCCGGGGAAGTCGCGCTGGCGCTCGAGCAGGAAGTCGCGCACGGTCTCCGGCACGTCGACCTTGACGCGCACGTTGGCGTAGGGCAACACCGCGAGCTGCTGGATGACGCTCGCCTGCACGCGCGCGGGCGAGACCCCCAGGACCGCGGCCAGCCGCGCCAGCCGGCTCGCCAGCTCGGGCGTCGTCGGTTTGGGGATCGGCACGGGCGGCCCGTGATGCCCCTTCGGGCGGGCCGCACGCTCGCCCATCTTCTGGCCCCAGGCGGCGGCGGCGTCGCGCTCGCTGGCGGGCAGGCGCCGGGGGTCGAGCTGGATCACCGTCGCCTCGCGGTTCTCGACGATCGGCGTGCCGCTGCGGTCGACGATCGCGCCGCGCGGCGCCGGCACGGCGACAAGGCGCACGCGGTTGTCGAGCGCCTCCTGGCGGTACTGGTCGCCCGAGAGCACCTGCAGGAACCACAGGCGCAGGAAGACGATCGCGAACAGCGCGAACGCGATGCCGCCGAGGATCGCCACGCGCAGCGCCAGCTGCGGTGTCGTCGCCGTCCCTGCGCGCCCGGGGCTGCCGGCCGGCTCGATCATGCGCGGCTCAGCGGCGAGAGGCCGCCCGTCGTGTAGGCCCGCCGGCGGCGCCGGCGCGGGTCGTCCGGCAGCGCCCGCAGCAGCCAGCGGCGCACGAGCGCGTAGACCGGCGCGGCGATCACCGCGTTGATTCCGACCGTCAGCACGATCTGCCAGATCAGGTCGGCGTCCATCGGCACGTCGTGGCCGAGCAGGAACTGCATCAGCGCGAAGCCGAGCTGGGCGACGACCGTCGCCACGACGCCGACGGCGATCGGGACGACGGCGCCCTGCGGGTCGCGCAGCTCGCGCAGGCGCCCGGCGCCGTAGCCGATCGTGAGGAAGATCAGCGAGGACATGCCGACGGTCTGCACGAGCGCGAGGTCGAGGAACAGCCCGACGCCGAAGCCGAACGCGGCCCCGGGCAGCGAGCCCGCGAGCAGGCCGGCGGAGGCGACGACCAGCGGCGTGAGGTCGGCGTTCGCGCCGAAGATCTTCAGCTGCGAGACGGCGGCGATCTGGACGAGCACCGTGACGATGCCCAGGACGACCAGGCGCCAGGTGAGCGAGCGCACGTCGGTCGTCATCCGCGGTTCCCGTTCACGCGGCGGGTGAGGACCTGGACGATCTCGAGGCGCTGCAGGTCGGCGTACGGGCTCACGTGGACCTGCTGGGTGTCGGTGCCGGCGTCGTCGACGCGCGTGATGACCCCGACCGGGATCCCGGGCGGGTAGAGCGACTCGAGCTTGTCCGAGCGCGACATCGTGCCGGCGGTGACGACCGCGTTGCCCTTGTCGATCCGGAAGCGGCGCGGCACGAGGTTCAGGCGCAGGTCGCGCGGGCCGCCCGTGCCGGTCTGCACGATCCCCGGCGCGCCGCTCTGGCTGACGCGGGCGGAGACGGCGCTCGAGCTGTCGCTGATGAGCGTGACGACCGACGAGTCCGAGGCGGCCGTCGTCACCTGCCCCACCAGGCCATCGCCGGTCACGACCGGCTGGCCGACGCGCACGCCGGCGGAGGTGCCCTGGTCGATCTCGATCGTCGAGAACCAGATCGTCGGCGACTGGCCGATCACGCGCGCGGCCACGGGCCGCGTGCCCTGCAGGCTGTTGGTCTGGTCCAGGCCGACGAGCTTCTCCAGCTCGCCGTTCATGCGCACGGCGTCGCTGCCGGCGATCGCGGCGCGGCGCAGCGCGGCGTTCTGGCGGCGCAGGCCCGCCACCTGGCTCTTGGCGTTGATCGTGTCGCCGAACCAGCCAAACAGGTCGCGCACGGGCTTGAGCGCGCGGCTGGCGCCCTCCTGGATCGGCGAGACGACCTGCAGGACCCCCCGCTGGACGCTGTGCAGCCCGCCGCTCTGGGACTCGCCGAAGTACGCGGTGAGCAAGAGCAGCGAGCAGGCCACCAGGAGCGCGAGGGCTACCCGGCGCCGGCGAACCGACTTGTCGTACACGTGAAGTTCTCCGGGGAGTGCATGGGGGTCGCGCCTGACGCTAGTTGCGCCGGCGGCGGTTCCTCGTGTTGCGGCTGGTGCGGTGGATCACCTCGAACTCCTCGAGGGAGCGGCCGGAGCCGACGGCCACGCAGGTGAGCGGCGACTCGGCCAGGTGCGCCGGCATCTGGGTCTCCTCGCGCAGGCGCTCATCCAGGCCCTGCAACAGTGAACCACCACCGGCGAGCATGATGCCGCGGTCCATGATGTCGGATGCGAGCTCGGGAGGGGTCCGGTCCAGGGTCTCCTTGACCGCATCGATGATCTGGGCGAGTGGCTCCTCCAGCGCCTGGCGGATCTCCTCGCTGGTGAGCACGACCGTCTTGGGCAGCCCGCTGACCATGTCGCGCCCGCGGATCTCGGCCTGGACCTCGTCCTCCATCGGGTGCGCGGAGCCGATCTCGAGCTTGACCTCCTCGGCGGTCTGCTGGCCGATGAGGAGCTTGTACTCGCGCTTGGCGTAGTTGATGATCGCCTCGTCCAGCTCGTCGCCGCCGACGCGGATCGACTGCGAGACGACGATGCCGCCGAGCGAGATCACCGCGACCTCGCTCGTGCCGCCGCCGATGTCGACGATCATCGACCCGGTCGGCTCGCCGACCGGCAGCCCGGCGCCGATCGCCGCGGCCATCGGCTCCTCGATGAGGTACGCCTGGCGCGCGCCGGCCGACAGGCACGCTTCCTCGACGGCGCGCTTCTCAACGCCCGTCACGCCCGAGGGCACGCACACCACCACGCGCGGGTGCGCCCAGCGGTTCTGGTGGACCTTCTGGATGAAGTGGCGGAGCATCTCCTCCGTCACGTCGAAGTCCGCGATCACCCCGTCCTTCAGCGGGCGGATCGCCTGGATCGTCCCCGGCGTGCGGCCGAGCATCCGCTTGGCCTCGATGCCGACGGCGTGGACCTCGCCGGTGCGCGAGTCGATCGCGACCACGCTGGGCTCGGAGAGGACGATGCCGCGCCCGCGCACGTACACAAGCGTGTTGGCGGTGCCGAGGTCGACCGCCATGTCGCGGCCGCCCATGCCGGTCAGGTAGCTGAGAACACCCATAGGACGCGGATGATGCGGCTCACCGTCCGGCTGGCGCCTCGTCCGACGGGCAGGCGCGGGGGGGCCGCATCGCGGTCCAGTGTAGCGGCGGCCGATCGCTCAAAACGGCCGCACGAGGCCTTGCACGAGGCCGCGCAGCGCGGGCACCGGAAGCCCGACGACGTTCAGGTAGTCGCCCTCGATCCCGTCGATCAGCGCGCCTCCGCGCCCCTGGATGGCGTAGCCGCCGGCGCGCCCCTCCCACTCGCCAGTGGCGACGTAGTCGGCCACCTGGGCCGGGTCGAGCGGTGCGAAAGTCACGAGCGTGCGGTCTGTGCGCTCCAGCAGGCGCCCGTCCGGAACGGCGATCGCGAGCGCCCCCAGCACCTCGTGGGTGCGGCCGGCCAGCTCGCCGATGAACGCGCGGGCCTGCGCGGGATCGGCCGGCTTGCCGTAGACGCACCCGCCGAGCGCCACCACGGTGTCGCAGGCCAGCACGACCGTCCGGTCGCGCTCAGCCCGCGCCAAGGCGTCCCGCCCGGCAAGCGCCTTGCGGCGTGCGTTCTCGGCGGCGAGCCAGCCGGGCTCGCCCTCCTCGAGCTCCTCGACCTGCGTGGGACGCACCTCGAACGCCACCCGCAGCTGCTCGAGGATCGCCCGCCGCTGCGGCGAGGCGGAGGCCAGCACGAGCGCCAGCGACGCGTCCCAGCGCAGGCGCAAAGCGGTCAAGTACGCCCGCCCGGCGGCCTCGGGAGCCCGGCGCTAGCCGAGCTCCGGGAAGAACAGCGCGGCCTCGCGCGCGGCGGACTCGGGACCGTCGCTGCCGTGGACCATGTTCGAGCCGATCTCCAGGGCGAAGTCGCCGCGGATCGACCCCGGGGCGGCCTCGAGCGGATTGGTCGCGCCGATCACCTGGCGCGCGGCCGCAACCGCCTCGTGGCCCTCGAGCACCATCGCGACGATCGGGCCGCCGGTGATGAACTCGACGAGCTCGCCGAAGAAGGGCCGCTCGGCGTGCTCGGCGTAGTGCTGCTCGGCGAGCTCGCGCGCGACGGTCATGTGCCGCAGCGCGACGAGCCGCAGGCCCTTGCGCTCGAAGCGGGCGATGATCTCACCGGTCAGGTTGCGCGCGAACGCGTCCGGCTTGACCAGGATCAGGGTCCGGTCCATTGGGATTCTCCGTGGGTGGGGTTCAGTGCGGCGTGGACGGCGGCGCCTCGTGCCAGGGCGCCTCGTCGTGCTGCTGGCCCTCGCGGGCCACGAGCGTGCGGTCGTCGGCGACCGGCCCGTCGAGCTCGACCGGATGGTCGTCGAAGCCGGCCTCCTCGTCGCCGGCATCGCGGCGCCGGCGCCGGCGCTCGGGGGTGACGCCGGGGATCTCCGCCTCGCAGTACGGGCACAGCAGCCAATCGGGATCGAGCGGCCTGGCGCACGATCCGCAGGTGTCGCGCAGCTTGCGCATGCAGTGCGGGCAGCGCAGGAAGTCTCGCCCGGCCGGCGCGTCGCAGTGCGGGCACAGCTGGTAGTCGGCGGACAGCAGGCGCGCCTCCGCGGCCTGCATCTCCAGCTCGCGCTCGCGGACGTCCTCGAGGTACTCCGGCGGGCGCACGATCATGTACACGATCGTCCCGAGGTAGGGGAAGATGATCGCGGCAAGCGTCGCGCAGGCGATCAGCATGCCGTCGTCGACTCGCCGGCGGGCGTCGGCGAACGTGTACCAGACGAGCGCGAGCCAGACCACCACGAAGCCGAGCAGCACGAGCTGCGCGACCATGTTCAGGGTGTCGTTCGTGATCCCGAAGATGGCAGGGGCGATCGTCATCGGTCCGCGTGGAGGGTAGAGCACCGGTTCGCCGCAGGAGGCCAATGCCCTGCATGCCACGCACGCCGGCTACAGGAAGGCGCGCCCGATCAGGTAGCCGATCGCGAAGAAGACGAGGATCACGAGCGCCACGCTGACGGCGACCCAGATCACCATCGTGATGACCGACGGGCCGTCGTCCTTCACAGGATCGACCCCCTTCCCGCACCCGGCGGGCGCAGCAGGTCGGCGATGAGATACAGCGAGCCGGTGGCCAGCGCGACGCCGTCCGGGCCCGCCGCGCGCCGTGCCGCGGCGAGCGCCGCGTGCGGCTCGGACACCACCGTCGCGAAGCCCTCGGGGCGCCCGCCGAGCTGGCGGGTGAGCGACTCCAGCGTCGCCGGCGGCAGCGCCCGCGGGTTGCGCGCGGCGGTCAGGATCACGGCGTCGCAGAGCGGCAGCAGCTCCTCGAGCATCCGTGCCGCGTCCTTGTCCTCGAGCACGGACAGGCAGGCGACGAGCCGGCGGCCGTCGAGGAAGGCGCGCAGCGCCTCGGCGAGCGCGCGCATCCCGTCGGGGTTGTGGGCGCCGTCGAAGACCGTGACCGGGTCGTCGGCCACGACCTCGAACCGGCCGGGGACGATCGTCGCGGCGGCGGCCGCCGCGACGCGCTGGGCGTCCAGCGCGCCGAGGAACGCGTGTGCGGCCGCGGCGGCGAGCGCGAAGTTGCGCCGCTGGAACGGCCCGCGCGCGAGCACCTCGACCCCGGGGTCGGACGGCGCGACGACGAGCCGCGCGCCGCGCTCCTCGCACACCCGCGCCGCGACGGCGAGCGCGTCGGGATGCAGCCGCGCGCCGACGACGAGGGTCCCGTGCGGGCGCACGACGTCGACCTTCTCGGCCGTGATGTCGGCGATCGTCGGCCCGAGCCAGCGCGTGTGCTCGAGGCTCACGTTCGTCAGGACCTGCACCTGGGAATCGACGACGTTCGTGGCGTCGTAGCGGCCGCCGAGCCCCGCCTCGATCACCGCGGCCTGCACGCCCTGGCGGGCGAGCTCGTCGTAGGCGGCCGCCGTGATCGCCTCGAACTGCGTGACCGGCTCGTCGGCCGGGGAGCTGCGGTCGACCGCCGCGGTGGCGCGCGCCGCGCGGGCGACCGCCCCCGCGAAGTCGGCCTCGGCGACGTCGCGCCCGCCCACCTGCACGCGCTCGGCGAACGACACCAGGTGCGGGGACAGGTAGGCGCCGGTGCGCAGCCCGTGGCGCTCGAGGATCGCGGCGATCATGCGCACCGTCGAGGACTTGCCGTTCGAGCCGACGACGTGGATCTGGCGGAAGCGCTGCTGCGGGTTGCCGAGCACCGTCATGAGCCGGCGCATCCGCTGCAGCCCGAACTTCATCCCGAAGACCTCGAGCGACAGCAGCCAGCGCTCGGCATCTTCGATCGTCCACCGGCGCTCGGGGCTGGGGAGCTGGTCGGCCATCGCGTGGGTCAGAGGGCTGCGAGCTCGGCGCGCAGCCGCTCGAGCTTCTCGCGCTCGGCGTCGACGAGGTCGGCCGGCGCCTTGGCGACGAACCCGGCGTTGGCGAGACGGCCCTCGGCACGGGCGACCTCGGCCTCGAGCTCGTGGCGGCGCGCGTCGCGCTTGCGGGCCTCGGCCTCGGGGTCGACGACGTCGGAGGCGAGCAGCTCGACGGCGCCTCCCGGCACGGGGATGGTCGCCGCGGGCTCGTGGGCGGTGCCGGCCTCGAGCTGCAGGCGGGCCAGGCGCGCGACGAGCGGGGCGGTGTCCTCGTAGCCGGCGGCGCTCAGGCGGGCGGGGAGCCGCGCACCCGGCGGGACACCGGCGACGCTGCGCCATGAGCGCACGGCCGTCACCGCGCCGATCACCGCCGCGATCCGCGCCTCGGCCGCCTCGTCGAGCAGCGCGGCCTCGGGGACCGGCGCGCGCGCACCCGCGAGCAGGCCCTCGGCGCGCGGCATCGAGTCCCACAGCTCCTCGGTGACGAACGGGATGAACGGGTGGGCGAGCGCAAGCGTCTCGCGCAGGACGTGCAGCAACGTCGCCGAGAGGTCGGCGTCGAACGCGCGCCCTTTGACGAGCTCGAGGTACCAGTCGCACAGCTCGCCGTAGACGAAGTCGTAGAGGCCGAGCGCGGCCTTGGCGAAGTCGAACTCGTCGAGCCGGCGGTGCGTGTCCGCGATGATCCGCTGCAGGCGGGAGAGGATCCAGCGGTCCTCGACCGTCGTCGGGCGTGGCCCGGCCGGCGCGTCGGGGTCGACGTTCAGCAGGACGAAGCGCGTGGCGTTGAAGAGCTTGTTGGCGAGCGCCTGGCCCTGCTCGACCTTCTCGGGCGAGTAGCGCACGTCCTGCGTCGAGGACATCGCCAGCAGGCCGAAGCGCACGGCGTCGGCGCCGTGGCGGTCGATCTCGTCGAGCGGGTCGATGCCGGTGCCCAGCGACTTGCTCATCCGCCGCCCGTCGGGCGCCTGGATGACCGAGTGCACGTAGACGTCGCTGAAGGGCACGTCGCCGGCGAAGCGCAGCCCCATCATCACCATGCGCGCCACCCAGAGGAACAGGATGTCGCGCGCGGTCGAGAGGACGTCGGTCGGGTAGAAGGCGCGCAGCTCCGGCGTGTCGTCGGGCCAGCCGAGCGTCGCGAAGGGCCACAGCGCCGAGCTGAACCAGGTGTCGAGCACGTCGGGGTCGCGCTCCCAGCCTTCCCCACCGGGCTCCTCGAGGCCGACGTAGGTCTCCTCGCCGCGGTACCAGACGGGGAGCTGGTGGCCCCACCACAGCTGGCGGCTGATGCACCAGGGCCGGATGCTCTCCAGCCAGTCGACGTAGCGGCGCGCCTGGCTCTCGGGGTGGATGCGCACGCGCCCGCTGGTGACCGCCTCGATCGCCGGCGGCGCGAGCCCGTCCATGTTCATGAACCACTGCAGCGAGATGAGCGGCTCGATGCGCTCGCCCGAGCGGTGCGAGACCGGGACCGTGTGCGTGTAGGGCTCCTCGGCGCGCAAGAGCCCCTGCTCGCGCAGCGCGGCGACCACCGCCTCCTGCGCGGCCGCAACGGTCATCCCGGCGTAGGCGCCCGCGTCCTGCGTCATGCGCCCGTCCTCGCCGATGACGCCGATCTCCTGCAGGCCGTGCCGACGGCCGATCTCGAAGTCGTTGGGGTCGTGGCCGGGCGTGATCTTCAGGCAGCCGGTTCCGAAGTCGGTCTTGACGTAGTCGTCGGCGATGATCGGCAGCTCGCGCCCCACGAGTGGGAGGATCGCCGTGCGGCCGATCAGGTGCGCGTGGCGCTCGTCAGCCGGGTTCACGGCGACCGCCGTGTCGGCGAGCATCGTCTCGGGGCGCACGGTCGCGACGACCACCTCGCCCGAGCCGTCGGCGAGCGGGTAGGCGATCGAGTAGAGCGTGTCGGTGACCTCGCGGTCCTCGACCTCCAGGTCGGAGATCGCCGAGCGGCTGCCCGGGTCCCAGTTGACCATGTAGTGGTCGCGGTAGATGAGCCCTTCGTCGTAGAGGTCGACGAAGACCTTCATGACGGCGCGGTGGTAGCTCTCGTCGAGGGTGAAGCGCTCGCGGTCGTAGTCGCAGGACGCGCCGAGGCGCTTGAACTGCTCGATGATCTGGCCGCCGAACTCCTTGCGCCACTTCCAGACCTCCTCGACGAAGGCCTCCCGCCCGATCGCCTCGCGCGTCGTGCCCCGGTCGAGCAGCCGGCGCTCCACCTGCTTCTGCGTGGCGATCCCGGCGTGGTCGGTGCCCAGGATCCACTCGCTGCGCCGGTCGCGCATCCGGTGGTGGCGGATGAGCACGTCCTGGACCGAGCCGTTGAGCGCGTGGCCCATGTGCAGCGCGCCGGTGACGTTCGGCGGCGGGATCGCGATCGAGTAGTTCTCGGCGGCGGTGCCCTGCGGCTCGACGTGGAAGAGCCCGCTGGCGAGCCAGCGCTCCATGATCCGCGGCTCGGCCTCGGCCGGCTCGAAGCGGGTCTTGCTCGTGAGGTCGGACACGGGCCGGTGAGTCTACGGCGGCGCCCCATCCGTCGGCCTGGGCGAGTTGTGCACGGTATGCGTGCACTGCTCGACCAGCGGCGCCGGGCACCCCGGCAGGCTGCGCGAGCGCCGCTAGCTCTTGGCCGGCTTCTTGGACTTCAGGCCCGGCGTCGGGAACGGGGTCGCCGCCGCCGCAAGGTCACGGCCGAGCGCGAGGTGGTCGAAGCGCCGCGCGATCTCCACGATCTCCCGGCGCTCGGCCTGGCTCATGCGGTGCGGCAGGCCCTTGGAGCTGCGCAGGATCTGCGTCACGCGCCGGCGGTCGCGCTCCTCGACGCGGTGCCAGTGGTCCCAGAGCACCTGGATCGCCACGAGGACGAGGATCCAGGGGACGGCCTTGAGGCGCTTGAGCATGCGCACCACCGTACCTGCGGATCACCGCGCCCCGGCCGACCGGCGGTCATTGCTTTTGATCTATAGTGATTTTCACCTATACTGGAGAAGCATGTCCGCCGCATCGCTCATTCGAGAAAGCCGCCTGGCCGCGGGCCTGACCCAGGCCGAGCTCGCCGCGCGCCTGGGCGTGACGCAGCCGACCGTCGCCTCCTGGGAGCGGCCGGCGTCGAACCCGACCGTGCGGACGCTCGAGCGCGCACTGGCGGCGTCAGGCCGGCGGCTGGTCACGTCGGCGAGTGCCCTCCCCGCGGTCGACGAGACGCAGATCGCCGAGCGGCTGCGGCTGTCCGCAGCGGAGCGCCTCGACCTGTTCACGCGTTCGCAGCAGGAGCTTCGCGGCCTCACCGCGGTGGCTCGCCGTGTCCCACGCTGAGCCTGCCGCGCTCGACGTCCGCCGGATCCTGCGCGCGCTGGTCGCGCGCGGCGTCGACTTCGTCGTGATCGGCGGGATCGCCGCGGTGCTGCACGGGTCGGCGCGCACGACGTTCGATCTCGACCTTGCGTTCTCCCAGGACGCCGCGAACCGGGAAGCGCTCGCGCGGGTGCTGCTCGACCTCAACGCGCGACTGCGCGGCGTCTCCGAGGACGTGCCCTTCACCCCCGACGCCCGTGCCCTGCACGAGATCGAGGTGCTGACGCTAGCCACGGATGCCGGCGACCTCGACGTCCTCGCACGGCCTGCGGGCGCACCGCCGTACGCGAGGCTGCGAGCGCGCGCGGACCGCTACGACCTGGGCGGGTTCGCCGTGCTCGTCGCGGGGCTCCCCGATCTGATCGCGATGAAGCGCGCGGCGGGGCGGCCGAAGGACCTCGCCGACGTCGAAGAGCTCGAGACGATTCTGCGGCTGGGGGCCTGATCAGCCCGCGGCGGCCTTGCGCTCGCCGTCATCATCGTCGACGGCCTCGGTGACGAGCGTCGGCGGGTTGCCGTTGTCGACGGTCTCCTTCGTCACGACGCACTTCCTCACGTCGCGGCGCGAGGGCAGCTCGAACTGCACCTCGAGCAGGATCTCCTCGAGGATCGAGCGCAGGCCGCGCGCCCCGGTCTCGCGCTCGAGCGCCTTGTCGGCGATCGAGGTCAGGGAGTCCTCGGAGAAGACGAGCTCGATGCCGTCGAAGTTGAAGAACTTCTGGAACTGCTTGGTGAGCGCGTTGCGCGGCTCGGTGAGGATCGAGATCAGGTCCTCGCGCGTGAGCTGGTGGACCGCGCTCATCACCGGCAGGCGGCCGATGAACTCGGGGATGAGGCCGTAGTTGACGAGGTCCTCCGGCAGGCACTTGGCGAACACCCTCCCGGTGTCCTTCTGGGCCTTGCTCTCGATCGTCGCGCCGAAGCCGACGCCCTTGTTGCCGATCCGCCGCTCGATCACCTGGTCGAGGTTCGCGAACGCCCCGCCGCAGATGAACAGGATGTTCGTCGTGTCGATCGTCAGGAACTCCTGGTGCGGGTGCTTGCGCCCGCCCTGCGGCGGCACGCTCGCGGTCGTGCCCTCGAGGATCTTCAGCAGCGCCTGCTGCACGCCCTCGCCGGAGACATCGCGGGTGATCGACGGGTTGTCCGCCTTGCGGGCGATCTTGTCGACCTCGTCGATGTAGATGATCCCCGTCTCGGCCTTCTTGACGTCGTAGTCGGCGGCCTGGATCAGCTTCAGCAGGATGTTCTCGACGTCCTCGCCGACGTACCCGGCCTCCGTCAGCGCGGTCGCGTCCGCGATCGCGAACGGCACGTTGAGGATCCGCGCGAGCGTCTGGGCGAGCAGCGTCTTGCCGCAGCCGGTCGGGCCGAGCAGCAGGATGTTCGACTTCTGCAGCTCGATCTCCTGATCGCCGGCCTGCGCCATCTGCACGCGCTTGTAGTGGTTGTAGACGGCCACCGAGAGCGAGCGCTTGGCCGACTCCTGGCCGACGACGTACTCGTCGAGGACCGAGTAGATCTCCTTCGGGCGCGGCAGGTTCTCGATGTCGAACGAGGGCGGAGCGGTCAGCTCCTCATCGATGATCTCGTTGCAGAGATCGATGCACTCGTCGCAGATGTAGACGCCGGGCCCGGCGATCAGCTTCTTGACCTGGCGCTGGGACTTCCCGCAGAAGCTGCAGAGCAGCTGCTCATTTGAATCCGTCGGACGAGCCATCTCTCTCCCAGGAAGCTCCCGCGCCGCAGGCCGTCAGTGGTGCGTGATCACGCGGTCGATGATCCCGTACTCCGTCGCCTCCTCGGACGACATGAAGTAGTCGCGCTCGGTGTCCTGGCGCACCTTCTCGTAGTCCTGGCCGGTGTGCTTGGCGAGGATCCGGTCCAGGCGCTCGCGGACGTCGATGATCTCCTTGGCGTGGATCTCGATGTCGGTCGCCTGGCCCTGGAAGCCGGAGGAGACCTGGTGGATGAGGATCTTGGCGTTGGGCAGCGCCATGCGCTTGCCCTCCGCGCCGCCCGCCAGCAGGAGCGCCCCCATCGACATCGCGATGCCGACGCAGATCGTCTGGACCTGCGGCTTGATGAACTGCATCGTGTCGTAGATCGCCAGCCCGGCGTACACCGACCCGCCCGGCGAGTTGATGTACAGCGAGATGTCCTTGTCGGGATCCTGCGACTCCAGATGCAGCAGCTGGGCGACGATGAGGTTCGCGATCTGGTCGTCCACCGGCGTGCCGAGGAAGATGATCCGCTCGTTGAGCAGACGGCTGTAGATGTCGAAGGCGCGCTCGCCTCGCGACGTCTGCTCCACCACCATGGGAACAAGTGGGCTCATGGTCTCCGCTCTATTTCGGTCGCTGCCCGCTATTCCTTCCGGCGGCAAGAACGCAGCCGGAACCGACCCGGCGAAGCCTAGCAACGGCCAGGCCCCGGCCCGACGGGCTTTCGATGCCCCTCCCGAGAGCCCGGGCCGCGGCCTGGACGAATGGTCGGGTCGCTACTCGGACGGCTCGCCGGCCGGCGTCTCGGCGGCCTGTGCCGGGGCCGGCACGGCCGTCGCGTGCTCGACGATGAGGTCGAGCGCCGCACGCTGGGCGAGGTCGTCGACGAGGTCGTCCAGGCGCCCGGCCTTGTCGAGGCGGTCGCGCAGCTTCTCCGGCGTCGTGTTCTCGCGGGCCGCCGATGCCTGCAGCGCGTCGAGCACGTCGCCCTCCGCGGGCGCGAGCTGCTCGGCCTCGACGATCGCGGCCAGCACCGCCTCGCGGCGGAGCGTCTGCGCGGCGTCGTCGCGCCCCTCGGCGAGCAGCTCCTCCTCCGTGCGCCCGGAGATCTGGAAGTACATCTCGCGGCTGATGCCCTGGTGCTCGAGCTGGTGGAGCATGCGGTCGAGCAGCTCGCGCGCGCGCGCGTCGACGAGGGCGTCCGGCACGTCGACCGTCGCGTGGGCGACGGCGGCGTCCAGGCACGCCTCGCGAAACTCCGCCTCGGCGCGCTGGGCGTCCTGCTCGCGCAGGCGCTCGGCGACGTCCTCGCGCAGCTCGGCCACCGACTCGAAGCCGGCGGCCTCGTTGGCGAACGTGTCGTCCAGCTCCGGCAGCACGCGGCGGCGGACCTCCTTGATCGTGACCTGGAAGGTCGCGGCCTGCCCGGCGAGGTGCTCGGCCTGGTAGTCCTCGGGGAAGGTGACCTCGATGGTGCGCTCCTCCTCGGCGGCGGCGCCGGCGAGCTGCTCCTCGAAGCCCGGGATCAGCCTGCCTGAGCCCAGCTCGATGAGCTGGTCGGCGCCCGTGCCGCCCTCGAAGGGCTCGTCGCCGAGGCGCCCCTCGTAGTCCATGACGACGAAGTCGCCCTCGGCCGCGGGACCGGGAACGGTCTCGAGCTTCGACATGCGCTGACGCAGCTCATCGAGCTGGGCCTCGACGGCCTCCTCATCGGCGAGCGGCTCGCGCCGCGCGACCTCCAGGCCCTTGTAGGTGCCCAGCTGCGCGCTCGGGCGCACCCCGATCTCGAAGTGGAACGTCAGGGGCTCCCCCGCCCCGGGCGGGGTTCCGAGCGAGACGTCGGGATCGCCGACGGGGTGCAGCGAACCCGCGTCGATCGCCTGCAGGTACCAGCTTCCCAGCGTCTGGCGGATCGTCTCGTCGAGCACCGTCTCCCGCCCGAGCCGCTGCGCGACGACCTGCGGCGGGATCTTGCCCTTGCGGAACCCGGGCATCTTCATGTCGCGCCCGAGCGAGCGCGCGACCGCCTCCATGCGGCGCTCGAGCTCGGCCGCGGGGACCTCGACGTCGACGCGAACCCGCGACTCCGGGAGGTCGGTGACGGTGGCGCTGACGACCGTTGCTGGCATCGCGCGCACGATAGCGTCCGACTTCCTCTGCGACCCGGATCCCTCACCCGGCTGCGCGCCTGGATCGTGACGGGCCCCGTCGGCCATCTGTACGCCGGCCTGGCCGACTGGGCCGTCCTGCTCGCGCGCGTCGCCCGCGCGCGGGCACGCGGGACCGACCCGTGGGCGGGGCCGCCGGGCGGCGCCTGAGCGCCTGGTGATGACTACCCGAGCAGGCGCATGATCGGCCACTGGCCTGGCACGCCCTTGAGCTCGCGCGAGCCGCGGAACTCGAAGCGCAGGCCCGAGCCGACGACCGTGCCGTAGGCGGTGCCGGAGGCGAGCGCCTCGCCGGGCCCGGCGAGCGCGGCGACGCGCGTGGCGATGTGCACCGCCATGCCCCCGACGTCGTCGCCGATCAGCTCGCACTCCCCCGTGTGCAGGCCGGCGCGCACCTCGACGCCGGTCTCGCGCACGGCGTCGACGATCGCGAGCGCGCAGCGGTGCGCGAGGCTCGGGGCCCCGGCGAAGGTGATGAGGAAGCCGTCGCCGAGGTGCTTGACCTCGCGCCCGTCGAAGCGGTCGACCTGCTGGCGGACGACGGCGTCGTGCGCGGCGAGCACCTCACGCCAGCGCTGGTCGCCGAGCCGCGCGGTATGGCCGGTCGAGTCCACGATGTCGGTGACGAGCACGGTCAGCAGGGCGCGCTCGACCGTGCGCCTGCGCGTCCCCGTCAGGAACTCCTCGATCTCGGCGATCAGCGCGTCGCTGTCGCCGACGCTCGGCAGGTTGTCGACGCCGTCGAGCTCCACGTAGCGCGCGCCGGGAATCTGCTCGGCCATGTACCTCGAGTAGCGCACGTCGACGGCGCGGTCGCCCGAGCGGTGGAGGATGAGCGTCGGCACGCGCAGCTCCTCAAGGTCCTCGCGTGCATCGTAGGTTGAGGTGCTGCGCCACAGGTTGCGCATCGCGCCGGGGCTCGAGGAGAGGCGCGTGAGGCGGGCGAGCCACGCGCGCAGGCGCTCGTCGCCGGCGCGAGAGGGCGCGAGCACCTCGATCGGCGCGCCGTTGCCCCAGCCGATCAGCGTGTCGTCGATCTCATCCGGCGAGC
>Ga0335070_10004543_pt1 | contig 16243 bp, 15 predicted proteins | sample Lox_Sample_13_FD_206722 | JGI IMG/M metagenome (GOLD analysis project Ga0335070, IMG submission 206722) | Soil microbial communities from Loxahatchee National Wildlife Refuge, Florida, United States - Lox_Sample_1.3 | ecosystem: Environmental > Terrestrial > Soil > Wetlands | place: USA... | reverse complement strand
TCGCTCACCTCACTCCTTTCAGCTATGCCGTGCAAGGGATGCGCTCGGCGCTCCTGCAAGGTCGGTCCATTTTCGCTTTGAGTTCCACGCTGAGCGCCTTGGCAGGATTCAGCATTCTGTTGCTGCCACTCTCTCTATGGGCGCTTTCTTTTAGTTTGAAACGTGCACGGCAGAATGGAACTCTTTCATTTTATTGATGTTCCATATGTGACTTTCGAGCGAAACGGGAGGCCACTTGTGCTTGGCACGCGCGAAACTGCTGTAGTACACTGCGACCACGCTGCTGGGGAATTGAATCGAGGACGAGCTGCGCGTTTGAGCTCTTTCAAGTGGTCATGTCGGATCATTATCCATCTCGTGAAGGACAGAAGGACGTCGAGAGCGTCCCCAAGAAACCCTATTCGCGGCCGTCATTCCGCTACGAGCGCGTCTTCGAAACTCACGCACTGTCATGCGGAAAGATCGCCTCGACCCAGCCGAACTGCCAGTTCCAAGTCAAGAGTTCCTGACAATATCGTATGAGCGCCGGCGACACCTGGAGCGGGCACCGCGAAGCATTGGCAGTTGATTCGCTGCACCTCAGCGGACAGTTGCGCATGCAGGTGCGCGGCGAGAGCATGCTGCCGACCCTGTGGCCAGGGGACGTGGTGAGTGTGCTGCGAGAGCCGCTGGAGAATATCCACAAAGGCGATCTGGTGCTGGCAATTCGCGAAGGCAGGTTATTCCTGCACCGGTTTGTGGCGCGCACAGCTGATGGCGGTTTCATCGCGCGTGGGGACTCGGTCTCGCAACCCGATCTTCCTTACCGGTCCAATGCGTTGTTGGGGAAAGTGATAACCGTGAATCGCGGAGGAAGTGCCGTGAAACCGGCGCCGCAACCGGGAATTCCCCGGCGTCTGCTGAGTTTTTCACTCTGCCATGTTGGCGTGCTGCGGCGAGCGGTCCTATACATCCATCGGCGGCGCAAGCCGCATCCTTCCAGAGAAAGCCAGACAGAAGAGGCCAAGACCGCGGTTTCAACCTGCGTTTAAAGATCGGGATTGGATGCCTGATGACGTTTTCATTCCATCGTCGCTGTGTAGTCGAGATCGGAGGCATTCCGATCGCCGTCCGGACCGATGACCCGCGCCTTTTTGGATTGATCGAGAGGCGATACAGCGGGTTTCTCAGTGCATCGCCCCCCGAGTTTGAGATCGAACTTCAGCGGATCGAGCAGGCGATTACGAACCCGGACGACGATGTTCGTGTAAAGCGCGACGGCGGCGAGTGGGTGCTGCAACGCGGCGACTTTCATGCGCGCTGGAATCCGCTGTCAAGGCAAGGTACGGTTCGGCAGGATCTGAATCCCTATGCGCTCGATTCTGTTCTGCGGATTCTGCATAGCCTGATTCTTGCCGAGCGCAATGGCTTTCTGTTGCACGCTGCGAGTGCCATCTGCGACGGCAAAGGCTATCTCTTTTCGGGCGTGTCGGGCGCTGGCAAAACGACTCTGACGCGCCTGGCTCCACCAGATGTGACGCTTCTGACGGACGAGATTTCGTACGTCCGGGAGGCGCTCGATCTCTATTCTGCCTACGGCACGCCCTTTGCTGGCGAATTGGCCCAGCCGGGAGAAAATTGCTCGACTCCCGTCTCGGCCCTTTTCTTTCTCGAACAAGGCCCGGAGAACCGTGTTGAGGAGTTACCGGCATCCGAGGCCATGCACCGCCTGATGCGCAATATTCTTTTCTTCGCCGACGACCCGCAGTTGCTCGAGAATGTTCTCAACACAGCGTGCGATTTCGTTTCCCGCGTGCCTGCCTGCCGCCTCGTGTTCTACCCTGACGCCAGGGTGTGGGACGCGATCCGGCAATTCGAAGGATTACCCGCCTATGTCTGACACTTACATTACACGCAGTTCGGCGATTGCTGCGCGCATGCTGGCAGGCGAGATGATGGTGATGAACTCGGCGGACTCGACATTCTTTACGCTCAATCCGGTCGCGACTGCGATCTGGCAGGCAGCCGACGGCCGCACGCCGCTGCGGGAAATCGTGCGTACCAAGATTTGCGAGCAGTTCGACGTCGATCCCGCGCAAGCAGAGAAAGACGCCCAGGAATTCGTCGCCGACCTGTCGCAGCATGGCATCCTGCTGGTCTCTTCCCAGCCGTTTGCCGATCCGCCAACATCTCCGAGCGCTGAGGAGAAGCCATGAGCCTGCTTTCGGAGATGGGCCAGAAGGCGTTCGATCTCGGCGTGCCTATCAGCGTGCACATGGACCTCACCTACCGCTGTAATGAACGCTGCGTGCACTGCTATCTGGATCACGACGATCACGGGGAGATGACGACCGGGGAGATCAAGGGCATTCTCGATCAGTTGGCCGAAGCCGGGGTCTTCTTTCTGATTTTGAGCGGCGGCGAGGTTTTCCTGAGGCGTGACTTTTTCGAGATTCTCGAACATGCGCGTCGCTTGCTCTTCAACGTAAAGATCAAGACGAACGCGGTCATGATCCGCGAAGCGGAGGCGCGGCGTTTGCGCACGCTCGGTGTCGATACCATCCAGATCAGCATCTATTCGCATCGCGCCGAAGTGCACGATGCCATTACCAAGCTGCCTGGATCATTCGACCGCTCGATCAGCGCAATCCGCTTGCTCAAGCAGCAAGGGCTCAAGGTGACGATCGCCAATGTCCTGATGACCTGGAACCTCGGCGATCACGTGGAAATTCGCAAACTCGCTGACGAATTGGGCGCAACCTACACGCTCGATCCCACCATTACGCCCATGATGGATGGCGACACTTCGGTTTTGCAGTTGCGGATTCAAGGCGAGGACCTTCAGGATGTTTTGCGCACCTCGGAACTGGTGCCGAACATGGAAGAGTTTTGCGCTCCGCCGAAGCCGGTCTCAGAGCATGATCTCGAAGGCTACTCGTGCAGCGCCGCGCACTCGTTCTGCTACATCTCGCCCTATGCTGACGTGTTCCCATGCGTGCAGTTCCCGTTGCCCAGCGGCAATTTGCGACAGCAGAAGTTTGTGGATATCTGGAACCGCTCCCCGCAATTGAACGACGTGCGTTCGGTTCGCGCCAAGGACCTAACGGTTTGTTCGTCGTGCTCGCACGTGACCACATGCACGCGCTGCCCGGGACTGGCGTACCTTGAAGGGAGCATGCGCGGCCCTTCCACCGCCGACTGCGAGAAGTCGTTCTACCGGACGGGAATTCCGACTGCAAACATGCTGGCGCAGGGGGTAACGAAGCCTAACTCGCGCACGTTGATCCACATCAAACCCGTCGCCGCCGCGACGCTCTGAAATAGCTCCCGGGCAGAGCCTTCGAAACACTAGGCCCTTCGGATATTCCTCCAGTATTTCGTGGTGGCCCGACGCACGAAAAGCCCTCAGTAGCCGGCGGCCGACGGGTCTGTGCCGTCTAGGTGTGTTTTCCCGCGCCGAAGCCTTGTGCGACTGGCCGCTCGATTGCTCGCCCGGAATTCGCAAACTGTTCAAGAATGCGTTCCAGGCTCGCCCGGCCCTCCGCGTTCTCGCCGGTAAATTTCAGCGCGACGCCGATTCCCATATCCATCCGAATGACGTCGGCGACGATGGACACCGAGGCGTGCTCCACTGAGAAGGTGAGTTTTACCTGCGATCCGGGCAGCAATACTGTGCTGGTCTCAACATAGCATCCGCCCAGGCTGAGGTTGGTAACGATGCCGAGTCCTGCGACCTCAGCGCCCACGGGAGCGATTTCGGTGGTTAGCCGTCCTTTCACGCGCGGGTAGAGACGCCGGTTTTTGTGGGTTGCCTGGCTCTGCTTCTGGATGTACATCCGGCGATCGGCTTCGGCCAGCAGTCGTTCCGCATCCGTGCCGTCTTCGGGAAAGATCGAGGTGCCGACGCTTAACGACAGGATGTCTTCGCGGCAGACCTCGATGCCGGCTTGCCGCACCAGTTCGCGCATCTGCTCAGCCTTGCGCGCCGTGGCTTCCTCAGTGAGACCAGGTGCGATCACGACGAATTCGTCGCCACCCATGCGGGCGACATAGTCGTACTCGCGGCTGGTGTCTTTCAGGGAATGCGCAAACAATCGCAATACGCGATTGCCTTCCAGGTGTCCGAAGCGGTCGTTGATCTGCTTGAATCCATCCATGTCGCTAACCATCACGGTTAACGTGGTCTGGTCGCGTTTGCAGCGCGCCAATTCGCGGTCGAGCTGCATGAACAGCGAGCGCGCATTCGGGAGGCCGGTCAGATAGTCGGTGGTTGCGGAACTCTCGGCTTGCTCGTACTTCAACGCGTTCTCGATGGCGAGCGCCATCTTTGAGCTGACGGCCAGCAGAATACGCAGGTGATCGGAGGTGAAGAAATCCTTCTCGGCATGGTAGAGGGCAGCCACGCCCACAACACCCTGCAGTCCTTCGAGCGGAACCGCTAGAGCCGAACTCAACGTCGAAAACTTGGTGTCATCGTTCAGGTATCCGGGCTCAACGGACGGGTTGCCGTTCAAAATCGGCTTCAGGTTCTGCGCTACCCATCCCGAGAGACCTTGCCCGACGGGGATGCGCAGCGAAGCGAAGAGCCGGAAATTGTCGCCGTTGACGTACTCGGGCACCAGTTCGTCGCCGTAGCGGACGTAGATCGCGATGGCATCGTACGGAATCAGAGCACGCAACTTTACCGAGAAAACCGACAGTGTCTCGCCCAGGCTCAACGATGCTCCGAGATCCTGGCTGAGCTCGAAGAGTGTCTGGGCTTCCTGTCTTGCGGCCGCAATCGAGCTCAGGAAGCTGTGTTCCGGCAGGACGCGGCGTTTGTGAACTTCGAAGCCAGCGGCGGGCCGCACAGCATGCTCCATCTTTACTTCCGTCGAAAGCCTGGACCATGCCTTGCCTTCGGTCCGCGCACGGACCAAGTGCTCGAGATCGACGTAGCGCCGTTGCAGAACTTTGACCACCTGCGGATCGAACGCCTTCCCCGATTGCTCTTCTAGTCGCGCCATCGCGTCCTCTAGCGGAACAGCGCGGCGATATTGACGGTCGCTGGCCAGGGCGTCGAGAAAGTCGACCGCCGCCAGAATGCGCGCGCCAATCGGAATCTGCATGCCCTTCAACCCGTACGGGTAGCCGGTTCCATCCCATTTTTCGTGATGGGCTCGCACGATCGGCACGACCGGATGCGGAAAGCGCACTCGTTCCAGAATCTCGGCGCCAACCACCGGGTGGATCTTCATCTTCTCGAACTCTTCCGGCGTCAGACGGCCGGGCTTCGAGATGATGTGCTCGGGGATCGCGAGCTTTCCGATGTCATGCAGCAAGGCCGCCGCTTGCAGCGCCTCAACCTCGTCGGGGCTGACGTTCAGTTCCTTGGCCACTTCGAGCGCGTAAATGCGGACCCGCTGGAGGTGATCGTGGGTGGTCTGATCCTTTGCTTCAATCGCCAGCGCCAGGGCCTCGATTGTCCGCATGTGCAGATCGGCCATCTCCTCGACGTGGCGCTTCTCGTCTTCCAACTTACCCAGGTAGAGCCGGTAAGAACGGTAGATCAGGAACACGACCGGAAGAATGAGCAGCGAGGTCTGCCAGTCGGTGTATTCGTTCAACCATCCCATCAGGCCGGCGATTCCGGCTCCCACCAGGTAGTACGGGAAGCTCCAGAAGTAGCAATCAGACCAGATCTTGCGCAGCGACTTGCGCTCAGTCAGCGAGATGACGGCAGCGACCGGAACCGTGTTCGAAACGAAGTAAACGCAGGCTGCCAGGAAAAGCAGCGTCGAAGGATTCCCCACCGCCCGGTGGATCAGCGAATAGCGATACGTAACGAACGTAGCGGCAATGGCAAGCGCGGTTGAGCAGACATTGAAAGCGACCTGGATCGGTGCCGGCCGCTCGCGGTCGAAACATTGCACTACGACCGCTGCGCAGCCGAGCGCCATTGTCTCCGAGAAGCTGAGTTCCAGCACCCCCAGCAACAGAAACAGGAAGTTCACCGACATCGTGCCGGTAATTCCCGGGAGGTTGACTTTGAGCCGGGAGGCCACCAGAGCAATCACCAGGTAGCAGAAAAATTTCAGCGGATCCTGGCTCGTCCCATGAAGGACGGTGTAGGTGAGGACACTTGTCCCGCACACCAGCACCGCGGAAATGAACCCGCGAGCGGCAAAGCTCATATCCCTCCACGATTGAGGGCGATGGTCCATTCTTTGCAGGGCTCCTCCTCCGGGAACCTGGGGTTGGCTCTCGGCACGGGGAAGAAACTTATAGATAACAGCTAAGTAACTACAAATAAAGGACTAACGCTGTGCCGAGGCAAACTTCGGTAACTGCCCCAGGTGACCCTCTTCCTGACCCGAAACATATACAGGACTTAGCGGCGCAGGTTGATGTGTGGGGTCAGGGACTCCGGTCTGATGGGGCTACAAAAGGGTGGGGTTCGAGGCAAAAAAACTCTGCGCCGTCCTTCCCCGTGACGGCGCAGAGATGAATAGGAAACCGAGGATCTCGATTGCAAAGAAACTTTGCGAGCCACGGACCCGGGGTCTTGCCGGGATCGGGCACATAGCCGAGGGGGCACGCTCCGAATCCCGTCAAGCTGGTTTCCAACCTGTAAAACGACAACCTGATACGGATCCCTTCACGGAAGAAAAACTATTTTGGGCAGTTCTGCCCGGGGTAGGCGAGACGGGCTAGTTCCGAAATACGTTTTTCGCAATAAACAATACATTGGCTGGCCGTTCCGCCAGCCGCCGCAACAGGTAGGGGTACCACTCGGTCCCGAACGGAATATAGACTCGCATGCGCCAGCCTTCCCGGACGAGGCCCTGCTGAAGGTCGCGCCGTATGCCATGCAGCATCTGGAATTCAAAGGCATCGCGCGGAATGTTCTCGCGAGTTGCAAATGCTTTCGCTTGGTTGATGATGGTCTCGTCATGGGTCGCCAAGCCGTGATAGATGCCGCTTTTCATGAGGATCTTCATCAGTTTCACGTAGTTGCCATCGACCTCGGATTTCTTCTGGAAGGCGATTTCGGGTGGTTCTTTGTAGGCGCCTTTACACAACCGGATGCGAATTCCTTCGGCCAGCAGTTTTTCGACGTCGGCTTCGGAGCCCCTCATGTATGACTGGATCACGGCACCCACGCAGCCTGCATTTCCTGGATAGCGGTGCAATTCGTGAACAAAGTCGAGAGTGCGCTGTGTGTAGGCGGAACCCTCCATGTCGACGCGAACGAAATTCTTCGGTGTCATTGCGGCCGCTTTGGCGACCAGTTCGCGAACCTGGCCGAGCGCGAGCGACTCATCGACGTCGAGCCCCATGTGGGTGAGCTTCACGCTGATGTTCGCGTTCAAATGCTGTGCTGCGATCTGGTCGAGCAGTTCGTGGTAGAGCCTCGCGCTAGCGCGTGCTTCATCGGCGTTGGTGACGTTCTCTCCGAGGTTGTCGATGGAGACGCCCGCGCCGAACTGGTTAACCGCTCGCGCGGCGCGGATAGCATCTGCGACCTGCGTGCCTGCAACAAAGCGGCTGGAAGTCCGCTGCCCGAATCGGGAACGTTCGGCAATCGCGCGCAGTGATCGGCTCTCGGAGAGCGCGATGAACGCCGCCCTCAGCATGCGGCACCTGGTTTTCGCGGGTTGTTACTGCCATGGACGTACGGTGGCATTACAGTATTTTGTACCACAATGGAACTGCCCCTGGTGTGATCGTCATCACGAGCGATCTGCCAATGGCGGCAAGGCTTTGCTGTCTTGCTCGTGTAAAATAGGCGTTTGCTTATGGATCTCTCGGCCATCCAGAAAGCTCTGCGCGAGCGCAACATCGACGCCTGGCTTTTCTACGACCATCATCATCGTGATCCCATTGCCTACCGCGTCCTCGGATTGCCCCAGGGCCTGATGGTGACGCGCCGCTGGTTCTACCTGATCCCGGCGAAAGGCGAGCCAGTGAAGCTCGTCCACCGGATCGAAGCAGGACATCTGGATTCACTCCCCGGCGCGAAACGCCAATATTCCGGATGGCAAGAGCTGTTCGACAACCTGAAGATTCTGCTTGCCGGGCATCGCGACATCGCTATGCAGTATTCGCCCAACAACCTGGTTTTTACCGTGTCCCTGGTCGACGCCGGCACGGTTGACCTGGTGCGTGGGCTGGGCAAGAACGTGGTCAGTTCGCAAGACCTGGTGGCTGAATTTGAAGCGACCCTGACCGACGAACAGATCGGCACCCATTTCGCCGCGCGCGACTTGATCGATGGCCTAACCGCCGAGGCGTTCCGCGAGATTGGGCGGCGCGTGCGCAACGGCGGCACTCACGAACACGAAATGCAGCAGTGGTTCATGGAGGCTTTCCGCCGCGAGAACATGGTCACCGACGATCCGCCGGTGGTCGCCGTCAACGCGAACAGTGGCAATCCGCATTACGAACCGCGAGCGGAGACGTCCCAGGCGATTCGTGAAGGCGACTTCGTTCTGCTCGATGTCTGGGCTAAGAAGAACACCCCTGGCGCGGTGTACTACGACATCACCTGGACCGGATTCGTTGGCAAAACTCCATCCGACCGCCAGCGCGACGTTTTCAAGACGGTCACTGAAGCACGCGACATTGGAGTAAAGACCGTACTGGACGCAATCTCTGCCGGGCGCCCGATCGCCGGGTGGGAAGTTGACCGGGCCGTGCGTGCGCACGTCAAGCAGGCAGGGTTCGGCGATTACTTCATTCACCGCACCGGGCATTCCATCGGGACTGAAGTGCATGCCAACGGGGCAAACATGGACGATCTCGAAATTCACGATGAGCGGCGCATCCTCCCGAACTCCTGCTTCTCGATCGAGCCGGGTATCTACCTGCCGGAATTCGGAGTGCGCAGCGAGGTGAACGTGCTTGTGCGTCCGGGCAAAGCCGAGGTCACTGGTAAAATTCAACGCGAGATCGTGACGATCTGAATGGCCAATTCCACGACAGATAAAGCCAGGAACACACCAGCCGCGCCGCCCATGACGACGATGGCGATTGTCGCCCCCATCGTCGGATGGCTCATTCCCGGCGCGGGACACGTTTTGCTCAAGCGCTACAACCGCGGCATCCTGTTGATGGTGTCGGTTGTCGCCATGTTCCTGATCGGTCTCGGCATGGATGGCCGGATCTATCGGCCGAACGGCGGCGACATTCTCGACATTCTGGGATTCGTGGGCGACGTAGGAGCCGGTGGCCTTTACTTCCTGGCCCGCATCATGGATTGGGGCCACGGATTGATTGCGCATGCGACTGCCGACTACGGAACGAAGTACTTGATCGTGGCCGGCCTGCTGAATTTTATCGCGGCCGCGGACGCCCACCACATTGCGCTGGGGAAGAAACCATGACCCTCTCTCTTTCGCACTTCAGCGCGGCTGTTGTATTCGCCCTATTCGCTTCGGTCGTCTTCGGCATCACGCAGCGTAATACCACGTGGGAACAAGTCCGCTATGGGCTGTACTGCTTTGCTCTATTCGTCGGGGGAGTGATTCTGGCGGGATGGCTGATGGCGTTATTGCGGCGGTAAGAAGCTTGGACGGCCGCACTCAACGAGCGATCTTTCCCTACCGCCCTACTTCGTACCTACATGATCAATTCGCTGCTCTTCCTGATAATGGGATGCTGCATCTCCCGCAGATCGTTCTTCACTTGGTTCAATCCGTACACGCACTCTTCGAATTTGGACGAGAGTTGGGCGAATAAAGGGGCGACTTTCGCATATTCAAAGTACTCAAACTTCGAAACGATGTAGTAACTCTCTTTTCCGGCCTTCACCCACTCGACGAAATTTTCCAGCCGCTGTCGGCGCAGGCGAAAATGATTGATGCTCTCGGGGAACATGCCCGCGAAAAACAGGGTGTAATCACCGATATGTTTTCGCACCTGGCGCTCGCGATCGAAGGATGCCGCCGGCCCGTACACCGGATCCGATTCGAGCAGCATTTCTCCCACATCGCTGAGGGGTTTGCCGGCCGCATTGCGGATGCGGAAGAGTTGCTCTGCATCGCAAAACTCCGCCAGCAATTGCGCCACGTAATTCACGACCTGCGGATCGCGAATGCCAATCTCTTCGGCATAGTGCCGTCCAACCAGTTCAAGAAAGAGCTGCTGCAGTGGATTGTGTTCCGGAATTACGTTCGGGGCCCCCACTCTACTCCTCCTCTTCCGAATTTTCATCGGAAGTCCACTTTGGATCGATTACATAGCGCACTCGAAAACCGAACGCAAGTAACTTTCGGTTCCCACCCGCCAATTGATTAGAAGAATTCTGTCACGCGCAAGTTTCCTGCAGCGTTTGTTGGCAGACCCGCCTTTCGGCTGCTAACGGCAAGAATCCTCTTTTCGCCTTAGCGAATCCATTCATTCCAGGTAGTCTGAGCCGGAGAGGGCGGACCAGACAACGCGCGATGTACTTGCATGACGGGGAGTATGCAGATCAACGCAATGCAGTTTCCAATTGATTTTTTTGATGCGGAGAATTCTGGATTGTTATTCTTTACCGCCGAGACGCCGGCGAGCAGAGAAAGAACAGGAAAGTCAGTTCTTATAGGGGAAGCGTTGCCGCCGGGATGGTGTCTGCCAGAAGCAAGTAGCAACCTGCCGAAAGGTCTTACAACCCGGACCGCTCTGCGATAGATTTCTGCTCAGGAGGCGGGATGAGACGGCTCAACATTTCGAGTGGTGCGCCCTGGGAACCGATTGTCGGCTATTCACGCGCCGTGCGCGTCGGCAACATTGTGCATGTTGCCGGCACAACCGCCACCGGGCCTGACGGCAAGATCGTGGGCTGCGGCGATCCCTACGCGCAAGCGATGCAGGCGTTGAAAAACATCTCGTCAGCTTTGGAAAAAGCCGGGGCCTCGATGCGCGATGTGGTGCGCACGCGAACCTTCGTTACGAACATCGCTGACTGGGAAGAGGTCGGCAAGGCGCATGGCGAGTTTTTTCGTGAAATTCGCCCGGTAGCAACGCTGGTCGCAGTCACGGCTCTGGTGTCGCCTGACATGCTGGTAGAAATCGAGGCGGAAGCGATCGTCGGCGGCTAGGAGGATGGTGAACCTCGCATAAGAGGTAAGGCTCTCAAGTCGATTAACCTGAGAGCCCGAATACCGGTCGCTCTAGCGTAGTTTCCACCGCCGACTTATTTCTTCTTGCGTTTCTTGGTGGCGGATTTTTTCTTCAATGATTTTCTGGCGGCCTTTTTCTTCGCCTTTTTGGCTGGCTTCCTGGCCGCCTTCTTAGGCGCTTTTTTCTTTGCTTTCTTTGCTTTCTTCGCCTTCTTTGCCGGTTTTCTGGCAGCCTTCTTCGCCGCCTTCCTGGCTGGCGCCTTACGCGCGGGTTTGCTCTCGCCTCCCCCGCCGCCACTGATAACCGGGGCCGGTTCCGGTTCGGGCTGAGGCTGGCTCTCCGGGAGTTCCCCCTGTTCAGTCATGCCAGGCTCTTCTTCTTCCTCTTCCTCCTCGTCGAAATCCTCTTCCAGCGACTCGCCGTAGGCGCCGCTGTCGCCATATTCATCCATCTCATCGTCCCGACCATAGAGAGTCGGATCTTCGAAGCGCATGTCTCCTCCTGCCATGTTGTGGTCACCGCGCACAGCGCGGGCCCGGGGAATTTAGTAGGACAACTTTCTTGCGAATTCGACTACTTTCGCGCAATGGCGCGCGATTATAGCACGCGGTGATTCCCCGGCAGTATCGTGCATCTCATCGAATTTGGCGAGAGGAAATTCTGCAGGCGAAAACACTCCCATCAGAGGGGGCGAAACCAAGGCGAAATATTGTGACGACCGCGGGCTTCATTCGTAAGCGAGCGCATCGATCGGGTCTTTCTGCGCCGCTTTAAACGCCGGATAGAGCGCGCCGCCGATCGCCCCTATGATCGCGATCAGCGATGCCCGAACGATCCAGCCCCCGTCCACAATCACTTGCAGAAGCGGCAGTCTTTGAGCCAGCACGGCTCGCGCCACCAGACTGAAGACAACTCCGACGATAATCCCACCGATGGCCAGGAGCACGGTTTCCCGGAGCACAACATTGACAATGTAGAATTTCGACGCTCCCATCGCTTTCAGAATCCCGATTTCACGCGTTCGCTCGAGCACGGCGGTATACATTGCCTGAAATATGACGATGAAGCCAATCACGACGGAAATCCCAATCACCACATCGATGAAGCTGGATAGCCCGGGATAATTCGTGGGCGTCATCTGCGAAATGTAGTCCCGCATGGAACGCGCGACATACATCTCCATTCCTGGAACGTGTTTGATCTCATCGACGACCGTGGGAGCGTTCTCTGGATCATCGAGCTTCAGATAGAACGTGGAAGCTTTCCCCTGCGATCCGTTCAAGTCCTGCATCGTGCTCAAGGGAATGAATTTACGAGCACCCTTACCGTTTTCGATCACACCCGCAATCAGAAACTCGTGGTTGAGTATCTCCAACTTGTCGCCCGGCCTCAGGTGCTTGGCCTTCGCCAGGATGTCATCCACGATCGCATCGTAGGGACCCTGAAATGGCCCGCCTTTCAGGTAGCGAAAGGGGCCCGATATTTGCTGGTAGCTGTCGATGTCGATGCCGGCAATCACCTCCAGGCTACCGGCCGTCGATATCTGCGTAACTACGGGAGAGACGTGCACGACGTGGGGAAGCTTGGCCAGAATTGTGCCGATTTTGATCGGCATGGGAGCTCCCGTTAAGCCCGAGATGACCGAAGAGGCGGGAGGCAAAACAATAACATCAGCGCCAATTCCAGCGGTCCTGGTGCGTGAATCCTTCAGCATTCCAAGCGACAGCCCCACAATCAGCAGAATCATTGTGACTTCCAATGCCACTGCCACAATGCTGATCAGCGACCGGATCGGTCGATGCGACAAGTTGCCGAAAATCATTCGATTCATCATCGGTTTTGTGGAGCCTAGTCTGTGCTGTGGCTGTCTCCGGCCTTGATAACGCTGGAATTCGTATGATTCAGGCGAATAACTTCGGCCCCGGGGGGCTGCTCCAGCGCAAACTGCTCGTTGGTGAGCGGCCGGTTAATCTCCAATTTCACGATGTGCAACTGGATGTCGTAGTCTTCCTGCGGCATCTCGATCTCGATTGAACTCGGAAACTGGATGCCGCTGTAATCCGTGTACTTTTGGTAATGGGCATCCGTGACCAGGTTCCCCTGCTCATCAAAAATCTGCTGCCGATGTGGCCGCAGGTCCGTGCGGCTGAATGAAACCTTGCGCGAGAGGAACCAGCCGTTCTGCCCCCGGCGGATCACCTCGAGATCGTAAGTCGGCTGCTCCACCCGATGCCGTTTAGGATCCAGCACAATTTCAATGCCGTTTTCGACGACGGCAATCTCGTCCGGCCCGATCTCCGGTACCAGAAGCGCGTCATAAATGTGCTGTGGGCGGAGGTTCTCCAGTCGCTGGTCTGGGCGGTAGCTTTGGACATTGTTCGATCCGACAACGAACTTGTTCTTTGGCGGGATCCATAGCTTGAACTGCTGGCCGTCACTGACCATGTCGAAGGCCGTGTTCCGGACCAGCGGAAGCAACCCCTTCATCCGGAGCATGGCCGGTTTGCGGGCCAAAACGTACCCGCGAATCTCATTGTAGTCAGTGACTTTACTGTTTTTCTGATCCCCCACGGAGGCGTCAATGTCCACGGTTGCCTGGAGCGATTGGATCTTGTGTGCCTCGGAATTCACATAGTCCACCAGGTCCTGCTGGCTGGCGGTCTTCAAGGCAGTATTTGTGAGACGGGGCTCGACTTTGCGGGTGCGGAAGAGACAACCGCTCAGTGGCAGAGTCGCGGCCAGAAGCAGGACGGAAATCCACCGCCGGCGCAAACGAACTATTCCTCGGACGTCGCTGGGAGAGTCTTCTGCCACGCGTATTCACACTAGTATAAGGCAGGGCAGGATTCAGCGCTCGCTGCGGGCAAACGCGCGCCGGTAGGCACTGACGTTCTTGTTGTGCTCTTCCAGGCTGCGGGCGAACCGGTGGTGCCCGTTCCCGCTTCCTTCCGCAACGAAATACAGAAACGCTGTATTGGCAGGGTGCATGGCTGCCTCCAATGCGCTCCTGCCGGGATTCCCAATGGGCCCGGGTGGCAATCCGGGATAGCGGTAGCTGTTGTAAGGCGACTTCACCGCAAGATCGGCATGGCGAAGGCTGCCCGTGTATTGGCCGGAAAGCAGCTCGGCGTAAATGACGCTCGGATCGGCGTCCAGTGCCATCCTTCGCGCCAGACGGTTGTAATAAACGCTCGCCACGAGCGGCCGCTCCTCGGGAATGGCGGTCTCCTTCTCGACGATCGAAGCCATGGTGACGGTTTGGTGGATGTCGTTCGTCAGTCCAATCTGCTGCGCCACCTGCCGGAACTGGCGCACCATCTCTCCGGCCATCTCCTGCAAACTCTGCGTGCGGGTGAACTGGTAGGTATTCGGAAATAGATAGCCTTCCAGCGACTTTGCTTCCGGCGCCAGATCGGAGATGAGCTGTGTCTGTGTCTGCTCAACCTGCAGAAAATTCTGCGCGGAACTCAGTCCCGCCTGTTCCATGACGTTCGCGATGTCGAAGATCGTGTAGCCCTCCGGAATCGTGACCACGTGGAAGTAAATGTCGCCTCGCTCAATGCGATCGTGCACCGTGACTAGGGTCGCCGGTTTGTCGAACAGGTATTCCCCGGCTTTCAGCGACCGTTTGTGATGGAGGGCCTGCCACAGGCGGAACGCGAACGCGCTTCGGATCACCCCCGCCTTTTTGAGTTCACTCGCAATGCGCCGGGTGGAAGAGCCGGAGTGCAGTAGAACCGAGGCGCTGGTTGGCGGCGTAACCGGAACATAGATCTGCCAGGCCGCCCAGAACCCGGCGCCCGCCACGATCGCAAGCAAAAATAGAAGAAGTTTTCGCAAGGTACAGTTTAGATGCTTCAGGAAGATTGACGCGAAAACGGTAGCTCGGCGAGGTGCCGAGAGTACAAGACCCTAACCTCTGCCACTCCCTACTCACCCAGCCATGCCGCGTATGGCTTGAGCGAGTCCACATGATCGAAAACAATCTTCATGGCGGCCGTAATCGGTACGGCGAGCACCAGGCCGACCGCTCCCCACATGACACCCCAGAACAAGAGGGCAATCGTCACTGCCAGCGGATTCAGCTTCAAACGGCTTCCCAAAAACTTCGGGTACAGCACATTCAGAGCGAACAGATGCATTCCAATCACTGAAAGAATCACCGCCAGGAGCGCCGTTGACTCGAGCTGGCCCAGTCCGACCAGCAACGGCGGCAACATGGCCAGGATTACACCCAGGTACGGCACGAGGCTGAGAAAACCGCTCAGAAATCCGATGAAATAAAAGAAAGGCACTCCCAGCAAGCCGAACACCGCCACGCTCATTCCCGAAATCAGCACTCCCACAAGCAGATTCCCGACGATGAATGTGCGCAGCATCTTCCCGATCAGGCCCAAGGTGACGAATGCAGTATTTCGGTGCTCGAGCGGGAAGAGCATCACCGTCGCCGAGCGCGCATGATGTTTCCACGTCAGCAGGAAGTAGACGAGGAACGGAATGAACGAAGCCGCCAGCAGGTCATCGGTAATCGACCCGAATCCGTGCGTCAACATGTCGGCCCAGCTGGTCGCAGGACGGACCCGTATCACATCTTTTCCGTCCGGCTCCTGCACCGCCTCGGTCGTGCGCTCGATGCGCTCCGCTTGCAGCCGAACCGGCTGGAGCAGCGACCGGATCTTCTGCGAATACTGGGGCAGGCTGTCGACGAAGACTGCCGCCCGGTTGTATGACACTGCGACGATTCCGTAAAGCAATGCGACGAACAACAGGACCGCGATGAACGAAGCGACCCCGCGGGGCAAACGTATCAACTCAAACGCCTCGGCGACCGGGGCCAGGGTGAAGCTCAGCAAAATCGAGAAGAAAAATACGGCGAGAACGAGTTCACCGTAATAGACAAAACCCAGGATCAAGGCGATTCCCAGCAGCGTCAGTGACCAATGATCGGTTCGGACTGCCTTCCTCGGGGACTCGGCCATCTGCACCTGGGACTCGCTCATGGAGAGCCGGCCAACTATTCTGCCTGAGAGCAGGAAGTTTTGCACGGGTTGTCGCGCTGTGGCTTCGTTTCCTGCTATACGCGTGATCCTTGCGATTATGACTCGCCGGCCGAAAAACGCGGCCTCGCCATTGACTCTCGTGCCTGTCAAGTCAATGATCATTCCGTGACCAGTTTGGA
>Ga0335070_10004542_pt1 | contig 16248 bp, 16 predicted proteins | sample Lox_Sample_13_FD_206722 | JGI IMG/M metagenome (GOLD analysis project Ga0335070, IMG submission 206722) | Soil microbial communities from Loxahatchee National Wildlife Refuge, Florida, United States - Lox_Sample_1.3 | ecosystem: Environmental > Terrestrial > Soil > Wetlands | place: USA... | reverse complement strand
GCGTCCTTGAGCCGCCCGGTCCGCTCGGGCCGGTTCAGCGCGGTCAGGTCGGGGGGGCGGGGCGTGGTCTCCACTGGCGGGTGCTCGACGGGCGGCGCGCTCGGCGCCTCGCTCACGTTCACCTCGCGCGACTCCTGCGTGTCCGGCTCGTCGGCCGCGTCGGCCAGGGCGCGCACGCTCTCCGGGCCGGTGGAGTACGAGACCTCCTCGCTCGGCGGCTCCTCGGCGAAGGTGCTCAGGGTGAACGTGGGCGCGCCCCACTCGCCGGTGTCGGTGTCGTTCCAGGGCACGCTCGGCTCGTCGCGCTTTCGCGAGGACGGGCGGATCACCGGCGAGCCGCTGAGGTCGAGCTCGAGGTAGTTCCGCAGGGTCAGCCCCTCCACCAGCTCCATGGCCAGATAGGGGTAGCCGTGGTGCACGCCGGTGTCGAAGACCTTCACCACGTTCGGGTGCGACAGCTCGGCCAGCGTCTCGAACTCGCGGGCCAGTCGCCGCGCCGCGCGCGGGTCCAGCGCCGGCCCGGTGGAGAGGAGCTTCAACGCCACCGGCTCCCCCGTGCGGCGGTCGAGCGCGCGGTACACCGTTCCGGCGCCTCCACTGCCGAGCGTGTCGAGGACGCGGTAGGGGCCGATGACCTTGGGTGGCATCCGGAAGCATTAGAGTCGGCCTCCATGGCCCATGCCACACCCGCGCTGCCAAAACCCCGCACTCCGCGGACGCTCTGCATCGACATCGGTGGAACCGGGCTGAAGGCACTGGTCCTGGACTTCTCCGGCGAGCCGCTCACCGAGCGAGTCCGGGTGGAGACGCCCCGCCCGGCCACTCCCCGGCGGGTCATCCAGGCGCTCTGGGCCCTGGTCGAGCCGCTGGGCAGCTTCGAGCGGGTGTCGGTGGGCTTCCCTGGCGTGGTCGTGGACGGCGTCACCCGCACTGCGCACAACCTCCATCCCGACTGGGCCGGCTACCCCCTGGCTCGGACGCTGCAGGACCGGTTCCGGCGACCGACCCGGGTCCTCAATGACGCCGGGCTGCAGGGCTACGGGGTCGTGGAGGGCCACGGGGTGGAGATGCTCCTGACGTTTGGCACTGGCATGGGGTGCGCGTTGTTCAACGATGGGCTGTACGTGCCGAACCTCGAGCTCGCCCACCACCCGTTCCGGAAACGGAGGACGTACGAGGACTACGTGGGGGCCCCCGCCCTCGCCGCGGTAGGGAAGAAGCGGTGGAACCGCCGGGTCGCCCGGGTGGTGGCCCAGGTGCTGCCCATCTTCAACCCGCGCCGGCTCTACCTCGGAGGTGGGAACGCCAAGCATCTGGACATCGAGCTGCCGCCCGAGGTGCACCTGGTGGCGAACATCGCCGGGCTGCTGGGGGGCATCGCGCTGTGGAGAGGCCACGACGGAGCATGACGCGCGCGCGTGGACGCTCCGCTCTTGCTCGCATACGGTGCGCCGCTGTGATGGCGCCCGCCGTGGAGCGCGACCCGCTGGAGATGCAGATCCGGGAGCGACCCGTGCCTGCGCACGTGGGCATCATCATGGACGGCAACGGGCGCTGGGCGGAGGAGCGGGGCCTGCCGCGCCTGGAGGGCCACCGCGAGGGGAGCAACAGCGTCCGGGAGGTGACCCGGACCGCGCGCCGGATCGGCGTGCAGGCGCTGACGCTCTATGCCTTCTCGGCGCAGAACTGGTCGCGTCCGGCGGACGAGGTCGCCGGGCTGATGGACCTGCTCCGCGAGTACCTCGAGTCCGAGCGGCAGGAGATCCTCGAGAACGGCATCCGTCTCGAGGCGGTGGGCGAGCTGGACCGGCTTCCGCGCTTCGTCCGCGCGCCGCTGGAGGCAGTCCGGGAGGCGTCGGCGCGGAACCGCGGGATGGTGCTCACCCTGGCGCTGAGCTACGGCGGCCAGGAGGAGATCGCCGCTGCGGCCGAGACGCTCGTCCAGCGCGCCCGCGCCGGCACGTTGCCCCCCGGCCCCATCGACGTCGAGACCTTCGCCGCGGCGCTCTGGACCGGGCGGCTCCCGCCGGTGGACCTGGTCATCCGCACCAGCGGCGAGACGCGGGTGAGCAACTTCATGCTCTGGCAGTCGGCCTATGCCGAGTTCATCTTCGTGGACACGCTGTGGCCCGAGTTCCGTGCTCGGCAATTCCTGGCAGCCGTGCTGGAGTATCAGCATCGCGAGCGCCGGTTCGGGCTCACCTCGGCACAGCTGCCCAAGTGAACGAGAAGAACCGAAATCTGGTCGTCCGCATCGTCACCGCGCTGCTCCTCCTTCCGGCGGTGCTGGCCTTGCTGGTGGCGGGTGGATGGTGGACCGCGGCGCTGGTCTCGGCCGCCGCGGGCGCCTGCACGCTCGAGTACGAGCTTATCACCCAGCGACGGTTCGGACTGGCGGAGGCGCTGGCGGTGTTCGGCGCGGCGCTGATCCCGCTCGTCGCCGCGGCGCGGCCGCTGGGCTTCACCGCCATCGCCGGGTGGATCCTCTGGGCGTTGTTCGTCGCCGCCTCGGTGGAGGGGCTCTTCGCACCCGACCGCGAGCACGCCCCCACGCGCACCGCGCACACGGTGGCTGGATGCCTGTACGGCGGGCTGGGCCTGGGTCCCATCGCCGCGCTCCGGGTGAGTCCGGCAGGGCTGCAGTGGGTGATCTCCGCGCTGGTCATCACCTGGGCGAACGACACCTGCGCCTACTTCGCGGGGCGGCTGCTCGGACGGCACAAGCTCCACCCGATCAGCCCGAACAAGACCTGGGAGGGGTTCGCCGGCGGCGCGGCGGGCTCGGTGGCGGGGATGTTCGTCACGCGCTGGGTGGCGTTCCCGGCGCTCACCACCACCGACTGCCTGGCGCTCGGGCTGCTCGGCGCGGTGCTGGGCCCGCTGGGAGACCTCTGCGAGTCGCTGCTCAAGCGTGCCCACGGAGTGAAGGACTCCGGGACGCTGATCCCGGGGCACGGGGGGCTGCTCGACCGGGTGGATGCCCTCTTGTTCAATGCCCCGGCGGTGTACCTCTATGTCGTCGCCGTGCACGGGCTCCTGGGCGATCCCCTTCTGAGCGCGTTGTGAGCGGGCCCACCGGCGGTTAACTTCCGGCCCCAGGATGGACCTCCAGAACCTGGCCGCCTTCGTGCTCCTGCTCGGGGCCCTCGTCTTCGTCCACGAGCTCGGGCACTTCCTCGCCGCCAAGGCGGTGGGGGTGAAGGTCCTGCGCTTCTCCATCGGCTTCGGCCCGCCGCTGCTGAGCTTCACCCGGGGCGAGACCGAGTACCGCATCGCGGCGCTCCCGCTCGGCGGCTACGTGAAGATGGCGGGGGAGGTGCCGGGCGAGGACGCCACGCCCGAGGACGAAGCCCGCAGCTACCTGGCGCAGTCGCCGTGGAAGAGAATGCTGATCGTGGCCGCAGGGCCGGCGTTCAACCTCCTCTTCCCGCTGCTCATCTTCTTCGCGGTCATCGTGAGCTATCCCCAGCCATCCACCCAGGTGCTCCGGGTGGTCCCGGGGATGCCGGCGGACCAGGCGGGCATCCGGGTGGGCGACGTGGTGACCGAGGTGGACGGCCGGCCGGTCCGTTCGCTCGAGGAGATGCAGTGGGCGCTGGTGGGCAAGGCCGGCCGGCGCATCCCGGTGGTGGTCCAGCGCGACGGGCAGCGGGTGCAGCTCCTGGTGACGCCATCGGGCGAGGGTGCAAGCCGCAACCGCGGGCTCATCGGCATCGCCCCGAACCGCGCGCCCCCGGTGGTGGGGGTGGTGGCGGGAGGCCCCGCGGAGCGCGCCGGTGTCCAGACGCTCGACCGGGTGCTCTCAGTGAACGGGCGCCCGGTGGCCGACCTGCCCGCGCTCGAGCGGGAGATCGCCGGCGTGAGCGGTCCGGAGCTCTCGCTGCAGATCCTCCGCCGCGTCCCGGCAGAGGTACCCGGGCTCGAGGCGAGCGTGCCCGAGGTAGAGACGGTGCGGGTGCCGCGACAGGACGGCACGAGCATGGCGGCGTTCGGTCTCCAGCCGGCGGACATCTACTCGCTCCTCTACGTGGGCCGGGTCCTCCCCGGGAGCGCCGCCGCCGACGCGGGGCTGGTGCGGGGCGACCGGCTCGAGGCCATCGACGGCAAGCAGATCCGCTCCCGCGAGGTCCTGCTCCGCCGCCTCGGCGAGCTGAAGGATCGGCCGTTCCGGCTCACCTGGGTCCACCAGGGCACACCGCACGACGCCGAGGTGCGGATGCGTCCGGCGAAGGCGGGGGGCGAGGCCGCCGGTGCGGACAGCGAGGCCTTCGAGCTGGGCATCCGCTTCGAGTCGGGGACGCCGGGCGACAAGGGGTCCGATGCCAAGGTCAGGGTCGGCCCCGGGCTGGCGCTGGTGACGGCGGCTCACCGGCTGGGGGAGGCGGTCGCGGACACCGCGGCCGGGCTCGGGAAGCTGGTGACCGGCCAGGTGTCGTTCAGGAACGTCGGCGGGCCGATCATGATCTACGGCATCGCCGGGAAGGCTGCGCAGGCAGGGCTCGACTACTTCCTCAACCTCATGGCGCTCATCTCGGTGAACCTCGGGCTCATCAACCTGGTGCCCATCCCGGCGCTGGACGGCTTCCAGCTGCTCTCGGCCGCGTGGGAGGCGGTGCGGCGTCGGCCCATCCCGATGCGGGCGCGGGAGATCGCCAACGCGGTGGGCATCGTGGCGCTCATCGTCCTGATGGTCCTGGTCTGCGTCAACGACCTCACGCGCTGAGGCCTCGCGTTGTCGGTCCGGGAGCGGAGCGTCACCTCCTCCGGAGCTCCGCGCGCGCCCGCGGGCCGGGTGCGGTGGGCCTGGCTCGTGCTCTTCCTGGGGGTGGCGTGCGCACGGAACCTGCGTCCGGACGGGGCGGGCGAGGAGGGCGAGGCGTCGTGGTACGGCCCCGGGCTCTACGGCCGGAAGACCGCCAGCGGGGAGGTGCTGCGGCAGGGGACGCTCACTGCCGCCCATCGGACGCTGCCGTTCGGGACGTGCCTCCGGGTCACCAATCTGGAGAACGGGCAGGTGGTGGAGGTCCGGGTGAACGATCGCGGCCCGTACGCAGGCAACCGGATCGTCGACCTGTCGGAGGCGGCGGCGCGCGCGCTGGGGATGCACGGTCGAGGCGTCACCCGAGTTCGGCTCGAACGCTGCGGGGGAAGCACGGACCTGGACCGGCCTGGCGGCGAGATGGTGTCGGCGAGACGGTGTCAGACACCTCTGACGCGCGTTCAATGGTTGCGTCGGCGCGTCGGAGCGCGCAAAGCAACCCCTCCCCTCGATGATCGTCGCGCTCGACAGCTCCACGCTCACCCTCTCCCTCGCCGTCGGGCGACCGGGTGAGTCCGGGCCACTGCTGGCCGAGCGCCACGGTCCGCCGGCGAGGATGAGCGACCTCTTGCCCGGGGCGCTCCTCGACCTTCTCGGGCGGGCGGGGCTCACCCTGGCCGACATCCGCGGCTTCGCGGTGGGGCTCGGCCCGGGGAGCTTCACCGGCCTCCGCATCGGGCTGGCGACGGTGAAGGGTCTCGCGTACGCCCGTCGCCTCCCGGTGACCGGCGCATCGTCCCTCGCCGCGCTCGCCCTGGAGGGGCCCGAGGGTGTCCCGCTGGCCGCCGTGGCGGTCGCGCGGCGCGGGGAGCTCTACCTCGGCCGCTATCGCCGCAGCAGCGCGCAGGTCGAGGCGCTCGCGGCCGAGGAGGCCTGCACCGAGGGCGACCTCGCGCGCTGGCTCGCCACCGAACCCACCGCGCGCGTGCTCGGTCCCGCGGTGCACGAGGTGCGCGAGGCGCTGCTCGCCGGGGGCGTCCCCGCGTCCTGCCTGCTGGAGACGCCGGACATCCCGTCGGCGTGGGCCGTGGCGCTGCTCGCCGGCGAGCTGCCCCCGTTCGACGTCCAGTCTCTCTCGGCGCTGGAACCGCACTACGTCCGCGCCTCGGAGGCCGAGCGCAACCCGAGGTTCCCACCGCTGCCCGGCCCGGCGCCGGCGGCTCGCATTCGCGGCGAGGAGGCCTGAGCGATGGACCGAAGCTGGGAGGTGGCAGTGGTGGGGGCCACGGGCGTGGTGGGGCGCGAGCTGGTGGGAGCGCTGGCCCAGTCCGGACACCCGGCCGAGCGGGTGCGCCTGCTGGCCTCGGAGCGCTCCGCGGGCGAGGAGCTCCCGTTCGGCGACGTGACGCTCGAGGTGGAGGTCGCCAGCGCCGACGCCCTCCGGGGCACCCGGCTGGTGTTCCTCGCCACTCCGGCGGACGTGTCCCGGACGCTGGCCCAGGTGGCCGAGGCGGCCGGGGCGGTGGTGGTGGACACGAGCCGGGCCTTCGTCTCGGACCTCAGGACGCCGGTGGTCTTTCCGCGCGTCCCGGGGGCCGGGCTGGAGCGGCGGCAGGGCGCGCGGCGCTTCCGCGTGCCTGGGCCCGTGAGCCAGGCGCTCCTTGCCTGTCTCGAGCCGCTGCGCGCGGCAGCCGGTCTCCGCGAGGTGCACTGCTCGGCGTTCGTCTCCACCTCCTCGGCGGGCAAGGACGGCGTCGCCGAGCTGGAGCAGCAGACGGCGGGGCTCCTCGCCTCACGCGAGCTCGAGCCGACGCACTTCCCGCACCGGATCGGGTTCAACCTCGTGCCGCAGGTCGGCCCCTTCAGCGAGGGCAGTGGCTCGACGCTGGAGGAGCTCGCCTGGCGCGCGGAGACGGGGCTCCTGTGGGGCCGCGCAGCGCCGATCCTCGACGGCACGGCGGTGTGGGTGCCGACGTTCTACGGAGACCTGGTGCTGATCCACGCCCGCCTGGGGCGGGCAATGACCCCCGCCGAGGCGCGGCAGCTGCTCCGGGCCGCGCCGGGGCTCAAGGTCCTCGATGTCCCCGCCGAGCGCGTCTACCCCATGCCGATGCTGGTGACCGCGGACGATGCCATCCACGTCGGGCGCATCCGGGCGTTCGCCGGCAGTCGGGATGCGCTGGAGCTGGTCGCGGCCATCGACAACGCCGGCGCCACCGCCCGGCTCTGCCTCGAGGTGGCCGAGCTGGTGACCCGGGCGCCTGTGACAAATTGACAGAGAGACCCTGCGGCGGCTGTCGCGTTGACCGTCCCGCCCCGGCCCCTGCCCCCGGGGTGCGGGGCGCGACAGCTGGCCTCGCCCTTGCTATCCCTCGGGCGGATGCCCACACGACTTCGCGCGGGACTGGTGGTCCTCGTGCTTGCCAGCCCCGCCGCCCTGGCGCAGACGGTGTCCCTGGGGTTCGCCGGGGGCACCCTCACCACGGACACCGTCAACCAGGCGGACTGCAACAACAACGCCGCGTACCGGGTGACGTGGAGCGCCAGCGGCCTGGGCTCCTCGAACGTCTGCAACAACCTGCAGATCTTCGTGACCAACAGCACCAGCTGCCCGGAGACGCCGACCACGTCCACGACGGACGGCGGGACGGGGGACATCATCCTCGGGACCGTCGGCATCACCGACCTCGCGGCGGGCAGCGGGACGCTGGACAGCCAGCAGTTCCGGGACATGCCGGCGCTCGGAGGCAACTGCCCCGACGGAGTGGACGTCAGCAACGCGGTCTGCGCCTCGGTGAACTACCGGGCGGTGGGCGCGACCAGCTGCAGTCCGCTGAACAGCTCCACCACCGTCACTGTGCGCTACGACGCGAAGCCGCCCGTCCCGCCGACGATGAGCCTGGTCGCGCAGGACTCGGTCATCGTGGTCCAGCTCGGGGACAACGGCGAGTCCAGCCTCTCGTTCTACCGGGTGCAGTACCACGCTCAGCTCTCGGGTGACGCCGGGTTCGTCTGGTACTCCGTGCCCGACCTCGCGGCGACGAAGACCAGCCAGTCGATCACCGGGCTCACCAACGACCAGCCCTACGTCGTCCGGGCCTTCTCGCTGGACGAGGTCGGGAACCTCTCTGCAGCCACCGACGAGCAAATCGCCATCCCGCTGGCCTCCAACGGCTTCTGGGGCGAGTACAAGGCCGCCGGCGGCCACGAGCTCGGGGGCTGCAACGCCGCGGACGCGACCGTCCCCTCGATCGTCGGTGCGCTGGCGGTGCTCGCCACGCTCCTCTGGAGGCGGCGATGAGGCTCGCCGCGCTCCTGGTCCTCCTGGCCGCGACGGAGGTCTTGGCCCAGACGGTGGTGCAGCTCAAGCCGCCACCCCCGCCCGAGCCCAGCGTGGGGTTCCTGTTCGAGCTGAAGATGGGGACGCTCATCCCCCGCGTCGGAGACGAGAAGGGGCTCACCTCCAACCCCTACGAGACCATCTTCGGGAACAAGAGCATGCTGTACGGGGGCGGTGAGTTCGACTTCATCGCCTGGCACGGCTACGGCGCGGTGAGTGTCGGGTTCGCCGCCGGCTACACCGAGAAGTACGCCCCGGCGCTGCTGGTGACCAACGACGAGAGGAACGGACAGCCGGCCAACGAGAAGACGGCGCTGATCCTCTTCCCGCTCCGGCTTCCGGTGGCCTACCGGTTCGACGTCACCTGGTCACGGTGGCGGATCCCCTTCGTGCCGTACGTCAAGGTCGCCCTGCTGGCGACGCCCTGGCGGGTGACGAAGGGCGGCGCCACCGAGGTGGTAAACGGCCAGAGCGGGGCGGGTCTCAAGTGGGGCTACGGCTTCACCGGCGGCGTGGCGTTCGTGCTCGACGTTCTCTCGACCCAGATGGCGAAGGACCTGACCAACGACACCGGCATCCGCCACAGCTACATCTTCGCCGAGTACAACGTGGACCAGCTGACGGACTTCGGGAAGGTGGGCCTGAACCTCTCGGCCCGCTACTTCACCTTCGGGCTCGGCTTCGAGTTCTAGCATGGCGCTCACCGTCCTCTACTTCGCCTCGGCCCGGGAGCGCGCCGGTACGGTGCAGGAGACGGTGGACTGGGAGGGCGGCCCCGTGCGGCAGCTGCTCGAGCAGCTCGCGGTGCGGCACCCCGAGCTGCGGTCGCTGCTCCCGCATCTCCGGGTTGCGGTGAATCAGGAGTTCCAGTCGCTGGACGCAGCGGTCCCCGACCGGGCCGAGGTGGCGCTGGTGCCCCCGGTCGCGGGTGGCTCGGACTGCTTCCGCCTGTCGGACGCGCCGCTGGATCTGGAGGAGGTGGTACGCGCCGTCGGCGGACCCGAGCGCGGCGGGCTGGTCACCTTCACCGGCACGGTGCGCTCCGAGACCCGGGGCCGTCGCGTTCGCGCGCTGAGCTACGAGGCCTACCCGGGGATGGCCGAGCGCTCGATGGCGGCGATCGGCCGGGAGATCGAGGCCCGCTGGCCGGGCAGCCGCGCGGCCATCGTGCACCGGGTCGGAACCCTCGTCCCCGGCGATGCTGCAGTGGTCATCGCCGTCTCCGCGCCGCACCGCGCCGCGGCCTTCGAGGGCTGTCGCCAGGCCATCGAGCGGCTCAAGGCCGACGTCCCCATCTGGAAGAAGGAGCGTTTCGAGGACGGCGAGGAGTGGGTCGGCCTCGGGCCGTAGCGGCGAGAAGTCCCGGGACTCCTCGCCGTGACCGCGGCACCGTTCCCCACGCGTGCCTCGTCGGGCTGCCGCGTCGCTGCCTACTTCTTGGGCGGCGGCGCCGGAGCGGGCGCTGGTGCCGGAGCTGCGGCTGGAGCGGGGGCCGCCGCTGGAGCGGGGGCGGCCGCCGCTGCCGGCGCGGGCGTCGGCGCGGGCTTCGCCGCGGCCTTGGCAGCCGAGGACAGCGCCTTGCACCCCTCGCTCAGCTCGTCGTGATGCTGGGTGAGGCAGTCCGCGATCTTGCCCTTGGAGTGGGGCACGTCTGCGCAGAACTTCGCGATGTCTTCCTTGCACTCGGCGCCACTTGCACGGACGTCGGCGAGCCGCGCGCGACAGCTGTTGGAGAGCTCACTCTCGTGCTCGGCCAGGCAGCGATACAGCCGGCCCGAGCCGGGCTGGACGTCCGCGCAGAACGTCTCGGCGTCCTGCTTGCAGGGGGAATTCGGCTTCACCGCGACCACGGGGGGTGCCGCTGCCGCGGGTGCTGCTGCCGCGGGTGCTGCTGCCGCGGGTGCTGCTGCCGCGGGTGTTGCTGCCGCGGGTGCCGCTGCCGCGGGTGCCGCTGCCGCGGGTGCTGGCTGGCCGGCGGCCGGGGCCGGGGCTGGCGGCTTCGTTTGCGCTGCCACCAAGCCTGCGACAAGACAGGCTCCGAGAATCACGCTCCGACGCATGCTCATGTCAAGTCCTCCCCTGTCCCTCGAGACTCCGGGAACAAGCGAAGCTCCCAGGAGCGTTCGGCCCTGGGCCATCGGACCAAGGTCTCATGGAAGGGATCGAGCGGCAGCGGCCCAAATGAGGGCCTTGCGGGGAGGGCCACAACGGACACGACGGAAGGCGACGGGTGAAGAGGAAGCCCCCGCGGAAGGTGATCCGGGGCGTGCTGAGCCCCTTCGAGCGCGCGTCCGAGGTTCTCTTCGGGCTCATCATGGCCCTGACCATCACCGGTGCGCTGAGCGTGGCGCACGCCACGGCGCACGAGACCCGGGCGCTCTTCGTCAGCACCCTGGCCTGCAACGTCGCCTGGGGCATGGTGGACGCGGTGATGTACGTCCTGAACGCGGTCTTCGAGCGGGGCCGTCGCGCGCTCCTCGCCCGGGCCCTCCGGGAGCACGCCGACCAGGTCGGGGCCAGCGAGCTGCTCACCGAGGTCCTGCCCGAACCCTTCGTCGGTGCGCTGCGCGGGACGGAGGTCGAGTCGCTGCGGCAGCGGATCATCGGACACCCCGACCTGCCCGCCCGTCCCGGGGTGCACGGCGACGACCTGCTCGGCGCGCTCGGCGTCTTCCTCCTGGTCGTGGCGAGCACCTTCCCGGTGGCGCTGCCCTTCCTGGTCATCGACGACGCCACGGCGGCGATGGCGATCTCCCGCGCCCTCTCCCTGGCGCTGCTCTTCTTCAGCGGCGTCGCCGTGGGCCGGTTCGCGGGACTGCGCCCGGTGAGCGTCGGCCTCGCGATGCTGGGCATCGGCGTGGTGCTGGTCGGGGCCGTCTCGGCGCTGGGCGGATGAGTCGCCGGCGGACGCGACCGTGGGCGGTGCTGCTGGCCTTCCTGCTCCCGGCAGGGTCCCTGGCGCAGGAGGCTGCCTCGCTCGAGGAGGTCCAACCTTGGTCCTTCGGTGCCGCGCTCTCCTGGTACTTCGTCCCCGAGCAGGTGAACTTTGGGGTGCCCACGGTCACCGCAGACCACGGGCCCCTCCACCTCGAGGCGCGCTACAACTACGAGGCGCTGCGCACCGGCTCGGCGTTCATCGGCTGGAACTTCGAGTTCGGAGAGACGGTCACGTTCGGACTGACCCCCATCCTCGGCTGCATGTTCGGGGACGCGGGCGGACCGGTCCTCGGGCTGGAGCTCGCGCTCGGCTGGGGGCCGCTTTCCTGGAGCTCGGACATCGAGTGGGCGACCGACGTGCAGGGAGGCACGGGCGGGTTCCTGTACGCCTGGTCCGAGATGGACCTCAGGCCGTGGAAGTGGCTCCGCGTGGGCGTCGTCGTCCAGCGCACCCGCCTGTTTCACACCGCGCGGGAGGTGGTGCTCGGGCCCATGCTCGGGGTGACCTTCTGGAAGCTGGACCTCACCGCGTACTGGTTCCAGCCGGGGGGGATCGACCCATTCTTCGTCGCCTCCATCGGCCTCCATTTCTGAGCGCCGGTCGAGGGCGCAAGGATTGCGGCCTGGACCCACGTCCAGGGCGGGCGGCGCAAATTCGTGGGCCTGACGCGCTCGTTTCCCGGGGCGGCGAGCTGGCACGCGTCGTGAAATTCGGGTGGGCGTGACCATCTCCACCGCTTCGGGGTCGGCGTCCGAGCACCGCTGGCCACGGGTGTGGGTGCTCGACGAGGACCGGGGGCTGTGCGCGAAGCTCGAGCGCTTGATCCGGGCCCTGGCGCTCGAGGTGGCGACGTTCGAGGATGCCGAGCCGCTCCTCGCCCGCTGGAACAGCGAGAGGCCCAATTGTCTGGTGCTCGGCCTCGGTCCGCGGCAGGGCCTGGGGCTCCAGCTGCTCGAGGAAGCCAAGGTCACCGGAGAGCACGTCGCCGTCGTCCTGGTCAGCCGCTCTGCGGACGTGGCGACCACCGTCCGGGCGATGAAGCAAGGGGCGGTGGACGTGCTGGAGCGACCGGTGGACCTCGGCGCGCTGCTCGCCGCCGTGGTGCGTGGCCTGGCCCGGGACGCCGAGTGGCGTGAGGCCCGGAACAAGGTCGCGGCGGCCACCCAGCGCCTGGACGCCCTGACCCCGCGGGAGCGCGAGGTCTTCGGCCTGGTCGCCAGTGGGAAGCCGAACAAGCGGATCGCCGCCGAGCTCGGGACGAGCGAGAAGACCATCAAGGTCCACCGGGGCCGGGTGATGCACAAGCTCGGGGCGAGCTCGGTGGTGGACCTGATCCGTCTCATCGAGCAGGTTGAAGCGGTTCCGGCCTGAGCGACGGCGACGCCAGACGCGCCGCGGCGCGGGGTCAACGCCCGAGCGTCACCGACAGCACCTGCCGGACCTCGCCGTAGGCGAGCCAGGCCACCGCTGCCACTCCGGCCAGGAGGCTCAGCATCTGCAGCAAGGTCTGCACCCGTCCGTCGACCGGGCGCCCCATCGCCGCCTCCCAGAGGGTGAGCAGCATGCGGCCGCCGTCGAGGGCCGGGAGCGGCAAGAGGAAGAAGAGGGCCAGCGCCAGGGAAAGCGCGGCCAGCGCCCGGACCAGCGCGTCGGCGCTCGTGCCCGCCGCCTCCGCGGCGCTCCACACCAGCGCCCCCGCGGTGTGGTTCCGCGCCGACCCGCCCCAGGGCTGGGCGAGCAGCTCGCCGGCCTCCCGGACGATGCGCTCCAGGACCACCCCGGTGTGCAGCACCGCCCGCCACAGAGCCTGTGCGGGCCGGAGGCGCTCGAACTGGTAGAGCTGCCGGAGGCCGATGCGGGCGTGTCCATCCGCGTCGAGCTCGGGCTCGACTCGCAAGGTGAGCGTCTCGGCCCCCCGGGCGACGGTCACCGTGGCCGAGCCGTCTGCGTCGCGGGTCAGGGCCTCGACCAGCTCGGACCACCGCTGGACCGGGTCCTCGTCCACCGAGACGATGCGGTCACCCGGCCGGAAGCCCGCGCGCGCGGCCGGCGACCCCGGCTCCACGGCACTCACGATCATCCCCACGGGGTGGTGTGTTCCCGCGGTGAAGAGGCCGGCCAGGAGCAGCACCGCCAGGCCCCAGCTCCCCAGCGGGCCGGCGGCGAAGATGGCCACCCGGCGTCCGGCCGAGAGCGCGGCGAACGGGACGCCGGACGCACGCGCCGCGTCGTGAGGGTTCTCGCCCTCGAGCCTGAGCCAGCCCCCGAAGGGAATCGCCCCGAGGGTCCAGCGCTGACCGAGCGCGCGGAACCCGAACAGCGGGGGGCCGATCCCGAAGGAGAAGACGACTGCCCGGGTGCCGAAGACGCGCGCCGCGAGGAGGTGCGCCAGCTCGTGGACCGTCAGGAGCACGCCCAGGGCGAGCAGCGCGAGAAGGGCTCGCATGGGGTCTGCCGGGAAGCGTACCAGCGGGGCGGCCGCGGCGGGGCGGACGATTGAAGCATTGCCGCCCCGTCTCTAGACTCGCCAGCCCCCTCGGATGAACGCACGGATGGCACTCGTGGTCCTCGCCTCTTCCCTGATCGGCTGTGGTGGACGGACGCACGTCCAGGACGAAGGGTGCTATGCCCTGATCCCCGTGCGGCCCTCAGGAATCATCCGGGACGAGTGCCAGCTCCTCGCCGACGCGGCCGCGAACCTCGGGGCACGGCTCATCCGGTCGGGGAACGTGGTGGAGATCGACTTCCGCTTCTCCAGCCCGAGCCAGGGTGAGCTGCTCGACGTCTCGATGGCCGGCCAGTTCGCCTACGGCGAAGAGACTTTCAGCGCCGACGGAACGGCGGCGAACGTCCTGCTGCCCATCGGGGGCCAGGCCTGTCAGCTTCAGCTGGTGGACGTGCACTTGGACGCCACCACCACGGACTCGACCCGTTTCTCGGGGGAGGTCCGCATCATGACATCGACGCCCAGACCGGAGACCTGCATCTGTCAGGCCTGGTTCGAGTACGAGGCCGGTTTGAGCGCCACCACCAGCGTCTGTCCCTGAACGAGAAAGAGGAGCGTCGCCATGGCCGACTCACCCTCCCAGGAGATCACCTCGGTCCTGACCGAGGGCCGCGTCTTCCCGCCCCCACCTGAGTTCTCGCGCCGGGCACACATCAAATCGATGGAGCAGTACCGCGAGCTGGCCGCGCAGGCCGACCGCGACCCCGAGGGTTACTGGGGTGCGCGCGGCAAGGAGGAGATCTTCTGGAAGACGCCATTCCAGAAGGTCATGGAGTGGAAACCGCCATTCGCCAAGTGGTTCATCGGCGGAACGACCAACCTCTCGTACAACTGCCTCGACCGGCACCTCGCCACCCACGGCGGCAAGACGGCGCTGATCTTCGAGGGCGAGCCCGGTGACCAGCGCCAGCTCACCTACCGGGAGATGCACGCCGAGGTGTGCAAGCTGGCGAACGGTCTCAAGTCGCTCGGCGTCAGGAAGGGGGATCGGGTCGGCATCTACCTGCCGATGATCCCCGAGGCGGCCATCGCCATGCTGGCCTGTGCCCGGATCGGCGCGGTGCACTCGGTGGTGTTCGGTGGATTCTCGTCCGAGGCGCTCCGGGAGCGGATGAACGATGCCGGGGCGAAGGTGGTCATCACCTCCGACGGCGGATGGCGGAAGGGCGCGGCGGTCCCGTTGAAGGTGAACGTGGACGCGGCCCTCCCGGAGATGACCACCGTGGAGAAGGTCATCGTCGCCCAGCGCACCGCAAAGGCCTCCCCGGCCAAGGGCCCGAAAGACATCCTCTGGAATGAGCTGGTGTCCGGGCAGTCGGCGACGTGCGAGCCCGAGTGGGTGGACAGCGAGCACCCGCTGTTCATCCTCTACACCTCGGGCTCGACCGGGAAGCCGAAGGGTGTGCTGCACACCACCGGCGGCTATTCGGTGTACGTCTCGCTGAGCACCCGCTGGGTGTTCGACCTCAAGGACTCCGACGTCTACTGGTGCACCGCGGACGTGGGCTGGGTCACCGGGCACAGCTATGTGGTCTACGGCCCGATGCTGAACCACGGGACGGCGTTCATGTACGAGGGCGCGCCCACCACCCCGGGGCCGGACCGCTTCTGGGACATGATCGAGCGGCACAAGATCTCGATCCTCTACACCGCGCCCACGGCGATCCGCGCGTTCATGCGGCTCGGGGACGAGCACCCCGAGAAGCACGATCTGTCGAGCCTGCGGCTGCTGGGCACGGTGGGTGAGCCGATCAACCCCGAGGCCTGGATCTGGTACCGCCAGGTCATCGGGGGAGGGCGCTGCCCCATCGTCGACACCTGGTGGCAGACCGAGACCGGCGGAATCATGGTGACCCCCCTCCCCGGCGCGACGCCGACCAAGCCCGGGAGCGCGACTCTGCCGCTCCCCGGCATCAGGTCCGAGGTGCTGGACAGGGACGGCAAGCCGGTGCCGCTCGGCTCGGGCGGCAAGCTGTTCATCACCCGGCCGTGGCCGGCGATGCTCCGTACCTTGTACGGAGACCCCGACCGCTACGAGAAGACGTACTTCAGCGAGATCCCCGGCATCTACTTCACCGGTGACGGCGCGCGAATCGACCAGGACGGCTATCTCTGGGTGATGGGCCGGGTCGACGACGTGGTGAACGTCGCCGGTCACCGCCTGGGAACCGCCGAGGTGGAGAGTGCGCTGGTCTCGGAGGGCCGCGTCGCCGAGGCGGCGGTGGTGGGCCGTCCGGACGAGCTCAAGGGCACGTCGCTGGTCGCGTTTGTGACGCTGAAGAAGGGCATCGAGCCGACGGCGGCGATCAAGCTGGCGCTCTCGGCCCACGTGGCGAAGGAGATCGGGGCCATCGCCCGTCCGGACGAGATCCGCTTCGCGGAGGGGCTACCCAAGACCCGCTCCGGGAAGATCATGCGCCGGCTGCTCCGGGACGTGGCCGCCGGAAAGCAGACCACCGGGGACACCACGACGCTCGAGGACCTCAACGTCCTCGCCGCGCTCCGGAAGGACGACGAATAGAGCGGGGCGGGCGACCGGCGCGCGCAAGGTGCACGCGCGCGCCGGCCACGCCTGCGCGCCCCCCCCTCGCCCGGTGCGAATCGAGCACCCGCGTGTGTCCGCCCGCGCTGCCGTCGTCCTCCACCCCGCCGTGGGGCCGGCCGGCGGGGTCGCACCTCAGGGCCGCTCGTCGACCTCGCAGTCC
>Ga0335070_10004540_pt1 | contig 16250 bp, 14 predicted proteins | sample Lox_Sample_13_FD_206722 | JGI IMG/M metagenome (GOLD analysis project Ga0335070, IMG submission 206722) | Soil microbial communities from Loxahatchee National Wildlife Refuge, Florida, United States - Lox_Sample_1.3 | ecosystem: Environmental > Terrestrial > Soil > Wetlands | place: USA... | reverse complement strand
CCCCGTGTTACATAAATACACCGATATGCAGGACCTTCTCTTGCTGGACCCGATTCATGACGTCGATGAAACAGGCTGGCCAAGCTCCCGGGATGACCTTCCCGTCAACAGGCAATGACTGTCTCGTTAACGATCCCTGCCATCGGGAATAGTCCTTGGACACCTTAGAAACGGTAGAAGAACAGGTAGCATTTTTTCAGAATGTCTATCATCGATACCTGGAAGCAAGGGAGTCTGCCGGGGAGATCGATTTCTATTACCGGATATGCGACACTACCCTCCGCCTCTCCTTTGCAGGCCGGGCATTAATTCACCATATCACACCCGCTTTCAGTCATCTCAGGATACCTCAAATCGAGGCGCCTGATTTGACCATCTGTTTATGGGACAGCACATCAACGAATACCAACATGCCTCCCCCGCCATGGAAGCGCGACCGGTACACGTACCGGGGAGACATCTGGGGGTATAACAGCAGCAGGATTAAGACCGCCTTCCACTGGTTTGAATTCTCCCTGAACATGATGGACCTTGAAGCAAGGAGGGGTCTCTTTTGGGTAGACCATGCTGCAGGTCTTCCTTCCTGGCTGAATGCCGCACCCCTCAGGACTTTACTCCACTGGTGGCTGGAGAAGAACGAATGCCAGCTTGTTCACGCAGCAGCCGTCGGAACGGAAAGGGGTGCCGTTCTCTTGACAGGTAAGGGAGGGATCGGTAAATCAACGACGGCTCTCTCCTCTCTAAAATCGGGCCTCTTTTATCTCGGTGACGATTACATCGTGGCACGGCTGAAGCCGGAACCCTGCGCATTCAGCTTATATAACACCGCAAAACTCAATGCCGACCATGTCGAACATTTCCCCGAATTTGGCCGGTTCATTTCGAACACCAAGAACCTCAAGGATGAGAAGGCGGTCATGTTTCTCCATCCCGCATTCAGCGGTCAGATCATGAAGGCGATGCCCCTGAAGGCGGTCATCGTCCCCCATATTTCAGGCAACGACAAGTCGCGGCTCACGACAACATCTTCAGAAAACATTCTTCGGGCAGCATCCTTCACGACGATGACTCAGCTGCCCGGCGCCGGCATTAAGACCTATGAGTTTCTCAATCAGCTGTCGGCAAGCCTCCCGTGCTTCAATCTCGAACTCGGCCGCGATCTTGCGCATATCCCGGTCGCTCTTTCCGAGGTTTTACAAACCCTCGCTCGTGAAAGCGCTGCAGGCGTCCCGAGGAGGTACGATAGCGCTCCGGAACCACACGCCTCTCCAAGAGTATGGCCGGTGGTAAGCGTCATCATCCCGGTATTCAATGGTGAACCCTTCATCCGGGAAGTGGTGGAGAATATCCTGTCTCAGGGCTATCCTTCCTTGGAAATCATCATCATCGACGATGGTTCCACCGATAAGACCAGGGATATCGTTGAACAGTTGCCGACGGAAATCCGATATTTCTATCAGGATAACCACGGCCCTGCAACAGCAAGGAATAAAGGGGTCATAGAAGCAACAGGCGAATTTGTCGCCTTCAACGACGTCGATGACCTGTGGCCGAAGAACAACCTCCCGATGCTCGTAAAGGAATTGTTGCAAGACGAGGAGATTGATGTCATACATGGTTACGCCCAGCTCGCTCACTACACCGACGCAACCCGTGAATATGAATACAGTGGAAATCCGGCAGAATCCTTTCCCTATTCTATCGGAGCGGCACTGTTCCGGAGATCGGCCTTCACAAAGGTGGGGCTCTTTGATCCAACCCTGCTCTTTGGTGAAGACACGGACTGGTTTACGCGGGCACAGGAATTGAAGCTGCCCATCAGGAGACTGGAAGCCGTGACCCTCATCGTCCGAAGGCATGGGAGGAACATGACCTGCAACAAGACCACCGTTGAACTGAATTCGCTCCGGGTCTTCAAAAAGAGTCTGGACAGGATGCGTACGCGCAAACAGGGCGGTCATGCTCTCTCCTGACCCGTTCTCGTCTGGCTGGAGGAGACGATCTCTTCTGTCCCCGGAGATCATGGCAACCCCTGCGGCTTCTTGAATTCCGGGGACCCTAATGAATGAGCGTTTAGTAAATCATACGGCCCTTCATCGGTTGATCAGCCCTGATACGGCCCTCGATCTTCAACAACAGGTCCATATCTTTTGGGAGGGTACCCAGTTTGCAGTGACTTCCTTCTCTCTCGTAAACCGGGAGATCTGTTCAAGCCTTCTTGATTTCGGAGTTGCAGAACTCACCACCGTCCCTTACGAGCCGGATCAGTTTTCTCCAGAGGGCAACCCGCGATTCGAAAGACTACGGACTCATGACATCCGCATGAAGGGGTTTTCCCTTCGTGACCCTTCGAAGCGACCCTATGTCTGGGTGCGCCACCAATGGCCTCCCCGGCCAAATCCGCCCGGCAAGGCCCTATGGATCATCATGCACCCCTGGGAATATTCCGCAGTGCCTCAATTCTATACCGACACCTTTGCCCTTGCTGAGGAGATCTGGACGCCGTCAACGTTCTCCCGCAGCGCCTTTGTCTCGTCAGGTCTCGATGCTGCCAAGGTTCATGTCATCCCCAACGGCGTAGACACAGATACCTTCTCTCCACTAGGAGGGCCTCTCAGACTTCCAACAAGCAAAGGCTTTATGTTCCTCTTTGTCGGTGGTACTATCTATCGCAAGGGGATTGACATTCTCCTTGAGAGTTACTCCCGCGCCTTCACCTCGAAAGACGATGTCTGCCTGATCATCAAAGATCTCGGTGTAAAGACCCTGTACAGGGGTCAGACGGCACAGGACCTCATCAGGAGATTTCAGGACCGAGAGGGCATGCCGGAGGTCCTCTACCTTGCCGATGAATTCAACAAAGAGCAGATGGCAAGGCTCTACCGGGCCTGCGACGTCTTTGTCTCTTCCTATCGCGGCGAAGGCTTCTCCCTGCCGACGCTTGAGGCTATGGCCAGCGGTCTTCCGGTCATCGTGAGCCTCGGCGGCGCTACCGATGATTTTGTGGATGAGGAGGTGGGATGGCGGATCGATGCAGACAGACGGAGCGTCAAGAAGGTTTGTGGCCACGAACTCAACCAAGAGGGGTTCCTCCTTGAACCGGATAAGGAGCACCTTGAGGAACTTCTCCAAAAAGCATATCATTCAAGGCAGGAGATCGTCAGGAAGGGGACGGAGGGAGCCCTGCGGGCACGTCAACACTGGACGTGGAACCACGCGGCGCTCAAGGTCATCCGGAGGATCGATTCACTCTGCGGAACCGCCATGGCCGTTCATGCTGAAAAGATTCTCGGAGACGGCCCTGGGGATTGGGCATCCGTGACAAAAGCGATAGAGGAGAAACGTGAAAGACATGGCTAGGCCTCTCGTGAGCGTTATCGTTGCCGTACTCAACGGCGAACGCTTTATCATTCCCGCACTTCAAAGCATCTTCACCCAGAACTACGCTCCCTATGAGGTCATTGTTGTTGACGGAAACTCAGTTGACCGTACCGCCCCGATCTCGCAATTTTTCAGATCGGTCAAGTACATCTGTCAGGGAGGCCGGGGCTTGGCGTGCGGTCGTAATACGGGACTAGAAGCTGCCAAGGGGGAACTGATCGCATTTCTGGACTCCGATGACCTTTGGCTATCGAACAAGCTCTCCACTCAGGTCGATTATCTCCTGCAAAACCCTGAGATTCACTATGTGAACGCATGGGTGAAGTTCTTTGTCGAGCCGGGAGCCCGCCTGAGGCCGGGGCATACGAAAACGTTTCTGGATCAGGTCCATGTAGGTCGGACGCCAGGCACCCTGCTCGCCCGAAGGTCTGTCTTCAATCTCATCGGCAGCTTCGATCCTGCCCTCAGCATAGCCTGTGACGTCGAATGGTTTAAACGTGCGAAGGATCGAGATGTCCCCATGTTCATAATCCCCGATGTATTGCTCTATAAACGGATTCATGACCGGAATCTTTCTTCCGACGTACGGACAAACAGAAGGGAAGTGCTTTCCCTGATCAGACGGACAATCGGGCGACAGCGAGATCAGAAAAGCGGAAATTCTCATGATCGGTAGAGACAGCCTCGTGAGTGTCATTATCCCTGTATATAACGGCGAGCGTTACCTGGCTGAGGCAATCGAAAGCGCACTGTCCCAAGACCACCGGCCGATGCAGGTGATCGTCGTGAATGACGGCTCCACGGACGATACAGAGGCCGTTGCGAGGAGTTATGGCAACGATATCACGTATCTTCAACAGGAGAACCGTGGTCCGGCTGCAGCCCGCAACAGGGGATTGCAGATCTCTCAAGGAGTGCTTATCGCCTTCCTCGACGTCGATGATCTCTGGAGCAGGAATAAGATTCCGCTCCAGCTTGCCCGTCTGGCAGAGGCCCCTTCGGTGGAGATCGTTTTGGGTCTCAGCCAGCCGATGAAATTGCAGTGGGGCGAAGGTGGCAGACCACGGTTTGAAAAATGGCATGATCCTTTCTGTGCCCTTCTCCTGAGTGCCGGACTCTTTCGAAAATCCGTCCTTGAGAAGGTTGGCGTCTTTGACGAAACCCTTCGCTATGGTGAAGATACTGACTGGTTTATGCGGGCCAGGGAAATGGGAATCTCGATAGATCTACAGCAGGAGGTAACCCTCTTTTATCGCCGGCACGGGTCCAACATGACCCTTGATTCAACGTTACGGAACAGCTATTTTATAAAGACATTGAAAAAGTCCCTTGATCGTCGCCGACAGCAAGGGGATAGACAGGTTGAGCCCTTTCCGAAACTGAACAACCTCGAAAAGATTATGACGCATCGAAAGAATTCATCAGGCTATGGAGAGACTCCGTGATAAAAGTCATTCGATACAGAGCGAGGAGGATCGATACCAACGATTCCTTTTGCGAGAGGCTGAGATGGAGTTACCCCCGTCCTTCGTCAGCGTCATAATTCCTGTCTATAACGGAGAGGCCTTTCTGGCCGAGGCCGTAGAGAGCATCCGGCAGCAGGAGCACGACCCATTAGAAATTATTATTGTAGATGACGGCTCGACGGACAATACCCAAAGGATCGCCGACGGACTCAAGGGAGACGTACGTTATGTTCATCAGCCGAACAGAGGACTTCCTGCGGCCCGAAACCGAGGATTGGATGAAGCCGAGGGAGATGTGATCGCATTCCTGGACGTCGATGACCTCTGGAGCGAGAAAAAGCTGGACCGACAGCTTTGGTACTTGAACGCCGCGCCCTCTGCAGACATTGTTATTGGATATACACAGATCATGATCTTCACGGATATTGTCGGAGGCAGACATATATTCAGGGAATGGGGAAACCCCGTACTTGCCATGAGTGTCGGCAGTGCACTCTTCAGGAGATCGGTGTTTGATAGTGTCGGTCGTTTTGATGAAACACAAAGGTATTGCGATGATTGGGACTGGTTCATGCGGGCCAGAGAACACGGCGTCTCGATGGTGGTACACAGGGACGTGACACAGTTTTATCGGCGACATGGAGGTAATATGACAAATCAGGAACAATTAGGGAATCACTATTTTATCAACATGCTCAAGAAGTCACTCGACCGCCGCAGGGAGAAAACCCGGAGTCCGGCTGAGTCCCTGCCCAGGCTCTCTTGCATTGGGGAAGAACCTTCGGGAATACTTTCCGATTTGGCAGAAGGGAAGGCAGAAGACTGATCAGATGGCCAAGCCTTTGACACCAAAGCAGATTTGCGAGCGCGCCCTTGCCGGGAGCCGATGGCTCGTCGCTCACCAGAATCGGGACGGGAGTTGGAAGCGCTTGAGAGATCCTAAGGTGGATGCTTTTTACAAGGCGGGCTGGGCATTGACAGAGACCGGCCTCTCCCCTTCAGCCCACCGATCGCTAACCTACGTTCGTCAGAATTTTTCTACCGCAAGAGGAGATTTCTTGCCCCGTGCGCATCCATGGCACATTACAGGACATTACCCGTATGTCAACGCTTATCTTGTCGCCGGCAGCATGCGCGCAGGCCGCTACGATATCGCTCTGCCTGCACTGTCTTTTTTACTTACCCAGCAGGCCGATGATCACGGGGGCTTCTATTCACGGCTCACGGACCATGGCGGGAAAGAGATGGCAGATACCGCATCTTCCAGTGCGGCCGGCATTGCCTGTTTGGCGGCAGGGATGATTGATCAAGCCAGGCGCGTTGCAGACTATCTTTCGTACCTCATAAAACTGCAACCCGCATCAGATGACCGCTTCTTCACCGCCGTGAAAGCTGACGGTCAATTGTATACAGAGCCGAAAGACGACCACGACGCCTTTCTGCGTGTCGTCGATACAAAGAAGGCAGACCAGTGCTGGTTTGCTGTGGGCCTCCCTCTGGCTTTCCTTGTGCTGCTGGAAAGTGCAACCCAAGAGACCGCGTACCGGGAGCTGGCTCAATGGTACTTTGACTTTCAGCAGCGCTGCATTGACCCCTGGGACGGCTACTCAAGCGGGAAGGCTGCTTGGGGATGTGCCATGCTTTACCGTATCACCGGTGAGGCGAGGTACCGGGACATTGCGATGCACGTGGCGAAGAACATTATGGCGCTGCAAAGGACCGATGGCAGCTGGCTTTCCGGCATGAGCAAACAATGGGAATTCACGAACGCCGACTTTGACTTGACATCCGAGTTCACCCTGTGGCTCTCATTGATTTCGACCAATGTGCTGGCGCGGGACTTGTGCAGAATCCCGCTTGCGCCCAATAAGGCAAGAATTCCGAAGCCTAAGCGGACACAGAGCATAGGTGAAACATTGCGGCGGACTGCCAGGGCGCATTATCGAATATTAAAAAATGAAGGTCTCGGGAAGTACGTCCAGTTCTCATATCATTACAGGAGGGGGCAACTCTCGAACTGGATCAAGGAAAAGTTCTCGTCAGAGGGCCGGTGATGGAAAACGAAGCAGGAAGAGTTCTGCGAAGGCTTGGTCGGACAGGGTTTGAAGTGAATGTGCTTGGGCTGGGAGGGCACACCCATCCTGTAGGCAATGGTCCTGAGTTCTTCCTTTCTCCCGACGACCGAGCACACCTTATTCATTACCTTGTTTCATCCGGCGTAAATTATTTTGACACGACCTATAAGGAAGAAGTGGAACTGCTGGCCGATTCTTTTCGGCGTGCGAATATCAAAGAGGATGTCGTGATTTCCCTTTACGGGGGTTTCATTTCGGCCCAGCAATGGCATCAGAAGCTCCGCTCGGAACTTGAGTCACGACTTGCCATTCTCGGCTATTCCCGTGCGCCTTTATTTCTCGCAAGTGTCGGAGACGGGGACGCTTCCTATGACGATATCGTTGCGGCTTGTGAAGCGATGAGAAAATTCAAGGAAGAGGACCTCGTCCAAAATATCGGCCTTAGCTGCCACGCGATAAACCTCTTCCCCACGATCGGCAAGGTCATCCGTGAAACTGACATGATTGACTATATCATGATACGTTTTAACTGGAAGGTTCAACAGGCTAACGAAGAACTCTTTCCGATTGCCGAGGAGCACGATGTCGGCATCGTGGCTATGAAACTCTTTTGCTGGGATTGTGCTCCATCGCAATGGGAAATGAAAATCAGTGTCTTCGAGTCCGCAGGCCGTAAAGACCACCCTGAGAACAATCTATCTCTGACCCCTGCCCAGCGACACCTCGTATGGTGCATTCAGAACTCTCCCTGCGATGTCGTCGTACCCGCCATGAATACCTTGAGAGAGGCTAAAGAGAATGTTCAAAGCCTCGGTTCGATAGGAGTGAAGGTCGCCACCGAGGAGTTTGAAGATTACGGCGCAAGGCTATGGAACAAAGCGGAACTCAAGAGATTGGCTCTGTACGCGGAAAGCAAAACCATACGCGAGAGAGCAAGGGCTCTATGGAGACCGAGGCAGGGACTGGGGCACCTTTTGATACGGACGATCAAGGCACATTACAGGATATTGCGGGATGAGGGCTTTAAGAAATATCTTTTGTACTCTTATCTTTACCGAAGGGAACAGATTTCCCTGCGGATCAAGAAAATCCGCCTCTGATGTCAGTACACCAGAATGCTTAGGTTTCACGAAATAACCGATCCCTTGGTGAGCGTCATTATTCCGGTCTTCAATGGCGAAAAATACCTCTGTGAGGCGATAGAGAGCGTGCTCTGCCAGACCTATGGGCCGATCGAGGTCATTGTGGTGGATGATGGCTCGACGGACGACAGCGCCGGGGTAGCAAAGAGCTTTGGTTCAGAGGTACGATACGTCTACCAGACCAACGGCGGTGTCGGTGCCGCCCTCAACAGGGGCATAATGTTGTGTGGCGGATCTTTTCTCTCCTTTCTCGATGCTGACGACCTCTGGAACGAAGATAAATTAATGCATCAGGTGGCGGTCTTTGAAGACAGTCCCGACGTGGACATGGTATTCGGACAGGTCAAACAGTTTTACAGTCCGGAACTCGATGAGGATGAGAGAAAAAGCGTCCGCATCCCTGCCGAGGTCATGCCGGGGGTCTTCAAGGGCAGCATGCTCATCAAACGGGAGTCTTTTTTTCATGTCGGACTCTTTGAAACAACATGGAGAGTGGGCGACTTTATTGACTGGTATCTGAAGGCGGCGGAGAAGGGCCTCAAGAGCATCGTTCTCGATGAAGTCGTTACGTTGAGGCGGATCCATACCGCCAACATGGGTATTCGCGAGCGTGGTTCTCAGACCGATGTTGTGCGCATTCTTAAGGCATCCCTTGACAGGCGCCGAAAGTCAACGACCGGAGAAGGCTCAACATCGTGAGGAGATTAAGAGATATTATGTACGGGGCTGCTGCCGGATTGATTAAAAGGTTCCGATTCTACGTTAGCTGGCAGGGATTATTTTATTTTTCTACCTATAAGAACAGGAAGATTGTCAAAATGACCGGCGTAGGAAATCGTGAAGGAGGGGTTCTTTTTTATCCTTCGGTCTATCATTTTCTCCATAACCTTCCCTCTCTTTTTCATAAGCGGAAGCATGATTATCTCGTTGCTCAGAATTTTCTTCACCATGAGTTTGTGCTCTTCCAAAAGGCGAAGCTATTCTTTACCCTTGAGCCCCTTCCGGCCATGACCGAAGAGACGAGAAGAAATATCCAGTCTGAAGTGTTGAAACCATCCCTCTATCTGTATAATGAACCCGATATCAACAGGCGCATGTTTTATCCGGCCCTTGCCAATGGCAGAGCTAAGACTCTCTCTCTTTTGGAGCGGAATCTTACGGAACGACGCTCCAGGCTTTGTTGCATCATCAACCGGTATTCCGAACGTCCTGAACTCAATCTGCTTCGGGAGAGAATTCGCTTTGTTGAGGCCATGGGAAAGGATATCGACATTTATGGGGCGGAACCGTGGGGAGGACAACGAAACAAATGGGTCACCTTTCCCAATTATTGCGGCACTGCCGAAGACAAGCAGAAGACCCTGAGAAGATATAATTTTATTCTGGCTTTTGAAAACTGCGATCTCCCCGGATACATCACGGAAAAGATGCTCGATGCCTTTCGATCGGGTGCTGTTCCCCTCTACTGGGGCGGAGGAGCGTTTGTAAAGGAAACCTTCCCTTCCGATTGTTATATAGACTGCAGGGATCAAGACCCCGCGCGAATCTTTCGGATGATTAAGGATATGTCACAGGAAGAAATCGTCTCCTTCAGAAAAGCGGCCATAAGATTTCTCGCATCTGACTCGGCTGATCGATTCACAGGGAGATATCTGAGACAACAGCTTATGAAGAGATTGCTGGGCGAGATAAAGAAGGAGTCATGATCGATTTCGAAGAAATCAGTGAAAGCGCAATAGCAGAAGAATTGGATCGCTGCCTGCGCGAGAAGGTAATGCCCTACTGGCATGACACGGCCGTAGACTTGGCAAACGGCGGGTATATCCTGTCGGACAGACTTTCCCCTTCACGGAACAGGCCAAACCGTCTCCATGCATGGATTTCAGCAGCCCTTTGCCGTAACGGTCGCAGGACGGGAGAAAAACAATTGGTCTCTCAATCCCGTCTCCTCCTCGTTTTTTCGATGGCTCACCGATTGGGCTACAGCAATGGGAATCGGGATTATCTGAAGGCTGCCGAGGCTGGCTACCGCTTCTTGCTTGGTGCCTTGCTTGATAAGCACTACGGGGGGTTCTTCTGGAAAACCGATCTCAGGGGGCGGGTGATCAATCCCTGCAAATCTCTCTATGGACAGGCCTTTGTCCTCTATGCCCTCCTTGAATACTATCGTGCAAGCGGCCTGTCCGCTCCCCTCGATCAAGCCTTCTTCCTCTTTGAGAAGGTACAAGAGAAGTTTCACGACGGGATACACCCGGGGTGGCGGGAGCATGGAGAAGAAGACTTCAGCCCTCTGAAATCCTCGGGGCAAGGAATGTTATGGTATCCGAAAGGCTTGCCAGGGGTTCTCGGCGTAAAGAGCGGCAATGCCCATCTGCACTGGATGGAGGCCCTCACAGAGTTTTACGAGGTGACTCGTGACGCCTCGGTGAAATCGGCGCTGACTGAGGCACTGCACATCAACAAGACCTTCTTCTTTCCCAAAGAGGCAAGCGCTTTTTGTGAGTACCGGCTGGACGATTGGGGCGAGGTGAAGGGGGAGGGCTTCGAAGAGATCTGCTATGGCCATAATGTTGAGTTCGCCTGGTTAATGATCCGTGCACAGGAGGTCCTCGAAAGCCCTCCCGACTGGGACCATTCTTTCAGTATTCTCACCCATGCCTTAACGTACGGGTTCGATTACAAGAGAGGGGGGTTTTACTTCAAAGGCTTTGGTGAACAGCCCGCGTCAAACACCGAGAAGGTCTGGTGGGTGCAGGCCGAATGCCTTGCAGGCCTGACCGATGCCCTTCGGTACAAACGAACGGCAGATTACCGCAGGGTCCTTGACCTGCTTCTCAACTGGATTTTCCGGTACCAGATACCCTCCGACGACGGCATATGGATAGCAAGCACCGATTGCGAGGGAAGACCATTGAATCCAACGAAAGCGGACGAATGGAAGGCCGCATATCATGAGGTTCGGGCAATGACAAAATTCATCCAGACCTTTTCATCTCCTGGTGGGGCGGACGGCGTGAAGGAGGGGGATTGCACATGAGGAGAGGGCAATCTAAACGATACAGTTTGCCTTCACCGGAACAGGAGTTGCTCCTGCGGGCTGCGCTTTTACGCGGCAAGGACGCCGTCGAGGCGTGGAAGGCATGGAAATCGTCCGTCGACGTAGAGCAGGTTGATTCCGCTTCCCACCGCATGCTGCCGCTCCTTTATCGGAATCTCCGGACCCATGGTTTGAAGGATCCGTCTATGGGGAAATACAAGGGCGTCTATCGCCAGACGTGGTACAAAAATCAGATGCTGTTCCATGCTATCGCCTCTCTCCTCTGTTCTTTTCGCGAAGCAGAGATAGAGACCCTGATCTTGAAAGGAGCCCCCCTTACCATAGGGTATTACAAAGATTACGGGCTCCGGCCGATGAACGATTTTGACGTCCTCATTCGAATGGATAAGGCCTTGCCTGCAATCGAGCTGTTACAGAGTCTGGGATGGGCCCCCATGGATTTCATGCCGACGGAGGAGTATATCTCGGTGAGTTTTTCCCATGGATTTAAGAATGCCGCCGGTCAGGAATTCGATCTTCATTGGCACGTGCTGTCGCAATCCCGGGGGATGAACGCCGACGATGATTTTTGGGATGGGGCGAGACCCGTCACCATCCATGACGTTGCTACCCTCGCCCTGAATCCGACCGACCAATTGTTGCACGTCTGCATTCACGGAGCACGGTGGAATTACACGCCGCCCTTCCGCTGGGTAGCAGATGCAATGACCATTCTCAACACCGCACAATCCGAAATTGATTGGAACCGCCTCATTGCGCAAGCCTTGAAGCGGCGCCTCATCTTGCCTCTGAGAGAAAGCCTCGCTTATCTGCGAAAGACGGTTTCGGCTGCCGTTCCTTCGGAAGTCCTCGAAAGCATTCGGGACCTTCCGGTACCGTGGATTGAGTATATCGAGTATAACGTCACGATGAACCCGCCCACCCGCTGGAGAGCAATGCTCGATCTTTGGTGTCAGCATTCCCGGGTCGCAGGAGAGAGAGGGCGGCTGTATAAACTTATCATGTTTCCGGGATTCCTCAAGAGTGTCTGGCGCCGTAGTTTTTGGAAGCTACCCTTTTACGCGCTGTCCAGGGTAATGACCTGGCAGAAGAACGGATTAACGAAATCGCCATAGTCCTTTGGTTCAGAGAAGTCCTTCCTCCACTATCACCCAATAGATAACATTTTGGGACGACGCAGGAGGTATTCAGACTTTACCACAGTCCTTCCCGCCTGCTTCTTAGTCCCGGGACTTACCTGACCGGAAGGTCCAGCTCTGATCCTCCAAGCACGGAAAAGGCGCTCACATGTCCCGTGTCCTTTTCTTTCCAGAAGAAAATATGGACATGCCAGGACTCACCGGGATGGCTTATCTCAGCCCGGAGGCTCGCAGGGTAAAAGCCGATCATGAGAGCCTCGGCCTCTTCGCGGTATCCCACAACTTTCTTCCAAGAAAGCCGTGGGAGCTTGGTGTCGAGTTCGGTATCAATACCGCTCACAACACTCCAGACGACATCACTGAAGATACCTTTTATGAGAAAGGGGAACGGTGCTTTTGTGTCCAGACCCAACTTCCTTGCCTGCTCAAGCACGAAGGTGTAAAGCTGGTGTTCTGACATGGCAAAAGGGATGGTTATCTTTTGCCATCGTTCGACCTGTGCTGTCACAAGGAGCGTGGCCTTCTCGCCTTTCGGGATCTGGCTGAGGGTCTTGTTCAAGCCGTCTCTTCCGTAATTAAGCAGGACTTCACCGTCAAGGGCCGTAATCTCGCCCTCAAAATTCCCGACGATTCCGATTCCATAGGTATGAGGTCCGAAGAGCTCCTCACCGAGTTCAACCGCTCCCTCAGGCATCTTCTTCTTTGTAATCTCCCTAAAATTGCCGTAGTAGTTGAACTCGAAGGGCATAGCAGCCTCGATCACATGAGCTGCCGGCCCGATGAAAAGGACGAGGGCTATTAAGAACATAAGACCTTTCATGGAAGTTCCTCAGAAGCCTCTTCTCAACTCATCTCACCACCAACCGAAAGGAGAAAGGCGACCAAATCGGTCGCCCTTCTCCTTTCTCCAACGAATTACTTCTTGTGACACTTGCCGCAGTTAGCAGGGTCACTGGTCTTGAACGCTTTTGTGCCGTTGTGGCACTCACCGCAGAACTTCCCGGCATTCATGTCTGCCATTGTCATCTGTTCAGCACCCTTTTTCATCTTGAATATCTTGGTGTGACAGTCGTTGCACTTCAAGCCTTTGTCTGCGTGGACCTTACCGTCAAAAATCACCTTGCCGGCGCCCTTTGCTTCGTACTCCAACGTCTTCCCAGGCGGGACAGCCATTGCTCCACCGACAAATGAGACAACGACGAGCAGCGCGATTAATGCTGTTAAGAACCTCATGGAATCACCTCCTTTCTGTAAAGAATATTGTTCTGATACCCTCAGGATCTCACGTTGCAGAGGTACCGATGCCCATGAAAAAAGGAATCGGAGTATAGCAACGAATCAAGACGTGCCGTGGGCATCGTCTTTCAGAGACCCGAGAATACCAGAGACTTCCGGCTTCGCCGAAATAGCCCCCTCATTGCTTCAAAGAGCTGCTTTGACGAGAACAAAATGATCCCGTCTGTTCTTTGCCCAACAGTCTTCCGTCTGAAGTGAGCAGAGGGGCTTTTCCTTGCCGTAACTGATGGTATTGATATGCGAAGAGGGAACACCTAACGATACCAGATAATCCTTGGCCGCTTTTGCCCGGCGGTCTCCAAGGCCCAGGTTGTACTCAGTCGTTCCCCGTTCATCGCAATGACCTTCTATGAGCACCTTCTCCGACCCCTTCTTCACAAGGTAGTCCGCGACTCTTTTCAGGACCGACTTCGCATCTGCCCGTATGGCGTACTTATCGTAATCGAAATGGACGTCATCAAACAAGTCCGAGACCTCTCTGGCCTCAGGGGTCTTTTCCTTTGATTCGATTTTCAGATCGCGCTGGTCCGTAATCTTTTCAGGACCCTTTTTGCCTCCTGTCTCTCCTTCCCTCGTCTTCTCCGTCGCCATTGACGGCGTTTCCGGCGAGCTTGCCACCTTTCTCTGGGCGCACCCTGAAATCAAGATACCGGCTATGATAAAGACTAACAATGCCTGTTTCATCTATTCTCCTTTCATTGCCTTGGCCCTGATGCCGCGCATGTGTTACTTTCCATGAATACAACTTCACGATGAATAAGCAAAGGCGCCACAATTCAGGAAACGGCTCCCGAGGCTGGGGGAGAGAGTCCCGAACAGAGGGGAAAGAATGCATGAAGAGGCCCCTGTTCGTAAGTAGCCATTGCATCCGTGCAAAAGGGATCTTCGAAGATACCCTCTGAACCTTGACGAAGAGAGAGACATTCGAGAGATGTCATCCTTTTGCTGGAATCTTCGGGTAAGGTGGCTCTGGACTTTCTGAGAAGTACCTTAACCCCTGAACTCCCGTGATCGCCATGCTCTCTTGAGCTCAGCTCAGTGCATATCAGTTCCCAAAGGAAGATATTGAGATGCCTCGTTAATGACGAGGGCCCCTCTGGGGTGCGGAGGGCTTCAACGCCGTTCTTAGCGCTATGCGTGTAAGAAAGGGGAGATATGGCATAGAGGAAGAATAAAGTAAAAAAGAGCATTCGCTGGATTTGGTTCTTCTTAATCACGCTCTACTCTAGCACAGGGTATTATCACATAGCAACCTTTCAGCGCCAGTTATCAGCCCTTTTGGTGTGACACTACGGGATTCGAAGGAGAACCTCCCTCCGGAAAGCTTTACTGCGCCGGCAATGGACAATTTCCGTCACGGCTGGGTATGGCCCCTTGATCGGCTCGCGAATCGCCATGGTATCGCCTGATAGAGTAAAATAGAGGAGCAAAAGAACCATGTTTATCGAGATCGAGGGACAGATAGAGAGAATCACCTATCACAATGAAGAGAACAGCTTTACGATCGCGAAGATGAAGGTTGGGGGACGGCACGACCTTGTCACGGTAGTGGGCAGTATTCCCGCAGTGTCGCCTGGGGAGGTCTTAAGACTGAAAGGCGCTTGGCAGATCCACCCGAAATTCGGTGAACAGTTCAGGATAACCTCTTACGAACCCGTTGTCCCCGCCACAGAGGCCGGCATAGAGAACTATCTCGGTTCCGGATTGATCAAGGGCATCGGTCCTGTCATGGCAAGAAGGCTCGTCGCGAAATTCGGCATTGAGACCTTGGCTGTCATCGAAAAAGACACCGGCAGGCTGGGCGAAGTCGAAGGAATCGGGGACAAGAGGATAGCGATGATCAGGAAGGCCTGGGATGACCAGAGAGAGATTCGCGAGGTCATGGTCTTCCTTCAAGGGCATGGTGTAAGCCCCGGCTACGGAGCCAAGATCTACCGTCAGTACGGCAGGGACTCTGTCAGGGTGGTTCGGGAAAACCCTTACAGACTCGCTGCGGATATTTTTGGGATCGGGTTCATATCGGCAGACAGGATTGCTGAAAAACTGGGCATACTCAGGGAATCTCAGATCAGGGCAGAGGCGGGGATTCTCTATGTCCTCCACCAATTGTCCGATGACGGACATGTTTATTATCCCTATGGGCCTCTGGTGGAGGAAGCTCAGAAGGTCCTCGGGATTGATCGCGATATCATCGTCAAGGCCTTCGGCACGATTGCAGCCGGCAGGAAGGTCATCATCGAGGACCTCACTGCTCAGGAGTTCAAGGAGAACAACAAGGCGGTCTATCTAGCCAAGTATTATCTCTCAGAAGTCGGGATCGCCCGCGGATTGAAGACCTTGATGAAGTTCCCGAAACCCTTACGCTCCTTTGACCGGGATAAAGCCATCGAGTGGGTCCAGGGAGAATTGAGAATCAGGCTCGCCGAAAACCAGATCGAGGCCGTGAGGGAAGCACTTAAAGAAAAGGTGATGGTGGTGACCGGAGGACCTGGCACGGGCAAGACAACCATCATCAACTCCATCATCAGGATATACAGGAAGCTGGGCCAACGGGTTTTGCTTGCCGCTCCCACAGGGAGAGCCGCCAAGAGGATGCAGGAGGCCACAGGGCAGGAAGCCAAGACAATACATCGACTTCTTGAGTTCAGCCCGAAAGAGGGCAAATTCAAGCGTGATGGAGATAGCCCCCTGGC
>Ga0335070_10004539_pt1 | contig 16251 bp, 20 predicted proteins | sample Lox_Sample_13_FD_206722 | JGI IMG/M metagenome (GOLD analysis project Ga0335070, IMG submission 206722) | Soil microbial communities from Loxahatchee National Wildlife Refuge, Florida, United States - Lox_Sample_1.3 | ecosystem: Environmental > Terrestrial > Soil > Wetlands | place: USA... | reverse complement strand
AACTTAGCCGAGGCGCCGGCGGCGCCTTCCATGGCGGTGCTCAGGCCGTTCAGCCCAACGGCACTGCGTATGACGGAGCTCTGGGCTGTGGCGTGGACGCTGAGCACCGCGGGCTCTGAAGGGTCGACGGGAGCTGCACTACCCTTGAACTGCATGGCGTAGTTGAGCTGCTTCACGCGGGGGTCCTCCTACCGTGAGATGTGGGGATTCTACGCCCGTCGCGCGGGTTTGCCTAGCTCTCCGCGGGGCGTTTTTCCGGTTTGCCCGGCGTCACGCCGTCAGCCAGGCGCAGCTCCCAGAACGTCTCGCTCACTTCCGGGATCTCGGCGCTGATCTTGTCGTCGATGCGGACGATCAGGTCCTCGATCTCGTCGGTCGACATGCCCCGCTTCACGCAGAGCTCGCCCGTCACCAGCACGCTGTTGGAGCCGAGCTGCATCGAGAGCATCCGCGGCACGCTCAGCACCTCCGGAAAGGAGCCGACGACGCGGTTGAGCGCTTCGCGCGTCTCGGGGCTGGCGGCGGCGCCCAGGAGCAGGCTACGAGACTGCGAGCCGAGCATGAGCGCTACGCCGGCGAGCACGATGCCGATGCTGACCGAGGCGGCGGCGTCCCAGTTCTCTGAGCCGGTCACCTCCGAAAGGGTGAGGCCGGTGATCGCGATCTGCAGGCCCAGCAGAGCCGCACTGTCTTCGAAGAAGACGGTCTTGATGGTGACGTCAGGCGCTTCCCGGATGAAGCGGACGATGCCCCAGCCCTTCCGCTTCGCGCCGCTGAGCAGGCCGCGCACAGCCACGGTGAAGGACGCCGACTCGAAGACGATCGCCATCACGAGCACGCCATAGGCGATCCCCAGCTCGCTGGCCGAGCGGTCGTGCTGGTGCTGCTCGACAAACGTGCGGATGCCCTCGTAGAAGGAGAAGGTGGCGCCGGCGGCGAAGATGAAGATGGCCGCCAGGAAGGACCAGAAGAACGCCTCTTTGCCGTAGCCGTGCGGGTGCTTGTCGTCGGCGGTTGTGTGCGAGAGGTTGATGCCGATGAGCAGGAAGACCTGGTTCACCGTGTCGGCCAGGGAGTGCCCCGCCTCGGCCAGGAGGGCTGCGCTGCCGCTGATCACCCCGGCTATGAGCTTGCCGGCGGCGATGGCCAGGTTGGCCACCAGCGCAGCGAGCACAGTTAACTTGCTCTCGCCCTCGCTGTGGCCGGCCTGCGTCCCACCCGCGCGCTCGGTCACCCCGCTAGGATACGCAGCGGGGCGCCGATGGGCTACTCCGGGTACCCAACCTCCGCCCAATCGACGTGGAGACTGCGCGCCAGCTCCGCCGTGAAGTCCCGCCATTCGGCGGCGTCTGCCCAGCCCTCGTACCCGCTGTAGCCCGCCACCGCTACGCGCTCCTCTTCCGGCCCCACAACAGCTCGCACCTCAAACGTCTCGATGGGCCCGCGCACTTCTCTGGCCAGCTCCAGGCGCCGTATCTCGGACGTACGGAACGTGCGCTTCTGGCTGCGGAAGAGGCGCTTCTTGCGGGTGACGCGCAGCTCTCCCATGGTTTCGTCGAGCACGGCATCGGTGCGGCCGTCCGAGTAGCGGAGGCGGCCCATCTCGTCGCGCGCCGGCAGGTTGCCGCCGCGGACGCCGGCCGGCGCGCCCACCTCCTGCAGGGGCAGCCCGTAGCTGGCCGCGATCGTCTCAGCGATCTTGCGGGCGCAGGCGCGGTCGTCTTCGTTGATCGTGAGCTTGCGGCCATCCGTGTAGACCACCTCTACCCGCGTGAGGACGGCGCCTGTGGGCCGGTCACCGGTGTGCGACATCATCGGCTGCTGGGACCAGCGGTAGAGGGTCACGGATTTGGCCGGCTCCAGGCGCTCCACGGCGTCCGGCCTGTCCGCGTAGCCCTTCTTGTAGCGCGGGTAGTGGCGCATCTCCCGCAGCGTGGCGTCGAACGCCCAGCCGCCGCAGAGAAGCTCGCCTTCTTCAGGCATCGGCCGGCGTCAGACGTCCGCGACCGAGAGGTTGGTGCGGACCCAGTTGCCGTTGGGGTAGGCGGCCGTCGGCACGGCGGCGTCTTCGATCGTGGCGACGGTGGCGGCGGCGCCTTCGCGGATGTAGCGGCGGCAGTCGCCCTCGCTCTGCCAGGTGGTGATCTGGGCGATGCGGCCCGGCTCGTCCGCGCCCCAGAGGTACTGCACCGAGACGAAGCCCGGCTGGGCGCCCAGGATATCGCGGATCTTCGGGAGCACGGTGCCGAGCGAGGCTTCCCAGACCGCTCGCTCGGTGATACGCGTCTGGCGGGTGAGTATTGAAATGATCATCGCGGCGCGATTATATCGCCCTCCGGCGTTATGCTGCTGCCATGAGCGCCATTGCAGCGCGGATCGCCGAGGCGCGGGAGCGCATCTCCTCTGCTTGCGCGCGGGCCGGCCGCTCGCCGGACGACGTCACGATCATCGCGGTGACGAAGGGCTTCGGGCCGGACGCTGTGCGCGAAGCGGTGGCCGCGGGGCTACGCGACATCGGCGAGAACCGCGTCCAGGAGGCCGCCGCCAAGCGCGCCACCCTGAGCGACCTGCCCACCGGCGTGCGCTGGCACATGATCGGGCACCTGCAGACGAACAAGGTACAGACCATGCTCGGCCTCTTTGATACAATCCACTCCGTGGACTCGATCCACCTCGCGCAAGCGATATCCAGGCGGGCACAGGCACCGGTGCCCGCCTTTCTCGAAGTGAACGTGGCCGCGGAGGCCACCAAGACCGGGTTCTCCCTCGCCGAGTTGCCCGCCGCTCACAGGACGATCGCTACGCTGCCTAACATCCAGCTGCGCGGGCTGATGACGGTCGCGCCGATCGCCGCCTCGCCGGAGGACGTGCGCCCGGTCTTCCGCGAGCTAGCCCGCCAGGCAAAGGAACTGGGCCTGGGCGAGCTCTCGATGGGCATGTCGGACGACTACGAAGTGGCGGTGGAAGAAGGCGCGACGTACGTGCGCCTGGGCCGCGCGCTCTTCGGGGAGCGTCAGTAGTGCCGGCGAGGCGAGCCGACGCGTCCGTGGGCGGAAACGCGATCAAGTATCTGGCCGGGGTCTCGAAAGACATCAGAAGGCGAATTGAGCCCGTCTCCTCTTTCGAAGACGATCCTTCCCCGAACGGTGTCAAGAAACTTAGAGGCAGCGGGGACTATCGAATAGCAATGGGTTCATACAGAATCATCTACGTGATCGATCAACCTGCGCGAATGATAACCGTCCGCTACATCCGCCACCGCCGCGAGGCCTACCGATGAACCTGGCGTTCATCGGCGGCGGCATGATGGGCGAGGCGATGATCGCCGGCGCCATCCGCAACGACGTCGCCGACCCGGGCGGGATCGCCGTCTGCGATATCGTCGCGGCGCGCCGCAAGCTGCTGTCGAGCCAGTACAAGGTGAAGGTATCCGACAAGCCGGCCGAGACTGTCGCCGGGGCGGGTATCGTCGTGCTGGCGGTGAAGCCGCAGGAGTTCGCGAGCGCGGCGAAACAGCTGGCCGGCGCGCTCACGCCCGGCCAGACGGTTATGTCGATCATGGCCGGCGTGCGCATCGAAACGATCGCTAGCGCCCTCGGACACAGCAACGTCGTCCGGGCAATCCCGAATACCCCGGCGCAGATCGGCGAAGGGATGACCGTCTGGACGGCGACACCGAGCGTCAAAGGGCCCGCCAAGGACGAGGTGCGCCTGCTGCTGGGCGTGCTGGGCAAGGAGATCTACGTCGACTCCGAGAAGTACATGGACATGGCGACCGCAGTCAGCTCCAGCGGCCCGGCCTACATCTTCCTGGTGATGGAGGCGATGATCGACGCGGCGGTGCACATTGGCCTGCGCCGGGAGATGGCGACACCGATGGTCCTGCAGACGCTGCTTGGCTCGGCGCGGTACGCCCAGGAGAGCGGCCGCCACCCGTCTGACCTGCGCAACCAGGTGACCTCCCCCGGCGGCACGACCACTGAGGGGCTGCTGGTGCTGGAGGCCGCCGGCCTGCGTGCCGCCTTCATCGAAGCGATCCAGGCCGCCTACGAGAAAGCCCAGCAGCTCGGAGGATAGGTGAACGCTCTCGGTCTGTTCATCGAAATACTCGCCTATGTCCTGATCGCCTGCATCTGGATCCGCATCATCTTCTCCTGGACGAACTTCGACCCATCGAACCCCATCTACGGCGTGATCCACGAGATCACGGAGCCGATCCTGGGACCGATCCGCTCGATCCTGCCCCGGACCGGGATGTTTGACCTCTCGCCGATGATCGCCTCGTTCATTCTGTTCTTCATCGCGCAGCTGGGCGCGAGCCTGCGAGGTTGACGGGTTACGGAAATTTTGTAGAAAATCTGTTCTAGCGCCATTCGCCTGTTTGAGCGAGCCCAAGGGCCGGTTACCATGCGCCCCGAAGTGAGCGATAATTCCACCAGCAGGAGAGATGCAATGAGCGCGAACAACGGGGCCAGCAAGAACGGCAACGGCGGCAGCGGAGACGAGCGGCTGAAGGCGCTGGAGATCGCCATCGCCAAGATCGAGAAGGACTTCGGGCGCGGGTCCATCATGCGCCTGGGCGAGGCCAGCAACCGCATGGCCGTGGAGACGGTCCCCACAGGCTCGCTGGCGCTGGACGTGGCGCTGGGGGCCGGCGGCGTCCCCCGCGGCCGCATCACGGAGATATACGGGCCGGAGATGGCCGGCAAGTCCACCGTGGCGATGCACATCATCGCGCAGGCGCAGAAGCTGGGCGGCCTCGCCGCCTACATCGACGTCGAGCACGCCATGGACCCGACGTTCGCAGAGGCGATCGGCATCAACGTCGACGATCTGCTGATCTCGCAGCCGGACACAGGGGAACAAGCGATGGAGATCTGCGAGGCGCTGGTGCGCTCCAACGCCGTCGACGTGATCATCGTCGACTCCGTGGCCGCACTCGTGCCGCGTGCGGAGATCGAAGGCGACATGGGCGACTCGCTGCCCGGCCTGCAGGCCCGCCTGATGTCGCAGGCGCTGCGCAAGCTGACGGGGGCGATATCGCGCTCGCGGGCGGCGGTGGTCTTCATCAACCAGCTGCGCGAGAAGATCGGCATCGTCTTCGGCAACCCGGAGACGACTCCCGGCGGCCGTGCGCTCAAGTTCTACAGCTCGGTGAGGATCGAGCTGCGGCGCGTCGAGGGGCTGAAGCAGTCCGGCACCATCATCGGCAACCGCGTGCGGGCCAAGATCGTGAAGAACAAGGTGGCGCCGCCTTTCCGCCAGGCCGAGTTCGACATCATCTTCTCCGGCCCGCAGATCGGCATCAGCCGCGAGGGCGACATCATCGACCTGGGCGTGGAGCACGAGATTGTGAAGAAGCAGGGCGCCTTCTACTCCTACAGCGACACGAAGCTGGGCCAGGGCCGCGAGGCCGCCAAGGAGTACCTGCGTGCCCACCCGGAGATCGCGCTGGAGATCGAGGAGCTGATCCGCTCCAAGAGCGCCGCGCCGGGCGTCGGGGAGCCGGCCCAGCCGATCGCGGTCTATGCCGGCGCGGACGACGAGGACGAAGAGCCGGAAGAATAACCGCCTTCGATGCGCATAACGGCGATCGAGCACCAGCCACGTAAGCGCCGGTACGAGGTTCGCATCGACCAGGTGTTGCTGCTGACGCTATCGCCGGAGGTCTTCGTCACCGCCAAGCTGCGGCCCGGCCAGGAGATCGCGATGGAGCGCGTCAGCGCGCTCGAGCAGGCGGAGGCGCGACACTCGGCGATGGCGGGCGCCATGCGGCTGCTGGCGTACCGGCCGCGCAGCGAGAGGGAGGTGCGGCAGGCGCTGCATCGGCGCGGCGTCGCCCCGGCGCTCCTCGAGGAGACGCTGGCCCGGCTGCGCGAGCTCCGCCTGTTCGACGACGGCGAGTTTGCGCGCAGCTACGTCGACCAACGCGACCGCACGAGCCCGCGCAGCCGCCGCCTGCTGCGCGCGGAGCTACGCTCGAAGGGCGTCGCTGCGCAGGCGGCGTCAGAGCCACTGGCGGAGCTGGACGAGGCGGACGCGGCCTATCGCGCGGCCGGCAAGCGGGCGCGCTCTCTGGCGGCGCTGGCATATCGAGACTTCCAGCGGCGGCTGGGCGACTTTCTGCTTCGCCGCGGCTTCGGCTATGAGGTTGCGCGGGAGACGGTGAGGCGGCTGTGGGGCGAGCTCCGCGGCGAGGAGCCGGCGGCGGAAGAAGTCGCTCAATAGATACGGTCTATTGGATACAGCGCGTACCATCAATCCCTCCCTTGACACTAAAACACGCTAAACACTAAGATTTGATTACACATTCCGCGCCAGTCATGCGTGTTTCGAATGCTTCTTAACTATTTTTCAATATCAGGAAGTGAGGCGAAATGCCGGCCCTTGCCCTTGTTGGGGTGCTTGTCGGCGTTGTCGTCGGTGTTATCGGTGCTCTTTTCGTACAGCAATACGTCAACCGCAATAAGGTCGAAGCCGCTGAACGGACCGCCGCCCGTATACTCGACGAAGCCGACCGGCGCCAGAAAGAACTTGCCAAAGAAGCCAAAGATGAGGCTTCTCGTCTCCGCCGCGAGGCGGAATCTGAAATCCGCGAACGCCGTAATGAGGTCAAAGCTTCTGAGCGGCGTCTCTCCCAGAAAGAGGAGTCTCTCGACCGTAAGCTAGAGGGCGCCGAACAGCGGCAGAAGAACCTCCAGCGCAAAGAGACAGACCTCGAAGACCAGCGCAAGCAGCTCGAGGAGCTCCAGCTCGAGCGCCGGGCCGAGCTCGAGCGCCTGTCCAACCTGACCGCCAACGAGGCGCGCGAGATGCTGCTCGCCCAGGTGGAGAACGAGATCAGGGACGAGGCCAACCGCCGCCTGCGCGAGATCGAGCAAGAGGTCAAAGAAGAGGCCGACGAGCGCTCCCGCAAGATCCTGGCCACGACGATGCAGCGCCTGACGAGCGAGGTCGTCTCGGACGGCACGGTATCGATCGTGCCGATCCCCTCCGAAGACATGAAGGGCCGCATCATCGGCCGCGAGGGACGCAACATCCGCTCGCTGGAGCACGCCACCGGCGTCGACGTGATCATCGACGACACGCCGGACGCGGTGACGCTCTCCACCTTCGACCCGGTGCGGCGCGAGATCGCCCGCATCGCCCTCACCAAGCTGCTGACAGACGGCCGCATCCACCCGGCCCGCATCGAGGAGATGGTGGAGAAGGCCCGCAAGGAAGTCGACAACGCGGTGAAGGAGGCCGGCGAGGAAGCGATCGTCGAAGCCAGCGCGCCCGGCCTGCACCCGGAGATCGTCCGCACGCTGGGCCGCCTGAAGTACCGCACCAGCTACGGCCAGAACCAGCTGCGGCACGCAGTCGAGACGGCGAACCTCGCCGCGATGATCGCCCACGAGCTGGGCGCCAACGTGGAGGTGGCCCGCAGGGGCGGCCTCTTGCACGACATCGGCAAGGCGATCACGCACGAAGTCGAGGGGACGCACGCGGCGCTCGGCGCAGAGCTGGCGCGCCGCCACGGCGTCCACCCGGCCGTGGTCCACTGCATTGAGGCCCACCACGAGGAGATCGAGCCGGCGTCCGTGGAGGCGATCATTACGATCGTCGCCGACGCGCTCAGCGGCAGCCGCCCGGGCGCCCGCCGCGAGTCGCTGGACCAGTACCTGAAGCGGCTGGAGGCGCTGGAGGGCGTGGCCAACCAGTTCCCCGGCGTCGACAAGTCATTTGCCATTCAGGCCGGCCGCGAGATCCGGATCATCGTGAAGCCTGAGGAAGTGGACGACCTGGGCGCATCGCGGATGGCCAAGGAGATCAGCAAGCGCATCCAGGAGAGCCTGGACTACCCCGGCCAGGTCAAGGTGACCGTCATCCGGGAGCGGCGATCGATCGAGTACGCGAAGTAGCGCGCCGCGCGGGGGGTCCGCCGGCGACGAGGAGATATGTCGCTTAACGTCCTGCTGATCGGGGACATCGTGGGCAAGCTGGGCCGCCGGACGGTGGCGGCTGTGCTGCCCGATCTGCGCCGCGAGCGCTCGATCGACGTGGTGATCGCCAACGGTGAGAACACGGCCGGCGGACGCGGCCTGACGCCCGGCACCGCGCAAGAGCTGCTGCGCGCCGGCATCGACATCATCACGTCCGGCAACCACATCTGGGAGAACCGCGAAGTCTTCGAGATCCTGGACGACCCCTCGGTGCCGCTGGTGCGCCCGCTGAACTACCCTGAAGGCACGCCCGGGCGCGGTGTCTACAAGCGCAATGGCCTGGGCGTGATCAACGCCATGGGCCGCACCTTCATGGGCATTTCGCTGGAGGACCCCTTCCGGGCGCTGGACGCAGCGCTGGAAGGGATGCGAGACTGCCGGGTGATCATCCTGGACTTTCACGCCGAAGCGACGAGCGAGAAGATTGCGATGGGCTACTACCTGGACGGGCGCGTGAGCGCTGTCGTCGGCACGCACACCCACGTGCCGACTTCCGACACGCGCATCCTCCCCCACGGCACGGGCTACGTGAGCGACCTGGGGATGTGCGGCGCCCTGCATTCAGTGCTGGGCATGCAGACGGAGCGCGTCATCGAACGCTTCCTGACGCAGCTTCCGAACCGCTTCGACCCGGTGGACCAGGGGCCCGCCGTGTTCAACTCGGTGCTGATCACGTTCGACGAAGACTCTGGCCGCGCCACGGCGATCGAGCGCGTGGATAGCGTGGTGGAGTGATGGGCAGTATCGCCGATCTGCACACCCACAGCACGATCTCCGACGGCCGCCTGACGCCGACGCAACTGATCGACCTGGCCGCGAAGAACGGCGTGCGCATTATGTCGCTGACCGATCACGACATCGTGGACGGTCTGCCGGAGGCGTTCGAGGCGGCGTCCAGGCACCCCGGCTTCACGCTGATCCCCGGCATCGAGATGAGCACGGACGTCCCGGGCAACGAGGTGCACATCCTCGGCCACTTCATCGACTGGCAGAACCAGGCCTTCCGCGACACGCTGGCCCACCTGCAGGAGTCCCGCCTGGGCCGCGCCCGCAAGATGGTCGACAAGCTCGCAGCGCTGGGCAAGCCGGTGGACTGGGACCGCGTGCAGTCCTTCGCCGAGGGCGCCGTCGGGCGGCCGCACATCGCCCTTGCCCTCGTAGAGGCCGGCCACTGCGAGACCGTGAACCAGGCGTTCGATCTCTACCTGAGCCGCACCGGCCCCGCCTACGTGGAGCGCGAGCGGCTGGAGCCTGAGGAGGTCGTCACGCTGCTGCTGGGCGTCGGCGGACTGGCCACGCTGGCCCACCCGCGCGAGCTGTACGCGGCGGGCGGCCTGGAGCTGCTGCTGGAACGGCTGAAAGCGGCCGGCCTGACCGGCATAGAGGTCTACTACCAGGACTACGACGGCGGCGAGATAGAGACGTTCCGCCAGCTGGCCGAGCGCTTCGACCTGATACCACTGGGTGGCAGCGACTACCACGGCCTGGGCGGCCCTCAGCAGCGTGAGCCTGGCGATATCCCGCTCCCGCGCGAGCCCGTGGACCGCCTCTTCGCCCTGGCCAGAGAGAGGGGCTCTGCTCAAAGAGCCGTGACGACTGCGAGATAGATGTCTGCCGACATCGTCTACTGCGCCCGGCATCCGAACGTAGAGACCGGCCTGCGCTGCGGGCGCTGCGAGACCCCTATATGCCCAAGGTGCGCCGTCATGACGGACGTGGGCGCGCGCTGCCCGGATTGCGCGCCGCGCCGCAAACTCCCCCAGTTTGAGGTGGGGTTTGTCTGGCTGCTGCGGGCCGTGGGGGCGGCGGCTGTGGTGGGCGCCGCTGTGGGCGCGCTCTGGGGCGCCGCTCTGCCCAACACGGCCGGGTTCTTCACGCTGGCCATCGGCGCGGGGGTTGGCTACTGCATCGGGGAGTCAGTTAGCATCGCCACGAACCGCAAGATAGGGCGGCAGCTCCAGGTGATAGCGGCCGGCGGCGCGGTACTGGCCTATGTCATGCACAACATCGTCGCGGGGTACGCGATCGTGCCGTCAGACGACCTGTGGGGCGGGATCGCGCTTATCGTGGCGATCTTCGTGGGAGCGGGCCGGCTGCAGATCTAGCGGAAGATCGAAGTGATGATGAGCGAGATCACCAGGAAGCCGATGATGGCGGTGCTGCGGATGACCTCGCCGCGGACGTAGCTGTAGTCTACTGTCACGTGCCGCTCAGCCTTGGCGCTGATGCCCGCGCGGGCGGGCACTGCCGCCATCAGGTCTGACGCCAGGCTTACTGAGCTATCGCCGTCCTCATCTCCCTCTTCAAACGGCGCCTCATCGACATCGACAGCGGGCTCAGCCGTAGCCGGGAACTCGTACGGAATCGTACTCTTGCGCGCCTTGCGGCGCTTGGTGGTGGTGTCCGGTGGGCGGTGGTACTTGCGTGGCACTGCTAAAGCTGACTCCCGTTCGGAAATACCTCTGAATTATACCGGGGCGTTTGCGCTTGCGTCACGTTCGCGCATGTTTGACCCGCCCGGCAAGGCGCGGCTAGAATTATGCATAAGGCCCCGTGGTGTAGCGGTTAACATGCCACCCTGTCACGGTGGAGATCGTCGGTTCGAATCCGATCGGGGTCGCCAATAGCTAACGTCTGACCGCCGGGCTTTGTGCCCGGCAGTTTTGTTCTTAGCGCCAGCAGGCGCCGTCAGCATCATCAGGCATGGCTGCCTGCGGCGAAGCAGAAGTCACACAGTCCGAATGGGGAAGGCGCCGGGGGACAAGTGGCACTGACATCGACCGGCTTGCCGGCGCCAGTATGTGTGCGAAGGGAGGCCCAGCCATGAGGTTTGCACTACTTGGCCCGGCGCTTGTGTCGTTTATCGTGCTGGGCGCGGCTGCCTGCGGTGGCGGCGAGGAAGCGTCCCCGACGCCGTCCTCAACCGCCAGCGCCACGGCGTCTCCAACCGCTGCCGCCACGACTCCGCCGGCCACCGGAGAGCTCACGCTGGACATCTCTGGCGTCTCCCCGTCTGCGATACACGTGGGAGACACAGTGACGGTGACTTTTGTCACGCGCGCGGGCGCCTTCATCGGTCTGCAGGTCATCGATGCGGAAGGGAACACTGTGGGGCAGCAGATGGTGACTGCGGGTAGCGACGGGAAGGCGCTCTATGACTTCGTCGCGCAGGGTGCGCCGGGCAGCTGGCTCATCAGCGCAGCGGCAGGCGCGACAATAGATGACCTGCTGCGGCTGCAGGCCTCGCCGGTGCCGGGGCCGAACACGGTGGACCGCACGATCGAAGTGCAGTAGCCGGCTCAGGCGGAGACGATCCGTCCGTCTCTCATCTCGACGATGCGATCGGCGGCGGAAGCGACGTGGGCATCGTGCGTCACCATCAGGATCGCGACGCCACGGTCCTGGCGTAGCTGCTCGAACACGCGGAGGATGCGCGCGGCCGAATCGGAGTCGAGGCTGCCGGTAGGCTCATCGGCGAGGATAATGGACGGCTCGTTCGCCAGGGCACGGGCGATGGCCAGCCGCTGGCGCTCGCCGCCGGCAAGCCTCGGGGGGCGCGTTCCGGCCTTGCCTTCGAGCCCCACGGCCTCCAGGAGCCGGTAGCCGCGCTCCCGCTGGGCGGCGTGGCTGAGGCCGTTGCTGAACATCGCGGCCTCAACGTTTTGCAGCCCATTGAGCTGAGGCAGCAGGTGGTGGAGCTGGAATACCAGACCAACCTCTTTGCGTCTGTAACGATCCCCATCAACCTCGCGGAGGTTACGCCCGTTCACGACAATGCTCCCGGACGTCGGCACGTCCAGGGCGGCGATCAGGTGGAGAAGCGTCGACTTCCCGCACCCGGACGGACCCATCAGTGCGACATACTCCCGCCGGCCGACGGTCATCGTCACGCCATCCAGGGCGCGGATCAGGCCGCCATCGAACGTCTTAACGACGTCTGCGACCTGAATCGCCGGCTGCTCATTCATGACGGAGAGCTTCGATTGGGCGCAACAGCGTCGCCCGAATGGCCGGGTACAGCCCGCCGATGAACGCCATGCCAATGGCGATGCCAAGCGAGCGGGCGAAAACGTCCAGTGGGTACGACGGCTGGAAGACGCCGACGAGGTCCGGTTCGCGCTTGAGCGCCTGGACAGCGACGTAGCCTCCCGCCAACCCCACTGCTGCCCCTATCAAGGCGATCACCAGGGCTTCGCCAAGGACCATCAAGAGCAGCCGCAGACGGCTCCAGCCTACGGCGCGCAGGACGCCGAACTCCCGCGTTCGTTCGAACACGGACATCGTCGTCGTGTTCATCACTCCGACGGCCCCGATGATGAGGGCGAGGATCGAGGCGCCGACGTTGGCGGCGCTGATCAGCTTGAGGTTGCGGTCAATCCTGCCAAACTCGGACTCCGTGCGCACGGTCGTGAGCTGCGGATTATCGTTTTCGACCTGGGCGCGAACGGAGTCTATGTCGGCGCCCGGCTTGACCCGCACGAACGCTAGCGAGACGACTCCCGGCTTGCGCTCGTATGCCTGCAGCGGGGCCAGGGGGAGCATCGACGCGGAATCGCCGAAGACCTGCCCGGTCGAGAAGATGCCGACGATGGTGTAGGTATTGCTATCGATGGTGAAGGTGTCGTTCACGCTCTTGTGGAAGTCGCGCGCGGCCCTGAATCCGAGCATGATCTCATCGGTGGCATCGCGGTTGTAGGCCCGGCCCGCAACTATCTGGACGCCGAACTCCTCGAGGTGGTCCGGCTCCATTCCGAGCTCCAGGAAGAACGGATGGTCCTTGTCCACCTCACTGATGGCGATCAACACCCCGACCGCGCTCTCCACTTGAGGGTACGCGCTAATCTGGTCGACGTCCTGCTGATCCATCGAGCTATAGATCACGTCCGAGACGCCCTTCTGTCCGACTGTGAAGTCCGCCTGGCCGGTGCGCAAGATCGAAACCGCCGTCTCGCGCAGGCTGAAGGTGAGGACGCCGAGGGCAAAGACCATCAGGATGGCGATGGCCACGGCAGCGCCCGTCAGCGTTGAGCGGACTTTCCGCGTCAAGACGTTGAGAAGAATCAACTCCAGGAAGGGCATATGGACCTGCTGATGCCCACGCTATCCGGGGCGCGCGGAGGAGAGAAGGGCCGTTCAGTCCCTTGTCAGCGTGCCAACCAGACCTGTGGTCTCGCTGGCCGGCAGCGCCTAGGAGAGCGAGGTCGCACGCGCCCATTGACCTGTAATCGCCGGGCGAGTTGGCTTCTAGCCCGGCGTTTCTTCGTGTTTCCCTGACCGGCCGGCAGAATCGACAGCAGCTGAGGAGCCGGCCATGGTGCCAAAAGACCCGCTGAGAAGGCTCCGTCTGGCACGTGCCCGGTCTTGCGGAAGGAGGTACGTTCGATCAGAGGAGGTCCGAGATGGCGAAACTATTCGTTGGCAACCTGTCATATGACGTCGACGAAGGTGAGTTGAGGGCTCTTCTCGCACGCGCCGGCCGAGTCGTGGATGTCTATATGCCGCTCGACCGCGTCACACAACGCCGTCGAGGCTTCGCCATGGTCGAAGTGCCCACGGACGCCGACGCCAGGAGCATCATTCGCGAGTTCAACGGCTACTCGCTCCACGGGCGGCTGCTGCGGGTTGACTTCGCGAGGGCGCGTGAGACGCCTGAGGTACCCCGCTACCTCTACCCGCCGAAGGGGCGGCCGGAGCCGCGCCCGCGGCGGCCGGAGAGAAGCCCTGCACGATGAAAGAAGCGCTGCTGTACCAGAGGCTGCCGGGCGGCAAGGTGCGCTGCGACATGTGCGCGCACCGTTGCGTGATCTTTCCGGGTCAGGCAGGCATCTGCCGCGTGCGCGAGAATGAGGACGGAACGCTCTACAGCCTTGTCTATGGCCGTACGGCGGGCCAGAACGTGGACCCGGTTGAAAAGAAGCCTCTCTTCCACTTCTACCCCGGCAGCACGGCTTACTCGATCACCACCGTCGGCTGCAACTTCCACTGCCATTTCTGCCAGAACTGGGCGATCGCTCAGGTGATCGACCCGTCGCAGTTCTTGATGGGTGAAGAGTTGACGCCGGAGCAGATCGTCAATCGCGCGATAGACCACGGCTGCAAGAGCGTTGCCTACACCTACACGGAACCGACGGTGTTCATGGAGTACGCGCTCGATACCGCCGCCATCGCCCACGAGCACGGCCTGAAGAACATCTTCGTCACCAACGGCTATGAAACACCGGAGGCTGTCGAGCTGATCCGGCCATACCTCGATGCCGCCAACGTGGATCTCAAGAGCTTCAACGATAGCTATTACCGCAAAGTGGTTGGCGCGACCCTGCAACCTGTGCTGGAGACGATCCGGTTCATGAAATCGCTCGGCATCTGGCTGGAGGTCACCACGCTGGTCGTGCCGGGGCAGAACGATGCGCCTGAGGAACTGCGCGAGATCGCGCGGTTCCTTGCCCGGGACGCCGGCACCGAGACGCCCTGGCACATCAGCCGCTTCTTTCCGGGATACAAGATGTCCAGCCTCCCCCCGACGGAACTCGAAACTCTGACGCGGGCCAGAGAGATCGGGCTGGAGGAAGGCCTGCCGTACGTCTACGTCGGGAACATCGGAGAGACAGATCTTGAGAATACTCACTGCCCTAACTGCAAGCTGCTCCTGATCGATCGCAGCATTCTGGGCGTCGCCGAGAACAGGATCCGCGACGGGGCCTGCCCGAGATGCGGCAGGGCAATCCCCGGCGTTGGCCTGGATTGGCTGCACCTAGAGCGAGAAGAGGCCGAGCTGAGCACGGCTGACAGAGTCAGGCAGGGGATGCCCCGATGATTAGCCAGTGCCCAGTCTGCAAGGGTGAATTGCAATGACCGTGCGAGATGTCGACACACGGCAAGAAGAGGAGATAGCGTCCACGGAGAGCCTGTACCTGCGGGAGATCGGCGAATTGCCGCTCCTCACGGCAGATCAGGAAGTCGAGATTGGACGTCGTATGGAAGAAGGCGACTTCCTGCTTCGCCTTCAGCGCGAGGCGCTGGCCGACCACGAGTTCTCTTACGAAGGCCTGGCACGTCAGCTGTTGCGCCGCCTGCAGACGGACGTAGCTCTCCTTCGCCGCGCGGCGCTATTCCCCCTGCCGGCGCACGCGTCCGAGATTCTTGCCGACGAAAGGCTGCAAAAGGCAACGGAGCGCACGCTCGACGAGGAGATGGTGGAGGAGATCGCACGCGCCACCGGCGAACCAGCGGACACCGCGCGCGCGATGCTCGTGGAGCTGTCGGTGATGTCCCGCATCGTTATCCCCTGGGAGGCGGACGCTGAGCCTGGTGATGAGCATACCCTCCACACACTGGGCGCCCGGATGCGGGAAGTGGAGAGCAGGGCTGCGCAGGCCAAGGATCACCTGATCCGATCCAACTTGCGCCTCGTGGTCTCCGTAGCCAAGCGCTATCTCGGCCAGGGGCTGCCATTCGCAGATCTCATCCAGGAAGGTAACACTGGCCTCATTCGCGCCGTCGAGAAGTTCGACTACCGGCGCGGCTTCAAGTTCAGCACGTACGCCGTCTGGTGGATTCGCCAGGCGGTCCAGAGGGCCATCGCGGAGCAGTCTCGCACGATCCGTTTGCCGGTTCACGTTACTGAGCAGCTGGCCCAGTACCGGAAGGTCGCGGGTAGCCTGACATCTCAGCTTGGCCGGGAGCCGACAGCCGGCGAGATCGCCCACGAAATGGGCGTGCGGGAAGATCAGATCCAACTGCTCCGCCGGGCAGCGGCCGTGCCGGTGTCACTGGAGAAGCCGGTCGGGGATGAGGAGACGCAGCTGGGGGACCTCCTGGAGAAGGTGGTTGAGGTGTCTCTGCACGAGGAAGCAGTCGCCAGTCTCTTGCGGGATGATCTTCGCGCTGCCCTGCAGATCTTGCCGCCGCTTGAACGGAAGGTCCTGGAACTTCGCTTCGGGCTGGACGGAACGCCCCATACGCTGGAGGAAATCGGACAGCAGCTTGGCATGACACGAGAGTGGGCACGCCAGCTGGAGTCGCGTGCGCTGCGCCGTCTCAAGGAAGCGCCCGAGATCGAGGTCCTCCGCGAGTACGTGACGGTCAACGGGGTGGCGTGAGCCGGAAGTCTGCCGGGACTGATGGACACCTCCCGCTTCAGACTGCGCGACGTCATAGCCCTCTGGTTACTTGGCGCTTCCTGTTTCGTCATCATGGCCGCGTTCGCATCGGCGTACGACCGCTTCCCGGGTGACCTCTGGCTTACGAGGCAGTTTCAGGCAGTGGA
>Ga0335070_10004538_pt1 | contig 16256 bp, 13 predicted proteins | sample Lox_Sample_13_FD_206722 | JGI IMG/M metagenome (GOLD analysis project Ga0335070, IMG submission 206722) | Soil microbial communities from Loxahatchee National Wildlife Refuge, Florida, United States - Lox_Sample_1.3 | ecosystem: Environmental > Terrestrial > Soil > Wetlands | place: USA... | reverse complement strand
AGAATCTGGAAAGGTTGCTCGGCCAGCTTGGTGCGGGAGCCGTTGTGGTGCAGTTCAGCGGCGCGCAGGTCCAGTTGGAAGGGCCCAAAGCGAACGGTCTGGGCAGAAGAAGAGGGCATGAAACCCTCGACTCAAAGTTCACTTGTTCGGACTTTCAAGGAAATTCTAGCGCGGAATCGAGCGGCCGGTAACAAAAAAAGATGCCGCGATCGGAGATTCCTGTGTGGCGATGCGCTCGATAGCGCGGCAACTTTCTCCATTTGCTGACCTTAGGGGTGTCACCTAATTGACAGCCGATTTCTATCGCGATTCCATTCCGTTTCCATTGCCCTCTTTGAGCGAAGAATCGAAGGTGAAGCCATCGCGCCGCAGTGCGGCGTAACAGAGCGAAGCAAATCAAGGAGGAATTTATGAAACCCCGCACGGTTCACGCAGCAATCCTGGTTGTTCTGGTGTTGTCGCTTCCTGGCCTGCTGCATGCGCAGATGGCGATCACGCAGCCTTTGGCCCGGGTGGACATCCCGTTCGCGTTCACGGCCGGAGGCGTGCATCTCCCCGCTGGGTACTATCACATCTCTCATCCCGGAGACCCCTATTTCGTGCTGATTCAGAGAGACGATGGCCGGGCGCGAGCCTTGGTGTATGTCCACCCTTCAGCAAGCAAGTTCGGCGAATCCACCAAGCTGGTGTTCAACAAGTACGGCGACCAGTACTTCCTGTCGCAGGTGGTGACGGAACCTGACCAGCAAGTGCACCAGTGCTTCAAGAGCCCAAGGGAAAAAGAGCTGATGGCACAGGCGCAGAAGGCCGATTCAGTCGTTATTACCGCAAAACGATAGCGTGACATGATTTTTATTCCGGGGCGCGGGGTACATCGACACGCGTAGCGTACCTCGCGCTTCCGAGGGGAGTTTGTGGACACATCGCCCCCGATTGGTTCTTTTCTGTGAACGGTTGCTGCACAGAAATCCTGATTGCAGCCTTCCGTCGTTCAGTTCGCCTATTGCCGGCTACTCGGAAGTTGTCCGCTCCTGAACTTGTCCGCTTCTTGTGCACGGTCCCCGTGTCTCTAGGATGGCAGCTTTCCGGAACCAAGCAACGCACGGATGATGATCATCTTCCTGCCGAATGATTGGAGTGCGTCACACCGGCGTCACAATCAAATTTTGAATTGTGCAAGTTGTTGAAACGAATGATTTGTGGCAGCCGGACCTGTAAGCCGAATTTCCCAGGTCGCGTTGCAAACAAACAACTTATTTGGAATCAATCGCCGTGAAGTGTCAATGATGTCAACTTTGGCAGTAATGGCAGGTTTTGCGTCACACCGGCGTCACAATGGGCGGTCCGAGACGATTGTTTGCTGGTAGTCGCGATCAGCTTACTTACAAGTTTGCCTTGGCAACTCGACGCAGGAAACTCTCCTTGGAGGCGTGTGTCTGCCGGATCTTCTCAAGTTCCATCTGAAATTTGGCCCTCTTGCCCCGGCGGACTGCGAGATCATGCAAGTCGGTCAGCAAGCCAACTGCCCTGGCATAGTCATTGGGCCGCCGCTTCAGGATATGTACGGCGACCTGCTCCCAGATTTCCGGTTCGCGTCGCCCTAGTTGATCGAGATAGCGAGCTCGGTTTGCCTCGTCCTGGGCCTTTCGTCTTGCCTCTTCTGCCGCGCGCTGTTTGTTCAGCCGCTGGATTCTTTCCTTCGCTCGCGCGTGGGCCATGGCCAGGAAATCGCCTACACTGCGCCGGGCCGCTGCAGCCGTCTGCGAACAGTGTTGAGAGTTTTGACGCTGGAAACGCTGCATGAAATTGCTTCGCCAGCGCTCGCTCTGCTCCATGACCGCAGTAATGAGCAACTCGTTCTTGTCCTTTTCCGGCAGGCCTCGAATCCATGTGGACAGCTCTTTGCGGCTCGGTCCAGCAGCGAGTGGTTTTGAAGCCTGTGCTGCAATCTCGACGAGATCTTCGTTGATTTCGAGGAATTCGATCAGAGCATCGTGGGAACCGGACAATTCTTGCAAGCCTGTAGGCACGGGCGGCTCCAATTCATCTTCATCAAGTCCTCCATCCTGCGCGCTGCGAAGCCAGCCAAGATACAGGCATCGGAGGTCGCCCCGAAGCAGGTCTGAGCGCAGAGGCATCAGGGAGGCCATCCATCCGGTACCGTCGTCCTCGCCGTCCCACTCGGACTCACTTCCAAATTCAACGATCACGAATCTCGCGGTTTTTCGCACCCGCACGGTCTCGCCTGGGACCATGGCCTTGAGCAACTTGTAGTCGACCGATTCCTGCGGGAGGCGAATATGGAACTCATGCGTCCCCCAGTTCGCGACATAGACAAAAGCGTCAAAGTATTTCTCCAGCAGCTTGCTCGGATTGGCTTTCAGGTCTCCCCATTCGTAGTGGTTCGTGAAGCTCGTGGTGGTGATTGCGGCCCGCGTCGAGATGGAACGGAGTGCTGTCATCTCTTTTTTCGTCAGCGGACGATCAATTGCGCGGAAATCGTAGTACTGATATTCGCTCACCAGGTCCCTCGGCGCCAGTGACGATAAGCGACAATCCATTCCACGCCTGCTGGTGCCGGCGTCGGCAGAGGCAGGTCCAGGATTGGGATCTTCTGCCGTGTTTTGCCTCGACGGCAAATGGCAACAATTTGGCCATCTAGCGTCATGTCGACTTTCTCTACCTCAGCATCGACGCCGAGGACCTTCACAGCGAACGGCAATGCTAGGTGTTCCTCAATCATGGTGAAAAAACCGCCTGCTTGTTCTTCTTCGCCGTAAGCATCCACGATCGCTTGTTCGATCAGTTCCTTAAGCCTCGCCTTGCTGAGTGAAGGGAGATTTATCCCAGACTCGCCTTTCAGCTTCCGCAGATGCAGAACCGCCCGGCGACTGTTCTGTTTCGTCATGTTTCTCCGTTGATCAAAGGCTCCTTAGGAGATCGATTTTCAACCTGCTCAAAGAATGACGTTTCGTTGCTGGCGTCCCGGATCGTGTAGCCGATCAAGTTGTACCCTTTCAAGCGACGCGCGTACATTCGCGCCAGCATAAGGACGTTGGAGTCCACGTAATCGTAGACTCGCACAACACGCTTGGCATCATGAAGTCGGTGGAGACGCCCTACGTATTGCTGTAGCGTTCCCCTCCACGAAATGGGCATCGCCAGAAAGAGCGTATCCAAGCGAGCGTCGTCGAACCCTTCGCCTATGTAGCTGCCGGTCGCCAGAATGACTCTCGGCGCGCACTCTGGCACAGCCGCAATTGCCTCTGCTATCGATCGTCGTTGTTTCTTGCCCATGCCACCCTTCAGCGTGAACACGTTGTTCATCTTGCCAGCCAACTCCGTTTCGAAGTATTTCAAGTGCTCAGTTCTGCCGGTAAGCAGCAACGGTGAGCGCCCATCTGTGGTTGCCTGGACGAGATCCGTAAGGATCAATTCATTGCGCACGCGATCATCTGCGATTGCGGCGTACACTTCTTGAATCGTCATATCGGTTTGCTTAGGCGGCAAGGAAAAGTCCGTCAACCGTGGAACTACTTCATGCTCGAACGGCGTAGCTGCCGTCATTGAGCGGGCGCTGAGCTTGAATCGAATCGGGCCGCACTGCATATAGATGATGGGATGGTGTCCATCTTTTCGCTCGGGAGTTGCTGTCAGTCCGACGATGTACTTCGCTTTCACCTGCTTCATCACCTGCTCAAAGGTAAACGCCGATAGATGGTGGCACTCGTCAACAATCACCTGACCATACTCTGCCACAAAGTCTTTCACTCCTTCCTTGTCGTGGCTACTTTGAAGAATGGCAATATCGACACAACCACTGCGTTCTGTCGTCCCTCCTCCGATTTGTCCTATTGACTTGGCGGGAAGGTTGAGGAACATTGCCAACCTCGCATGCCACTGGTCTAACAATTGTTGACGATGTACCAACACCAAAGTGTTCACCTTTCTTGCCGCGATCAGCCATGCTGCCACAGCCGTCTTGCCAAAAGCCGTGGGAGCACAAAGAATTCCTTCATCGTGCTGCACGAACGCATCAACGGCATCCTGCTGTAACGGACGCAGTCGGCCGTAGAACCCTACCTCGATCGGACGACCAACAAACCGTTCGTCACTGACTTCTGGCTTGATGCGGTGCGTTTTCAACAACTCGATGACCTCCACCAGACAGCCGCGTGGTAGGGCAATGTGGTTAGCGAGTTCCTCGCCACAGGCGATAACTCGTGGCTTGTTGAAAGTAGGAAGCCTCATTGACTGCGCTTTGTAAAATTCGGGGTTCTGGAATGCCCCAAGGCGAAGCAACCGGTTGAGCATCGCGGAAGGAAGATCCTTCTTTTCGATATACAAAAGGTTGGCGCGAACAATTCGGACCTGCACCGGAAGGGGGCCTGGTATTGGACGCTCTGCTCGCTTTCGGGATGGCGGCAATGTCCAAGGGTCTTGTCCCTCATCGTCCGTAGAGCTGATTCTCACTCCGATAAGGTCCCCACTTCGTTGAGCTTCCAGAACGACAGCCTCAGCAGCAGCAGCGGGCATCCGTTTCACGCTTGCCAGAAACGCCCATTGGTCACCATATGGGCGAAACTCCGCATCTACGAAGACGCTGTTTCCGTCTGCGCGCGGAAGCCTCTGCAGCGGCAGAGCGATCAGATTGCCAAATCCGCCCTTTGGCATAGTGTCTTGGTTGGGAAAAAAGCGGTCGTATGAATCCAATCCAAGTTGGTGACGGGACTCCATGGCCCGAGTCAGGATTACACAGCCCAGTTTTCGCGCGGTCGTTGCGGGGATTGATCGGTCGAAGAAGATCCACACGTGGCCACCGTTGCCTGACCGTGAACGCTCTAGTGCCGCTGGCACGCTCAGTTCGCGACATACGGCCAAAAACGCAATGGCATCCTTTTGCCATGTTTTCTTATCGAAATCGACGGCGAGGAACCAGCATGTCTCGTCCTGCAGAAGCGGATAAATACCGATGGTGTGATCTCCGACGAGGTGTCCACGCACTACCTCGTCGGTTAGCGGTCTGAACTTCCGAGTCTGGCGGTCGACCTTCTTGCGGTCCTCGTCTCTTGCGCGAAGATAGGCCTTCCAGTCACGATCTGCCTTAGGCATGTACCCAGATCGCCCGTCAGCGTTCTCCCAGCGAACTGCATAAACGTCGTTGCGCCCGTGGAAGAGACTCCGGAAGAGGGCAATGCGTTGTTCAGCTTTCAAGACAAGGGTGTGCGGACTTGGTAGGGCGCTCGTTGTGACGGGAATACCGTTCGGGGACTGCACGACCGGGAGTTGTATGCCGTGGTCCTGCAAAATACGCCGCAGGCGAACGTTTTCTTCCCGCAGGCGCTGCACCTCAGCAAGAGCAGATTGCAGATCCAAAAGTTTGGGATCAGATTCGTTCACGTAAAGCCATCATCACCCTTCTACTGCCAGGACTCGATCAAAGAATAATCTCACACCTTGAGGACGTCCCTCTGTGTCCGCGGACGAAGTGAGAAAGCAGTCCACACGCCGCGCCTTTTTTCAGGGCTTTGTCAGTTCTTTTTCGCAGTGGGTGTATCTAGCGGCGGGGTGCAAGTTCGCGGGTTTTCCGCAGGGGTTTGAGCTATGCGAAGGTAGCGTCGTTAGTTCCACTGAGACTCGGATCAAGTGTTTTGGTGCAGCGTTCTGGAAGTTTCGCCTGTAGTGGAGTGTGGTTGGCCCTTTTTTCGGGCTACATGCGCACGGCGATTCTCAAGCAAACGAAGACCGAGCTTACGTCTGATACCGTTCAACTGCGTCACACCGGCGTCACAATTGCGGTTGCGGTTTGATCGGGATCGGAGGGGGGTAGCTCCGGGTCGCCAGTCACCATCAGAACAGCGCCGGATAGGGCCTGGTCAGACCCGCTTATTGCTGTAGCTTTGCAAATTCGGCCTTGGCCTGCTTCAGAATGGGGATGTCGGGGTCGCCGTCCTTCCAGAGACTGAGAAAATCTTGATAGGCAGATCTTGCTTTAGCCTTGTCTCCTGAAATGGTGTAGGCTCTGGCCATTTGCAACTGCGCTAGTGCGCCGATCACGTCGCTAATCACGATTCCACGATGTTTGAGAATCTTTTGGAATTCAGCGGTGGCTTCGGTGCCGCGGCCTGCCGCCAGATACGCCTCGCCCCGCACATATACCGGATAAAGTGCTCCGAAGAATCCTTGTAGATTGCTACGCGGCGTGCCTAGCTCGTAGGGGGTGGTAGTTTCCAGAAATTCAATCGCTCTTGCGGGCTGCCGCCGATCTAAGTCAAGGATTGCACGAAGCACGGGTAGGTAACTGAACTTGACGGAAGTGTCTTCAGAGAAATTCTTCTCCAAGTCGTCAGCGAGATCTTGTGCCCTCGAAGAACTCCCCGACAGAGCTATCGCCAGGGCAGCACCGTATTCGACCTCCCGATTTTTCGCGAGTGCAAGCGCTCCCAACGCGCGCTGCTTCGCGGCATCGGCATTACCAACAAACGCTTCCCGCAGCGCTGCCCCGATTTCGAACAGAGCTGCTCGTTCTCGATGCCCGGCCTGCTCCGCCAACTCTGCGGCCCGCGCGGACATCCTCCGCGCCTCTCGCAGGCGGCCGTTATAGGCCAGCACAAAGGACTGGTGTTGCAAAAGCCAGTCTTCCGCTTCTGAATCACGTTGACTTAACGCCACTTCTCGGGCCATTGCCGAATCGTCGCCGTTCAAGAATGCCAGGTCGTATCTCAAAACAAGAAAATCGGGTATTTCCAGTTTGCGCTCGGCGGCTTTCTTCAGGGCTGCTTCGGCGTCCGCTAACCGGTCAAGATAGATGAAGTCGTACGCGAGATTGTAATATCCGATGGCACCGTCGGGATCGAGTTCGGTCGATTTCTGGGCCTCTTCCACCGCTCTCTCATATTTGCCGAATTCGGTGTAAATGAAGCCTCCCAAGAAATCGTGCGGAGTCACATCACGAGGGTATGATCGTGACCACGTCTGGCAAATCTCTTGCGCCTTCTCCTGGTTTCCTGTCGTTCTCCCCTCATAGTAGGCGGTGATGAAAAACCTCTCCCGCGCGCTGGCATGATCGCGCAATTCGTAGGCCTTGCCGGTATGCTCGGCGGCAAGAGCAGATTCACCTGTGTGGCCGTACATCAGGCCCAGCGCGGCATGGGCCATAGCGAATTGAGGATCGATCTCCAGGGCTCGTGTGAAGAAGGGGATCGCAGCCGGTTGATCGGAGTAGACTAACTGCCACCCCATGCTGTAAGCCTTCAGCGCATCCAAGGATGGGGTCGTCGCTTCCGCCAGCGGCGTATCGGGTTGTCCCACGCTCGCGAGTGATTCCCCAAAACGGCTCCTGAATCTCCTTGCGATTTGGTCCAGAGCAAGTAACACCTCTTCCTTGTGGGCTGCTTGGACTTGCTCCTCGTCAAGAACTTCGCCACTGTGACAGTTGACGGCCTTCAGTCCCAGGACGTACTGCCTTCCAAGGATCGTAATGGAGCCGTTCAATACAGCGACGCTTCCGGTTCGCTCGCAAATTTCCTGAGCCACTGCAGGAGTCAGATGCGCATCGGCCGGTTGGCCCATCAGGCGGAGTGTTTCATGAATGCGTTCCTCCGAAACCAAACGCAGGAACGGCGATTGTGCAAGCTGCACTGATAAACCTTGCCGCAGTGTGCCGTCGAAAACGGGATCACCCGTCGAGTTGGCGAAATCGGCGAGCACGAGAGTGTCTCTTTCGCTGAGCGCGCGGGACGGACGATAGAACAGCCGATAGCTCCCCGCGGCGACCGCGACCAGAAGGATGACTGCAGCAGCGATCCAGCCCCAGGGCTTCGACTCACTCACCTGCACCTGAACTTTGGTGTGGCTCGCGGCGACAACGCTCAGTTCGGGGCCGGGGACCAGTTTCACATCCTCTGCGAACCGATAACCGTGTCCCGGAACTGTGACGATGTATTGGTGGTCTTGCGGGCTCTCACCCAAGGCTTTGCGCAACAGGAAGATGTTCCGGCTGAGGTTGGCTTCTTCGACAAACGTGTCGGGCCAGACCATCTTCATTAAGTCGTCTTTGGTGACGACCTCTTTGCTGTGTCGGATCAGGACGAGAAGAATCTGAAAGGTCTTTGGCGTCAGTGGGACGGTTTCAGCGCCCCGGAACAGAAGCTCCTTCTCCGGATCGACCCGAAAAGGCCCAAACTCGAGGAGCCGTTTCACGCTTTGTTCTGAAGTCGTGGCCATCGGGAACTCTTTGCTCCAGGCGAGGAGAAAACGAGTTTGGAGCAAGATTCTAGCACGGTCCGCCACCGACTCAGCTTGTGGCCCCTGCCGAGGCGAGCGGGCCAACCCTTGTCTTTTCTGCTTGTTACGTGGCTGCGAGAAACTATCAGAAATTATCACGAGCTCTGCAAGGACAATTCACCCTCCCTTCGTGCAAGGTGCCGCGCAGGTTCCCCACGAAGTTCGGTTGAACAAACGAGCTAAATGGGGGCCAAAGCAGGTGGCGCATGGCAAAGGAAACGAAGATCAGCATCGAAACCGATTCCTTGATGGTTATGCGTGGAACAGTTTCGCTGCGAGGCTGGTGTCCGGAGTGTTCCGCGGAGCGCGAAATGATTGCCTTCGACGGCATCTGGGTGATCTCGAACCTGTCGCCATCAGAAGTGCAGGCATGGCTCGAATCCGAGGCCATTCACCATTCGCAGGCCCCTGATGGCACGCACTTGATTTGCCTGAACTCCCTGCTCAAACGCGTACAGAAACCCAAAACTGCTTAGCGCGTAATCGCGCAAATGTGAAAAGGAGGAGTTATGGAGTCGAAAATCGTGTGGTGGATGCCGGCGGCAGGTTGGCCAGGTCTGCTGGCGAGAGTCCCTCGATTGTTGCTAGTTGTTTCCTTCATGTGCAGCCTGCTTGCCGCCTCTGCCAGCGCCGCACCTTTCGTTTACGTTGTCACCCTAAGCCAGCAGTTTGGCACCGTTGACCTTGCTAACGGCCAATTCACTCCCATCGGTAGCCCGACGCCGGACGGCATGTCAAACCTTGTGTGGTGGAACGGGTCATTGCTAAGCCTTGCAACAACCGGCGCCGATGCTGGCTATCTTGTTAAGATCGATCCGGCCACAGGGGACGAAATCGTCCTCCGCGCCATTACCTACAACGGGCAACCACTGGGATTCAATGCCTTCGATCTTGCCAAAGTCCATGGAGGTCTCTACGTAACCGACTTCAGCAACAATCTCTATTCCGTGGATTTTGCGACCGGCGATGCGACACCTGTTGGACAGAACGGCGGAACCACCGGTTTGAGACCCGATCCGAACGTTCCTTTCACTTTCAATAGCGACGGGACATTCAATCTCTGCGACGAGGGTCTCTATGGATTCGAGGGAAAGTTCTATGCAACTTTCGACTCCTACGCCATTGATCCGACCCAGACTCCCCCGGCCCGCACTCACGAATATATGTCTCCGTACGTATGGCAAATCGATCCTCGCACCGGAGCCGCAACCTTCGTCGCCAACACCGACTGGCAGCTCAGCGCCATGGTAGGGGTGAATGGCAAGTTCTATGCTTTCGAAGCCGTGCTCGACGCGTTCGACTTCGACCACGGCGTGCCCATCGGGCATGCCGAACTCGTAACGCTGGATCTGAGAACGGGTAAAACCAGTAAGGTGGCCGATGTCGTTCCGAATCCCGGTCCTATTTTTGGAGCCGCCCCAGTCCGATAGGGCAACGCGTGTGCAGACAGGATTTGCGCTGGGCCCAGCGTGAGGAAAAGCCTGGGCCCAAGTGCGACCGCCGACTGCGGCGCACTGCGGAAGGATGGTCGGCTACTTGGAGGTTGTCCGCTCCATATTCGCCCCGCTTCTTGTGCTACCTCCTAGTTCCCGGACAGAGACAGGAGGACGGAAGATCATCATCTTCTGCTGAGCGATTGGAGTGCGTCACACCGGCGTCACAATCAAATTTTGAATTTGTGCAAGTCGTTGAAACGAAAAGTTTGTGGCAGCCGGACCTATAAGCCGAATTCGCCGGACTGCATTGCAAACAGACAACTTATTTGAAATCAGTCGCCGTGAAGTGTCAATGATGTCAACTTTGGCAGTGACGGTAGGTTTTGCGTCACACCGGCGTCACAATTCGTTGGATCTCAGTGAGTAATTCCGACCGCGCAGTCGATCCATCGCCTGCTGATTCTTTCCAATTGCTGTCATCTGTCAGAGGCACAGAAAAGGCCGCCCAGACGTCGGGCGGCATTGCTCGATTCCTGAAACAGATCTGCTGACTTTCTTGGTTTTTGGAGCCGGTCATTCCGGCTTCACTAGCCCTCCCTTCAGTCTGCCGAAAGGCACGCGTTGCTCCAGAAGATTGCGAACGTTTTCAGGCGGAGTGACGGCTGGCCTTTTCACGATCTCGCTGGCTCTTAGCGCAGCGCTTTTCTCGGAGGTTTCGCCTTTGACCGGTATCATCAGTACGGCGTGTGTTTGGCCGCTAGCCAGCAAGGCAGTGGCCGAGATCTGCCCACTAGAATTGATTCCGGAACCAAACATAACAAAAGGAGAGCCAGGAGGGATGAGGGTGTTGAGATCGGCGATCACGCCGTTATGCCAAATGACGCCACGGACGTTCCCGGATGGTTCCACCGAGCCTCCCACCACGAGGCCTTTGCTGTTGATGGCGAGAGCTCCGCTCGCCACGTCCCCTGGAAGTGTTCCTAAATCAGTCATCACGCCGTTTCGCCAGAGGAAGGCGTCATAAGTCGTGTTCCCTGCGAGGTAGCCATAACCGACGACCTGACCTTGGTTATTGATGCCGAGACCTTCGGTATCCCCCGTTCCGCCGAGGCTGCCGAGGTAAATTGCTCTTCGGTTTTCCCAGAGCATGGCGTGAACAAGGGTCATTGCGCAATTACCCGACCAGCCGGTGATTTGGCCCTTCTCGTTGATCGCGTGAGCGGCTCCAACCGTATCGCCCGCGAAGTTTGGTAGTTGTCGAATCGTGCCATTTTTCCAAATGACAGGCTCGACCTGCTGAACTTGCGGAGGAATGCAGGTCGGATCTGAAATGGTAGTCTGAGCGGCCCCGACAAGTTCACCCCAATCGTTGACTCCTGCTGCGCCGCCGTTGTAGCCGCCCAGCGTGGGCAGCGGGATCATCGTGCCTCTCCACCATACGAATGGGAGACAGATGAGGTGGGTACCGAAACCGCAAAAATCTTGACCCAAAGGGTCGGGATTGGGAGTCTCAGAAGGGCCTACGACCGCGCCCCAGTCGTTCGGAAGAAAGTAGTTATTGCTATTTGGGCCTCCGAGTGTGCCAAGGTCGGTCATCACACCCTTGTGCCAAGCAAATGCGTGCACCTCAGTGTCGCCGGGCAAGGTCGAGATACCCGACACCCAGCCACTGTTGCTGATGCCGTTGGCCACGGAGTAAGTTCCTCCCAACGTGCCAAGGTCTTTGACGGTGTAGTGAGGGAAATGCTGTGCCGCAACCTGCGGCGCGACCGCAACAAGAGAAGCGACGAAAATTAACAGCAGGAATCTGATGCGTTTCATGATTGCCTCCACAAAACTGGTTTTGAACCGGTTAACTCAAGTCAACCGAAGACGTTGCTCGCCGGAGGGGTGGTGCGCTCCGTAGGGGCAACTACCCTTCCGGAGGCAAAGGAAGAAACGGTGCGCCCAAAGGAGCGCTGGGAAACCCCTTACGGCCAGTCCTTACCTCCGCTAGCGATCGGTTGGAACAGCCGTCGCACCCGTCCGGTGTTAGCTCACGCGCGCAGTACCGCGTGGGCGACTTGACTGTCACTCATCTTCCTGAAGAGGGCAATGCAAACCGCTGAGAATCGAAGTACAAATTGATGACAAACGGCGTAATCCCAAAATGACCGCTGACCCCGACTTCGCGCTAATCGGAGATATTAGTACCTGTCGGTTCGAGGTTGGCGCTAAAATTCTCCTGTAGTCCGAGCGAGGGCGTCTTGCCCCTTCCTGCCCAGAGCGTCCGCTTCGGCCCCTTCCAGTTGGACTTGCGCACGGCTGAACTGCACCACAACGGCACCGCCACCAAGCTGGCCGAGCAACCTTTCCAAATCCTGGCGGAACTGGTTCGGCATCCCGGCGAGGTAGTCACGCGCGACGAATTGCGGCAGCGCTTGTGGCACTCAGACACTTTTGGAGATTTTGAGCACGGACTAAGTTCGGCGGTGGGGCGGCTGAGAGAATTACTGGGAGATTCCGCTGACAGCCCGCGCTACATCGAAACGGTTCCACGCCGTGGCTACCGTCTGATCGTTGCGGTGGAGAACCCGGCAGAGCAGAGCGAATCCCCACCGTCCACGGTATTGACGCAGACTCCGTCGAAGACCTTGGCACGATGGCGGAAATGGTTCACGATAGCAGCCTGCGTCATTGTCGTACTGGTGGGGCTCGGCACTTGGTACCTGCGATCTCGCGTGCCAGTGCGACCGATCCAAGCGCTGGCGGTGCTTCCCGTGAAAAATTTCTCCGGGGACCCCTCTCAAGAGTTCTTCGCAGATGGCATGACCGATGCGTTGGTTGCCGGTCTGGCGAAGATCAAGGCTGTCAAGGTCATCTCGCGCACCTCGGTTATGCACTACAAGGGCACAAACGAGACGGCGCCGCAGATCGCGAAAGAGTTGGGGGTGGACGGAGTCGTCGAAGTTTCGATGGTGCGCTCTGGAGACCGCGTGCGGCTGACAGCTCAGCTCATTGATGCGCGGCAGGATCGACATCTCTGGGCAGACAGCTACGAGCGCAACATGACGGACGTCCTGGCCTTGCAGTCCGATCTGGTGCAGGCGATCGCGGCCGAGATCAAGATTCAGATCACACCGGAGGAAAGCGCGCGGCTGAAGACTGCCCGTCGTGTCGATCCCGAGGTTTACGAAACCACGCTTAAGGGCAAGGCCATAGTTGAGTACGCAACAAGTGAGGAGCAATTCCGTCAGGCCATCCAACTATTTGAGAAGGCAATTGACCGGGACCCTAACTATGCCCCTGCATGGGCGGGACTGGGGGAAGGCCTGTGGTACTTTGCTGCCGGGGGGTCTGAGATTGTAGCCCCGTCCGAAGTGCGCGACAGAGCTACCGCTGCTGCCGACAGGGCTTTGGAACTGGACGAGAGTCTCCCCGAGGCCCACGAGGCACGCGCGGTCATCGCTTTCGATGGCGATTGGGACATCGAAAAAGCGCAGCAACATTTTGAACGGGCGTTGGAGTTACGGCCCGGCTATGCGTCCGCCCACAATCTCTACGCTCAGACACTTACGATCCCGCTGCATCGCACTGACGAGGCACGCCGACACCTTGACCGGGCACGCGAACTCGACCCGCTTTCACCGTGGAACGACTTCAACCTGCTCTATTGGTGGCTTTACCAGGGCCGTCCCGAAAAGGTTCTTGAGGAGAGCGAGCGGTTATCACGACAGCCGAATCCGACGCTCTTGCTCCATGCGGTGAATGGAGGCGCCCTGCTCGCTCTCGGCCAGCCCGGCCGTGCCATAGCTGAACTAGAGGCGGAGCTTAGAGCCGACTTTCCTGACCGCCCTGTGCCGGTTCTTGGTTCGCTTGGCTTGGCATACGGGTTGGTTGGACGTCGAACTGACGCCCTCAAGATCCTCCACGAGTTGGAGCGGGCGTCGAAGAAACGCTATATCGCCCCCTACTACATTGCGATCGTATGCTCGGGACTCGGGCAAATGGATAAGGCATTCCGTCTTCTCGAAGAGGCGCTCGCCATACGGTCCACCTACCTCGTCATCGGCTGCGCACCTGTCGATCCTTGCCTGATGCTTTTCAGGCGTGACCCGCGATGGAAGTCATTTATCGAGCGATTCCGGCAGCAGGTACATCTTCCTCCCGGTACCCCCAACCCGTATTCGTAGTGCAACAGGAACTGAAGGTCAGCCGTGAACCTGCCTTAAAGACGGGCGTATCAGTGGCTCGGCCCCTGCTGCCTCCTCCAATATCCCGTAATGCCAACGTAGGCTGATAAACGAGATTGCGGGAAGGTTGTCGGCAAAGCAGAAGCTGAGAGACATTTCGAGAAATTGCTCTCAGCGTGCGTCACACCGGCGTCACAATCGCACACGCAACTGTGCAAGTAGCTGAAAATAAAGGTTTGTGGCAGCCGGACCTGTAAGCCGAATTCGCCGGGTCACGTTGCAAACACGTAAGTTATTGAATCGGAACCCACGCGAACTGTCAATGATGTCAACTTTGTCAGTGTTGGCAGGTTTTGCGTCACACCGGCGTCACAATGGGCTCATGCGGAGTGCTACTTCCACACGATTCTGATTCTCTGGTCTCAAACAAACACCCGTTTCCTCTGTGTCATTCCGAACCCGTTCTTTGGGTGAGGGATCTGCTTTTCTGCAACCCGAACCCTACATTTCATTGCCGGTTGCCCCACCCCTCGCTGTTTTCGAGGGGTGGAGATTCTCGCATCGCAATGGGACAGCCTAGTTGTTGTTTTGGCTATTGCAGGTTGACGTTTTCACGTGATTGGGTTGAGGCCGCAACATCCCCGACTGCGCCGGAGCGTCCGCCCAATTCATCTGAACTACCAACCTGCGTTAGGACTGTTGGCACAGCAGGAACATCGAGCGCCTCCACTCCTACAGCCACGCGCAGGACTTGGTACATCGACCGGAGAGCGACGGGGACGGCCACGCCCTCATTCAAAAAGTCGATGACCTGAGCTGGACGAGGTCCGTCCAGCAATTCAGGCCGCAACATCGAAGTCTGGATGCCGAGACCGCATTCCTCGAGCCTGCTTACGCGGCGGAGTAGACACGGCACGCGCGAATGTCCCCTCAGGAACAAGGCACAAGCCTTGTGAACACCATTCGTCAGCAGAATTCGATTCCCAATTTCAGCCGCCTGAATGTAGTTGGGCCGGCTGCTCGCACGCACCACGATCTCGAACTCCCCGGACTCGAGCTGTCTCCAGACCGGAATCGGGTCTGCGTGCAGATCCCGACGCTGGCTAGTGAACACAACCCGACCGCCTGAAATGATCGGCTCCGTAATGGAGCCTTCTGCCATCGCAAAGCAGATCTGCTGATCAAGAGTCGCATCTACCGGAACCTGAGAAGACAGTTCCGCGATGTAATCCTTATCCGCGTACCACTGCGGCGAGAGCAGGCAGTCCATCGGAACCAAGGCGAATTGATAGTCCGCCACGCTCTCGTAGTATTTCTTGAATGTTGGCCGTGCTCTAACTTCCTCGACGGCTCGACATTCCGCGGGCTCTAGAATCTGAACTTCTGCGAGCGCCGGGGTATGCTCCAACCGCCTTACTGCTTCCGCGGATTGACGCCACGCCAGGATCGGATCGGAGCCGTTTTGGATTTCAAACGGAGCCTGTTTGAAGATTGCGTCGACTTCACCCTTGAGCAGGAAGCCCAGGAGCGCGCCGACGTTTCGGGTTGGCTTGTTAGTTTTCATAACACCTTCTGTGAAAAACACGTTCGGAAGGTTGGATTTACTCTTCGGGCAGGTGCCAAAACGGGAGGCCGTCCCGGTGGCAGGTTGAGGTCACCGCGCGGTGAACGATTGACATCGCCACCTGCGCAAGTGATACTACACACGCCGACCCTTCAAGTAGCCTTCCAAACGCTGCTGACGTTTCGTCGGTCGCCGGAGAAGCTGCCACTAACAGCAACTCCGGTTTTGCCTTATTGGGCCATTACCTCCCTCACGAGACCTAGATCGAGAAGCCTGATCGCCATGGCCTGTCGACTGACATCGAACAGTTCAGCCAGAGACTGTGCATACACAGTCCCGGCGAGTAGCAACTCGCCGGCGAGATCAAGGGCGAACTCGCGCGGATTCTCGGCTTGCGGTACACACACAGATTCACCTTGGATCCGTTGTTCGAACGCGCGCCTCACCGCGTGCTCCGGCATGAGGATGGCGGAGGCAAAAGCGTTTGCCTGCCACTCGCGCCAATCTTCGCGAGTCAGAAGGCCGCGGGCCCCTCCCGAACTCGCCCAGCGGCCTACTGCCCGCTCCGCCCGTGATTGCCTGCTTTTGGTGTGACCGGGGAGGAATCCGACATCTATCACGGCGGTCCGTGGCATTTGCCCGTGACTCGTGGCTGTCATTAGCGGAAGGTGTTCGATCGCGTGAAAAAACTCATGACCGAGTGTGAATCGAAAGCGGTGCCAGTCACACTCCCGACTGCTCTCCGCAAGCGCAGAATTGAGTGTGATTTCGCGCTCAGCGCCGTTCCACCGGGTTCGC
>Ga0335070_10004537_pt1 | contig 16256 bp, 24 predicted proteins | sample Lox_Sample_13_FD_206722 | JGI IMG/M metagenome (GOLD analysis project Ga0335070, IMG submission 206722) | Soil microbial communities from Loxahatchee National Wildlife Refuge, Florida, United States - Lox_Sample_1.3 | ecosystem: Environmental > Terrestrial > Soil > Wetlands | place: USA... | reverse complement strand
AACTACCAGCTCGTTAAGGAATTTACGAGAGAAGAAATAGCCAGAGTATTGTTCCAAAATTCAGATCAAAAAAGTGTTCCTGATAATGGACAGAAAATAGTGACGCTCCAAGGGCTTCGCCCCGCCGCTGTGGCGCCCCGATTGCGATGGCGTTGTATTACCAGGATCAGCGTCATGGTGATACAGAAGAATCGCATGCGCCTCCGCCCCCAAAGGGGGGGCAGGGCTGGCGCAAGGGGGGGGATCCATCAGAGTAAGAAATTAGTCGCTGAAATGTGACTATACCCCTAATTTAAAGTTTATTTATCCTGGAAATTTGCCGACGCTCTTGGGGCTCTGCCCCGCCGCTGTGGCACCCCCTCGGTAGGAATAATGACTGGACGGGAGTTCTGGAACTAATTCAACGTGTTTTTTGCAACGCTGTCCAATGAATACCTTAATCTGGGAAGGGTCAGGTAGGGGGGACGCAACCCCTTCCTGTCTCAGTGATGCAGTTGGTTTCGCACTGTCCTGCTTGACTGTTTATGAATGATGTGGCGATATAACCATTTACAAGAGGATTTATCCGAATGTATCCATCCATTCTTTGTTGGGGGCTGTTTCTTCTTAATTACCTAAAATTTTTTAGCAGGTCAATGTATTCGCATTCCTGCGCACCGCAGGGTCTCAGAATAACCCGTTCATTTTTTGTCGATATTTTCAAGGTCTTTTCTTGCTTTGGCGACAATATTCGCAAGATTTGTTGGATGTTCATCCACCGGGTCATCGGTTGCATATTTTGGAATCCTGACCGGATGCTCGTCCGCTTTATCGGCGTGAATACTCTCCGGATTTATCCTGGTCTCATCACGGCCGATCCCCTGTATTTCTCCTGAAAATATGGTGTCGGAACCAGGGGCTGGTATTCCGCCGGTCATGGGGCCATTATCCTTGGACTCTGCCGGCTGTTCTTTAATCTGGCGTTGGGATGTCCCATGCCTTCCGAAAAAGGGTATGGTTCTGACGGATTCGCTTTTTTCGCGCTTCTTTCCAGATACAGTATTGCCATCAGGTCCCGGCTCCGGACGTTTTTTGGCCAGGATCCGCGGGACTAATGACTCGCGATTACTCGAATTACCGCCCGTTTTCCTATCTATGGCGACCGGAACGACAGATGTCCCCTGGATGTCCGAAACCCATTCCGGATTCTCTTTTGTATACTCACTCCGGACAGCATTTATTTCACTGATCCTTGGGATGTTGGTGATCCCCGCGAGAATGATAATAATCGCGATATATTTTGTCGTTTTTACCGGGTAGTCACCGGATCTGACTTCCATGCCCGAGATACTCCTGTCTATCCATTTACGTACGGTCATGTAGCCTTTCATACTGATCTCGTGGGACGGACCTGCGACCAGGATGAGTGCCTTCCGGGCGCTCGTCATATCACAGGGTATGGAAATATTCTCATATATCGCCTCTTTTGCTATATCGACCAGTCTGGAAGCCCTTTTATGCCCGGTCTCGACAAGGTAATCGGAATGACGCACTATCCGGTGTATACTGAACCTGTCGTCTCTCAGGCTTGCTGACGAATAGCCGATTGCAATAAATCCCATGCCCCGGATCGTATTGAGTATTTCGCCTGCATCAAGAACGACTTCACCGATTTCGACCCCACCTGAATCGCTGAATTCCCCAGCCCTGAGCAGCAGACCGAGACGCCGTCCTATTCCCTCGTTTATATTCTTATAAATCTCATGTCTCCCCGGTAATTTTTTCATACCCGGCCTGAGAGCAGGTACACCCCGGGATCTGCCCGGACTTCGCCGGGACGATCTCTCTTTTGCCAGTTCCCACCAGGTCTCATTATCGAACAGAATTATCCCGTCAAGGAGTGGAGTCAGCCGTTCCAGGTCATAGGCAGCCTTGGCCGAGATCTTCCGGCCCTCGTCACTCGCCGGCAGGGTAAATAACCCAAAAACCGGTTCAACCATGCTGGACCTGATTTTCGGGATAACCGCAAGGGCCGCATCGATCATAGTCCCTCCCGCTCCCCCACAGATGATGATTGCATCCCGGTCGCCGGTATCGTACTGGTGAACCCTGGTCAGAACCTCATCGACTGTTATATGATCGGAGATGTCATCGGTATTTTGTGACAACGACGGAAAAAACATCTTTTTTTCGACCGGGAGGTGTCGGAGACTGTTGAGGGTTGATGGATCCCGGTCTATGGCAATGGCTTCGACACAGGAAAGCTTACTAAAATGGCGGTCCTGTGCATACATTGTATCGGCTATCCGGCTCCCGGCGCCCCCGAATCCGATAACAAATATCCTCATGGTTCCTCCTGTGTCTCTGTATGGGCCCGGTGGATTTTTATTTTATTTCAGGACTGTTCCCAGGCTGGATACGTTGTTTTCCCGAATTCCCGGAATTAATGCATCGGTGATTATTCAGATCATCCTGTTAATGCTGTCAGGGAATGAGCCGGAAATGATCCGGAATACAATAACCCCTGGTACGTAAAGGTTTTAATTAATCTCATAAAGTGTTTGTGCCTGTCGTTAATGCTGATTTTTCTGCTATCCGGGGAGAATTTTTGGAATAAAAACATGAAGTTTTGTGAGTCTTAATGGATTCTGAATAGATCCTGGCAGTAACATATTCAACTTTTTATTGGTTTACAGGAGGAGATCTCTCTGCGCCTGCGGTATTTGTAACAACACCCTATGCCTGAATCCGGTTATAAATCTCCGGATTACCGGCTCCCATGGAAAAATGCTCTTTCATAACAGACGAAAATAATAATTTATTTAAATCCCGGGACGATAATTACACACTGAGGTGAACAAGCCTTGACTTATGGAATAGAATTTGTACCAGGAAATGTCAATGTCAAGCAGGTGGTCAATTTCTGCAAGCTTGCAGAATCAAAGGATATAGACTTTGCATGGATCACCAACCATTACAACAACCGTCACTGCTACCCGACACTTGCAGCAATTGCACAGGCTACCACGACCCTGAAGATGGGACCGGGTATCATGAATTCATTTACCGACACGCCAGCTGCGATGGCCTCGTTTGCATGCACTCTGAATGAAATTTCAGACGGCCGTGCGGTACTTGGTATCGGGCCCGGAGACCTTTCGACTCTCCCGAAGCTTGCAATAAAAGCAGAAATGCCCGTTGCCCGACTCGAGGAGGCAATCACCCAGATCAGAAGACTTGTCGCCGGAGAAGAAGTCAAGAAGTCAGGAATGAAGTTCTTCGACTACGACGGTGCAAAGCTGACCGGAGTAACGCTCCCGGGCAAGAAGGGAATCCCTGTATATGTCGGTGCACAGGGCCCGAAAGTCCTCGATCTTGCAGGAAGAGTGGGCGATGGTGCCCTTATCAATGCATCAAACCCGAAAGACTTTGCCGTTGCTATCCCGATCATCAAGGCAGCGTGCGACAAGGTTGGTAAGAAGGGCTTCGATATCGGTGCCTATACTGCCATGTCCATTGACATGAACGAGAAGAAGGCGAGAAATGCAGCAAAGATCGTCGCCGCATTTATTGCAGCCGGATCTCCGCCTGAACTTCTCCAGAGGCATGGTCTCGATGCCGCAAAAGTCGCAACTATCAAGGGTGCCCTTGCAAAATTCGATTTCAAGACAGCAGGAGAAAATGTGGATGACAAGACCATCGATGCCTTCACTATTGCCGGTACACCCGAAACGGTCAAGCAGAAATGTGAAGACCTGACGAAAGCAGGTGTTACCCAGATCATATTTGGCTCGCCCCTTGGTCCGGACATGACCACATCCATCCGTCTCCTCGGCAAGTACGTTGTCTGAGAAGGGCGGAAAAAAACACCTTCCCCCCCTTTTTTTAACCGCTGATCGAGACTTATAAATCCTTTATGTTCCAACAGGCACATACGGTGGCCATGTTTACGGTGAAGGAGATGAGGATCGGGCAATCAATCCTCCAGTACCGGAGAGAAGAGGTTACTGGTTTCCAGTGCAGGATAAGCCCCGGGAGAACCATGCGTGGTATAGACGTCCCATTCGGATTTTCTTCCGACCCGGATGGCTGCCCGTTCTGTCCCGGACAGGTAGAGAGCACGACACCTGCATTTCCTGACGGGAAACGGATACGGGTAGGCGAGAGTATAACGTTCCCGAACCTGTTCCCGTTCGCCCGGTATCACATCGTTACGTCAATTACCAGCAGCCATCAGGTTGAAGGGTTCAGTAAGGAACAGCTTCTTGACGCGTTCGAGGCCCAGTATCTGAAACTCATGACATTCGGAGGATACCCGAGTATTAACTGGAATTATCTGCCGTCTGCAGGTGCCAGTCTCGCCCATCCGCACCTTCAGGGTATGGCGGATGATCAACCCTCATCCCTTTTAGAACGATACCTGTCAGGCAGCCGGCATTACCTGGACCGGAACGGTCGCAACTACTGGGAAGACTGGCAAGAGCATGAATCCGGAACGGAAAGATTTCTGTCGGATGATGAAATACACTGGTATGCTCATGCGGTTCCTCTTGGAGAACGCGAGGTACGGGGAATCTTACCAGTTTCAACACTCGACGACTCCACACCATACCTGGAACCCCTGGTCGAAGGGATTCTCCGGATGATCAGGTTGTACCGCGACCTCGGTACCCATGCGTTCAACATGTCCCTCTTTTTCGACAGGCAGGGCAGTAATAATGGTTTTAAGGGATTCTGCTCGATGATATCGAGAATAAATCCGAACGGACTTTCGCTGGGGGATTCCTCTTTTATGGAACGTCTTCATCTCGAACCTGTCATTCTGACACTGCCCGAAGAGCTTGGAAATTATTATACCAGGGGTGGGGCCGGGAAGGGGTGAAATCCACTCTTGTTGAAGCGAATGAATAAAAACAGTCAATGAATTCAACAACGCTCAAAATTTAACAGCTAAGGTACTGGTTTTCAATAAAAAAAAAAGATGGTGACAAGCTTTATTCAGGCTTGCTGATCAGTTTTGTCTTTGAAACAATAACACCATCTTTCTTGTGCGGCTTGCGGATAACACCGTCGGTGGCCTTGTCAAGCTCGCGGGCTTCGTCGCAGAGCATTGCTGCACTTCTCATCATTTCATGAGCGCTCGCTACGATCGGGACGTATTGTTCCCATTCCTTTGTCATGAAGCAGCCCTTTACGTTCACCATTGCAACAGCCGACGCGATTTCATATGCAGCACGTGCCTTGGCCAAAGCATAGGGGTTGGTGAATTCTCCGGCGACTGCCTTGTCGGTGGTCATGACAAGTTTTGGCAGAACAAGCTCTGCACCCTTCTTTCCGGCCTTGACCTGGTTGATCACTTCATCGAGTGCCTGCTGCATCTTCCTGAATGCGCCGGTGACGGAGAGAACCTTTACCAGGTTACCGTTGTAATCTGCCATCTCGATTGGGTCGAGGAACTCTCTCCGGGCCCCGATCATCGAGTCAGCCTTCATAATGATATAGCCGAACTTGCTGTCCTTGAGGTCGGCCCATTCCTTCTTTGTCGTTACGTCATCGGTGATAACGACTACCGGGATTCCTGCTGCATGGAGTTGTTCACGCGCCGCTACAGGGCCCGGAAGAACACCATTCGGGGAAACAACGATACAGAAGTCCGGTTTCCATGCCTTCATATTTGTAATAACACGGTCGATATCTTCAGGCTGGAGTTTGGTTCCGCTCGTCGCCATGAACGTCTGCATGTCTTCACGGTCTGCTCGTTCATCAAGAAGAAGCTCGGCCATTACGCCGCTTGCAATGTTGCCTAATTTCGCAACTCCTACTTTAACTACCATTTTACACCTCTAAAAATTTATATCACGATATTATGACCTTATAAATATAAACATTTTGAAATTTGCCTCTCCCATGGGATTTTTAACCCATAACAAATTTTTTGATACCGGTGTGATTGAAAACCGTTTGACATGTTAACCGAAAGTGTTTAAATAAAGTGGGTTATAGTGATCTGGTATGAAAGAGGGGTTGCTCACCGACCGGCAGAAAGAAGTGCTTAGATACAGGAAGCAGGGTCTGACGCAACAACAGATTGCTGACATCATCGATACGTCCAAGGCGAATGTCTGCACTATTGAGAAATCTGCCATGGAGAATATCAGACGGGCCAAAGATACCCTTGAATTTCTTTATACCCTCGATGCCACACATCTCTGCACAATTCAGGCGGGAACTGACCTGCTCGAAGTGGCACCGTTTGTCTATAAAGAGGCGGAAAAACTCGGGATCAAGGTGAAATACGACACAATCTCCCTCATTAACAAGATACGCGAATCCACTCCGGAGCGTTTCAGGGCACGGCACGTCCGGGAAAATGTAGAAGTATATGTCAATGATGAAGGAGAATTGTATTTCGGCTGAATATCTCATTTGTGCAGGATTACAACAATCCGAAAGAGGCAAGGCCTGCAATTGCAGCAGGGGCCGGGCCTGTTTTACCATAAGTATATATCAGCTTCGCTCTAATTATTATGGAAGCCCTGAGAAGCCGAAAGGACTGTTATGTATCCAGGCCATACGGCGGACGGGTGAAGTGACTCCGAATAAAGAGTTACCGAGAAGGAGTTGTGAAACAGTTCACAACGGGCTGACATAGCAGGATCTGATATATGCATCAAGGGTGGACGTATCCACACGGCCCGTCCTGACAGGATTCGATCGGTCAGGGATGCAGATTTCAGGATCTATTCGCGAGACCGGTTAGCTGGTTTGAAAACCAGAGCAGACCCTGTGGAGGGCCTGGAGCAATACCTGTGCATGTCCGGAGACGTCCTGTATCAGGAATACCGGCGTTACAGTGATGCAAATTATCGCGGATTATATCAGCACTGAGCGTGGAGCATCACATCAGTCTCGGCACCGGAAATTTTAGACCGGATAGCATCATGAACCCCGATGGCGGGGGATTCATGGAATCATCTACCGGATCTCCGGTAGATCGTGAACAGAACGATACCAAAGGATTGATTGAAACATGCCGAAAATAAACAGGCCGCGTAGAGGATCTCTTGCATACAGCCCGCGAAAGCGTGCCAGGAGCCAGGTCCCGAAATACCAGTCATGGGCTGAATGTAACGGGGCTCCGGTACTGCAGAGTTTTGCCGGATATAAAGTGGGGATGACGCATGTTATCATGGTGGACGATCACAAAAACAGCCCGACTGAGGGCAAGGATGTGATGGTCCCGGTAACTGTTATCGAAGTTCCCTCGATGAAGGTGGCTGCAATTCGTGCTTATTCCCGTGATACGAATGGAAAGCACCCGTTTTCTGAGGTCTGGGCAGACGAGCTCGACAGCTCTCTCGGCCGGCGGATAAATCTGCCAAAGGATTACGATGGAGCCGGCGCAAAAAAACGCATCGAGGAAGCCCTTGCCGCAGGAACGGTAGCGGAGATCTTTGCGGTCATGTATACGCTGCCTGCAGGTATCAGCGGTGTCCCAAAGAAGGTGCCCGACCTGATGGAAACAAGGGTTTCAGGAGGAAACCCACAACAGCAGTATGAATTTATTACCGGACTCCTTGGTAAGGATGTCTCCCTGAACAATGTCATACATACCGGGGCATATGCGGATGTCACCGCAATCACCACCGGAAAAGGAACCCAGGGCCCGGTAAAGCGGTGGGGTGTCGCGCTAAGAAAGCGTAAGCATGCCCGCGGGGGCAAAAAAAGACATGTCGGGACCCTCGGACCATGGAATCCTCATCACATCAGGTGGCAGGTCCCGCAGACCGGACAGCTGGGATACCAGCAGCGGACAGAGTTCAATAAGCGTATCCTGAAGATCGGGGAAGATGGCACTGAAATTACACCTGCGGGAGGATTTCTCCATTATGGTCTCCTGAAAAGCCCATATGTGTTGATCAAGGGATCGGTTCCCGGTCCCGTAAAGCGCCTCGTCCGTATCAGGCCGGCCATCAGGCAGGGAGAACACCAGGTCCGTTCGCCGGTTATCGAATTCATGAGCGTACAGAGTAAACAGGGGTGATCAGAGATGAAAGCACAGGTAAAACAACTTGATGGTGCGGTCGGCAGGGAGATCACTCTTCCGGCGGTATTTAACGAGGAATATCGCCCGGACCTGATCAGGAAAGCGGTAATTTCACAGCAGAGTGCACGAAGACAACCGCACGGGACAGATCCGTATGCAGGTATCCGTTCATCGGCAGTCGGGTGGGGTAGCGGCCGGGGCATGTCGCATGTCCCCCGTATAAAAAACGGTTCCAGGGCAGCCAAAGTACCACAGGCGAAAGGTGGTCGTGAAGCACATCCTCCGAAAACTGAGAAAATTCTTATCAGACATATCAACAAGAAAGAAAAGGCCAAGGCCCTTCGCTCTGCCATTTCAGCAACCAAGAACGAAGACCTCGTCAAGGGAAGGGGACACCGTTTTGAAGGTGAGGTCCCGGTTATTTTTGAAGACCGGTTCGAAGAGCTGAAAAAGACGACGGAAGTAATCGATGCACTCTCAAATGCCGGTGTTTATGCCGATATTGAACGATCAAAGGCCAGCAGGAAGGTTCGTGCAGGCCGCGGAAAAATGCGCGGCCGCCGCTACAAACAGCGCAAGAGCCTGCTTATTGTAACAGCCGGTCAGCCGCTTGTCGCGGCAAGGAATCTTGCCGGCGTTGATGTAATAACGGTAGAACACCTGAATACCGAGCTTCTCGCACCGGGGTCCCAGGCCGGTCGCCTGACCGTCTGGACCGAGAGTGCTCTGAAAGCACTGACTAGGCTGGAGAGGAGATAAATGGTCCTGAAGCATCCGTTTGTAACAGAAAAAGCCATGATGATGCTTGACAAGAACAACAAAGTCCAGTTCCTCGTCAGCCGGGAAGCTACAAAAGAGCAGATCAAACGTGAGATCCAGAAGACTTTCGGGCAGGAAGTAACCCATGTCAGGACTGTCATGACCACCCATGGCCAGAAGAAAGCTATTGTGAGTTTTGTGAATAACAAGGCCGCCGAGGAGATCCTCAGCAGGCTTGGGATAATGTAGGTGCAGTCATGGGACATCGAATTACTACACAGAGCCGTGGAAAAGGAGGCCCGACATACCGGGCCCCGTCTCACCGCTATAAGGCATCTCTCCGTCATGTAGACAATATGGAAGGAACAGTAAACGGCACAATTTTTGATATTGAGCATGATCCTGCACGGAATTCTCCAATTGCCCTTGTAAAACTTGCTGACGGGTCGAAGGTTTACATGCTCGTAACAGAAGGGATCGGCATCGGTGACGCTGTAGCGTGGGGTTCTGACATCGAGGTCAAAAACGGCAATACCCTTCCGTTGTCAGCGATTCCGACCGGTGCATACATCTGTAATATCGAAGCGAAACCAAACGACGGCGGAAAATTTGTCAGGGCCAGCGGAGTCCAGGCAATCGTTGTAGACAAGACCGAGGATAAAGTCGGTGTACAGATGCCGAGCGGAAAGACCAAGTGGTTCAGCTCGCGGTGCCGGGCGACCGTTGGGATTGTAGCAGGAGGAGGCCGCGGAGAGAAACCGTTTGTCAAGGCCGGTAACAAATACCACAAGATGGCCAACACCGCTTCCAACTGGCCGCGTGTAAGGGGTGTTGCGATGAACGTGATCGACCATCCGTTTGGCGGCGGAGGACACCAGCACCCGGGACGTCCGAAGACCATTGCACGCGGGACATCACCCGGCAGGACTGTTGGACACGTAGCGGCACGGCAGACAGGCCGCGCCAGGAAGTGAGGGAGAAATGGCAAAGAAAACTCAGAAAAGATTACCGAGGCGGCGTGAGGAGTTCACCTATCATGGCTTCCGGCTCGAGGAACTCCAGAAAATGGGAATCAGCGAGCTCCTCCCCGTAATGCCATCCCGCATCCGCCGGAAAATCACCAGAGGCCTGACACGGAGCGAAGAGAACTTCCTTTCCCATATCAGGGCCGGGGATGATAAGATCCGTACCCATCTCCGGGACATGATTATCATGCCCGAGATGATTGGGAAAGAGATCGAGATCTACAACGGCAAAGAATTTCTGAAGGTGGAAATCCAGCCCGAAGCACTGTTTCATTACCTTGGTGAATTTGCATTGACACGAAGGAAAGTGGCGCATGGGAGTGCCGGTATTGGTGCGACCAGATCGAGTAAGTACGTACCGCTGAAGTGATGACAATGGGAAGAACAGCATATTCACAAAACCTCAGCGGACAGAACGTCGCCCGAGGAAAGGCCAACGAGATCCCGATCTCACCGAAACATGCGATCGAGATTGCAGGGTTTATTAAAAACCGGCGTACCGGTGATGCGATCGAGTACCTCGAAAAGGTAGTCGATCAGAAAAAAGCGATCCCCTTTAAAAAGTTCAACCGGAACGTTGCACACAAACGCGGTCTTGAAGGCTGGGACGCAGGGAGGTATCCGAAAAAGGCATCCCTCGCATATATCCGGCTGCTCTCTGCGGTCAATAAAAACGCTGAATATAATGGTCTTGATACGGAGAAGCTGGTAATAGTTCATGTCTCGGCAAACCGCGGACGTGGACAAAAAGCATTTTTTCCGAGAGCCATGGGCAGGGCGACTCCAAAAGTCCGCGAGACGGTAAATATCGAGATCATCGTCCAGGAGGTGGAATGAAAATGGCAGTCGAGAGAAAATTTGTTGCAGAAGGAGTCCGCCGGGCACGGGTTGAGAAGCACCTTGTGCGGGAACTCAAACGGGCCGGATACGGTGGCATGGACCTGGTAAGGACCCCGCTCGGTACCCAGGTGACAATTTTTGCAGAAAAACCAGGTATCGTCATCGGAAAGGGTGGCAAGCTGGTCCGCCAGCTGACCCAGGACCTTGCGACTACTTTCGGTGTGGAATCCCCGCAGATCGAAGTACAGCAGGTGCAGAACCCCAGTTTCAATGCCCAGATTATGGCTGAAAGGCTGGCAAACGCACTTGAACGTGGCTGGTACTTCCGTAAGGCAGGATCCAGTATCATCCGAAGGGTAATGGATTCGGGAGCCCTTGGTTGCGAGGTCATAATCGCCGGCAAACTGACCGGAGCCCGTGCCCGTACCCAGAAGTTCGTGGAAGGCTACATTAAACACTGCGGGGAGCCTGCCATTACGATTGTCGAGACCGGGTATGCAGTGGCGATCAAGAAGCTCGGGACAATCGGTGTACAGGTCAGGATTATCCCGCCCGATGCGAAACTTCCGGACCACTGGACCATGGCAAAAGCAACCCCGAAATCTCCACGAAAACCCGAAATCACGGTGACTGAAGTCGGTGAAGAGCTTGAGGACGACCTCGGGCTGATAAACGACGAGATGGAATACATCGAGGAGGACCGTTAAATGGCGATCTTTCGTGCAAAAGATGTCCGTGAACTTTCAGATGTCGAATTGCAGGAACAGATGGAAAAAATCAGGCTCGAGCTGATCCAGCATTACGGGAAGGTCAGTGCCGGGGGTTCTACTGAAAACCCCGGACGGATCAAGGAACTGAGACGAACAGTCGCCCGTATGATGACAGAACAAAAAAGCAGGAGAACCGCATGATAACTCCCCGGAACGTCGTACGTCACGAATTGATAGGGCTTGACGTTCTGGTAGTTGATGCCAGCAACCCGGCCACCCGAGGGATTACGGGACAGATCATCGATGAGACGAGGAATATGCTGATCGTAAACACCCGTGTCGGGATTAAAAAAATCCCAAAAAACACAGGTGTCTTCAGGATTACGCTTCCTGACGGGATTATCGTTGATGTCCGCGGGTCGGCGCTTGTAATGGCACCGGAAAAACGGGTCAGCCTGCATAAAAGAATATAGAGGTTCCAATATGGCAAACAACATAGGATTAAACGTTCAGCAGCCCAAAGAGGCCTGTAATGACGTTAATTGTCCGTTTCACGGCACTTTGTCTGTGCGCGGCCAGGTGATCACCGGCAAAGTCGTGAGCGATCGTATGATGGGAACGGTAGTGGTAGAGCGCCAATACCTCCATTATGTGCGTAAGTACAAGCGTTATGAAAAACGCAGTTCAAAACTCCATGCACATAACCCCCCGTGCATACAGGCAAAGACCGGGGATTCGGTCCGTATAGCAGAGTGCAGAGCGCTCTCGAAGACTACCACATTCGTTGTAGTAGAGGTGCAAGGACCATGAAGGCGAAGCAGTCGAAGACGCCGCGAGCCCTCTCCACCGGGACACGGATGACATGTGCCGATAATACCGGTGCACGTGAAGTCCAGATCGTCTCGGTTTTCGGGTACCATGGTGTACGCAGACGTCAGCCGAAGATGGGTCTTGGCGACCTTGCCACGGTCAGCGTCAAGAAAGGTACCCCGGATATGCGCCGGAAGCTCGTGCGTGCCGTTGTTATCAGGCAGAGAAAGGAGATAAGAAGACCGAGCGGGCTTCGCGTCTCGTTCGATGACAATGCCGTTGTAGTGGTAGACGAAAAAAATGAGCCCCGGGGAACAGAGATCAAGGGTCCAGTAGCCAGGGAAGTTGCGGAACGGTTTCCAAAACTCGGCTCCATGGCGACTATCATTGTCTGAGGTGCATCATGGTAAGAATACTCAGTTCTCAACCAAGGAAACAGAGGAAAGCACGTTATCAGGCAGTTGCTCATGAAAGAGGCAGTTTCCTGTCAGCACCCCTCTCGAAAACCCTTCGGGGTGAGTACAGGCGGCGAAGTCTCCGCGTTGTCAAGGGAGACACCGTGAAGATGACGAGGGGAAGTTCATCCGGGACCGAAGGGCTCGTTGATGAGGTGGATACAAAACACTTAAAAATCTGGGTCCATGGCGTCACCGGAACGAAGGCCGATGGAACAGAAGTACCTCGCCCGGTTGACCCCTCCAAAGTCGAGATCGTCAAGCTCAACCTTAAGGATCCACGGAGGAACATGAAACTTTCCGGAGGAGAGGAATAATGGGCGATCACCTGAAACGGTTCATGGCCCCGGACTCGTGGCATATTCCCAGGAAGACGAATAAGTTCATCACAAAGACCTCACCCGGCCCTCACAATGCGAATGCATTGCCGGTAGCAGTCTGGCTCCGTGACCAGATGGGATATGCGCTGAATATGAAGGAGGTCAAGCAGATCCTTCATCAGCATGACCTGGTCATCAATGGAAGAACGTGCAGCGATCCGAAGATGGGTATCGGGATCTTCGATATTATCTCCATGCCAAAAATCGGCAAATACTACCGTATGCTCCGTGACAAGAATGGTCGCCATAAAACCGTAGAGATCGATGCAGAAGCAGCGAAAACGATGCTTGCAAAGATCAGGAATAAGACTGTTGTTTCGGGCGGGAAAGTCCAGCTGAACATGCGGTTTGGTGCCAATTTAATCGCTGACGATGCATACAAACCGAAGGACTCGATCGTTCTCTCTCTGGAACCTGAAAGCAGGTTCAAGATCGTCGATCATTTCCCCTTTGCCATCGGGAACATGGCGATGATCATCGGGGGAAAGCATTCGGGGAAGGTTGCGAGAATAGTCGGAATATCCAAGACAGCCGGTAGCGGGCCGAACCGGGTAGCCCTTGAGGACGAACAGACTAAGGAACACTTCGAGACAGTCGAGACCTTCGTCTATATGGTGGGTCGTGAAACACCTGCCCTGAAATCATGGGGGATTGAAGAATGAGCCCGTCGGAGAAGGAGCAAACCGGCGAAACGAAACAGGTGAACCCGATGTACGAGCTAGAAATCGATAAGGTCGTCGTCCATATGGGTGTCGGAGAGAGCGGTGAAAAACTCTCGAAGGCGATCGATATCATGAAAACGATTACCGGGAACACACCGGTCCGGAGCATCGCGAAAAAGACCCAGCCTGCATTCAGCGTAAGAAAGGGGGCCCCGATCGGATGTCGCGTGACCCTGCGTGGAAAACGAGCAAGGGAATTCCTGGATACGGCACTTACTATTATCGAGCGCAGGATCTCACAGACCCAGTTCGACCGCCGGGGTAATTTCTCATTCGGGATCGAGGAGCATACCGACTTCCCGGGGATGTCATATGACCCTCAGATCGGGATTTACGGCATGGATATCAATGTCGTCCTTAAAAGAAGGGGTATACGCATCAGCCGCAGGCACCGTGAGCAGAAGAAACTTCCGGAAAAACAACACGTGAACTCTGCGGATGCGATCAGGTTCTTAAGGACCCGGTACAAGGTGGAGGTATAATCATGGGCGGAGAACGAACGAAAAAATTTGGTCGCGGTGCCAATGAATGCAAAATGTGCGGACGCAAGCAGGGGCTTGTACGCCGGTACCATATCATGTTCTGCAGGCAGTGTTTCCGGGAATGGGCCCCTAAAATGGGCTTTAAGAAGATGAACTGAGGCGGTCATACAATGTCACGATTAAATACTGTTGCGGATGGTATGAGCACCCTGAAAAATGCGGCCGATAAGGGAAGACCGGACTGCATCGTCGAGCCGGCGAGTAAAATACTAGGATCAATGTTCCGGATAATGCAGGAATCAGGTTATATCGGTGGGTTCGAATACATTGATGATGGTCGCGGTGGCCAGTTTCTGGTCCACCTGAATGGCCGTATCAACCGGTGCGGTGCTATATGTCCCCGATATTCTGTGCAGCTCGATGAAATGGAGTACTTTGAAGAGCAGTTCCTTCCCGGAAAGAACTTCGGCATGCTTATCATCTCAACATCACGCGGTGTGATGTCACATGAGCAGGCACGAAAAGACGGTATCGGCGGCGAACTGCTGGGGTACGTCTACTGAGGTGCATGGGATGACAGCAATAAGAAAGTTCCACATGCCCGACGGCGTAACATGCACGATCGAAGGTCCGGTCATCAGGATCTCCGGATCCAAAGGTCAACTGGAACGTACTATCCGGCACCCTCAGCTCTCCATCCTCTGTGAAGGGAACGAGGTGACTATATCGACAGACTCCGCGAGGAAGCGGAATATAGCTATGGTCGGGACTGTTGAAGCACATATAAAGAACATGTGCGCAGGCGTCACCGAAGGGTTTGAATATCACATGAAGGTCGTCTACAGCCATTTCCCGATCCAGCTCAAACTGCAGGGAGAGAGACTCGAGATCAATAACTTCCTCGGCGAAAAGAAGGCACGTTATGCGAGAATAGAGCCCGGCGTGAAGGCAAAGGTCGGTACGGATGAAGTCGTACTGAACGGGATCAACAAGGAAGCGGTCGGTAATACCGCAGCGAATATCGAACACGCCACGAGGATCAGGAACCGGGACCCCCGGGTCTTCCAGGATGGCATTTATATCACCCGGAGGGTATAACGATGGTCGAAGAGAAAAAGAGGCTGATCCGCGCCCGAAATGCAAAAAGGGCGAAGTTCAGGCGTGATGGGTACGGTAAAAAACCCCAGATCGCAGATTCCTGGAGAAAACCACGGGGACTGCATAACAAACAGCGGAGGCAGAAGAAGGCAAAGGGTGCACTCCCAGCACCGGGGTATGGAAGCCCGGTAGCGGTCAGGGGTATGCACCCGAGCGGATATTTTGAAGTCCGCATATGTTCGCCCGATGAACTGGAGGGTATCGATCCGGCAGTGTCAGCTGTAAGGATTGGGTCTACGGTTGGCGGCAGAAAGCGTGCGATTATTCAGGAAAAGGCGATCTCGGCAGGTTTGAAAGTCTTGAATCTGAAACAGATCGTGACGGCGATTCCTGACGAAGAACCCGCGGAAGAGGAGGAGGCAGCATCAGATGACTGATCTTACCAACCAGAAACGAATTGCTGCAGCGCTCCTCAAATGCGGGGTGCACCGGGTATGGTTTGATCCGGAGAGGAATACCGATATCCAGAATGCAATTTCCCGGGAGGATATCCGGGGGCTCATCGGTGAAGGAGCCATTGATGCAGAACAGGTCAGGGGTGTAAGCCGCGGCAGGGCCAGGGCAAAGATCGCAAAACGTGCGTATGGGCACTGCAAAGGTCCCGGACGAAGGAAAGGAGCAGCGGGTGCGCGGAATTCTTCCAAGGACCGCTGGATGCAGAAAATCCGCGCAATCCGAAAATCGTTAAGAGCAATGCGTGAGAACGGCACGGTTGACAGTCATATGTACCGGCTATTGTATCGCAAAGCTGCAGGCGGACAGTTCAGGAGTGTTGCCCACCTGAAGGCACAACTCGAGATCATGACCGGGAGGATGAAGTAAATGGCGGAAGGACCAAGATCCTTTGTTCCATTCCGGCGAAGGAGAGAAGGAAAGACCGACTATTACA
>Ga0335070_10004536_pt1 | contig 16258 bp, 17 predicted proteins | sample Lox_Sample_13_FD_206722 | JGI IMG/M metagenome (GOLD analysis project Ga0335070, IMG submission 206722) | Soil microbial communities from Loxahatchee National Wildlife Refuge, Florida, United States - Lox_Sample_1.3 | ecosystem: Environmental > Terrestrial > Soil > Wetlands | place: USA... | reverse complement strand
CCGCCGGTTTCCCCGCGTGGACGTTCAGCTGCGGCTCGGGGCCCTTTCCGAGGTGGAGCGCTGGGTCCTGCGCGGCGACGTGGACCTGGGTGTCGTAGGACAGGGGGCTGGACGGGCGGAGGCCACGGTCACGCCGTTCCGCCGTGACGAGCTGGTGGCGGTCGCGGCGCCGGGTCATCCGCTGGCGACCGTGGCGCGGCTGGACGGCGCCGCGCTCGCGGCGCACCCCCTGATCGTCCGGGAGCCCGGGTCGGGCACGCGCCGGACCCTGGAGCGCGCCCTCGCCGGGGCGGGGCTCTCGCTCACGGTGCTCTTCGAGCTGCCGAGCACGGAGGCGATCCTGCACTCGGTCGCTGCCGGCCTGGGGGCCTCGGTCGTTTCCGGCCTGGCGGCGGGCGAGGGCCCACTCGGTCTCAGGCTGCGGGTGCGGCGGGTCGCCGGTCTGGACCTGTCCCGCTACCTTGCCGTGATGAAGGCTCCGGACGTGGAGCCCGGACCCGCGGCCCGCGAGTTCGTGGCGCTGCTGGAGCGGGGCGCGACGCCGCCGGTGGTGCCCGCGGCGTGAACCGGCCGCTGGTGCTGGTGGGCGTGGTGGCGTACTCCCTGCTGGTGGCGGCGCTGCGCTGGTTCGGTGTGATCGCCACCACCGGCACGATCGTGCTGTTCGCCATCATGGTGGTCGATCTCGTGGCCACGCACTGGCTGCTGCGCCGGAAGGCGCGGAGGGAGTGAAGCGCGGTGCGCACGGCCTTGCCGCTACCCCGACCGAGCCGTAGTTTGCGGCCCTCAATGGAGTCGTCGCCCCCGTGACGGTCGCGTCGGCCCCCGAGCTCGTCACTCTCGAAGCGATTCGCGAGGCCGCGCGGCACCTGCGCGGCGTCGCGGTGCGCACGCCGTTGCTGCCCGCCGACGACCTGTCCGAGCGGCTCGGCGTGCCGGTGTTCGTGAAGCCGGAGAGCCTGCAGCGCGTCGGGGCCTTCAAGCTGCGGGGCGCGTTCACTCTGGTGCGCCAGCTGGCCGAGGGCGGCTCGCGCGGGGTGATCACGTATTCGTCCGGGAACCACGGCCAGGCGGTGGCCTGGGTGGCCCGGCGGTTCGGCCTCCGGGCGGTGATCGTGATGCCCGAGACGGTGGCGGCGCCGAAGCGCCGGGGCGTGGAGCGGCTCGGCGGCGAGGTGGTGCTGGCGGGCCGCACCTCCGTGGACCGCTACGCGCGCGCGGTCGAGATCGCCGAGCGCGAGCGGCTCGCCATCGTGCCGCCGTTCGACCACCCGGCGATCATCGCCGGGCAGGGGACGGCGGGCCTGGAGCTGGTGGAGGACTGCCCCGAGGTGCGGACGGTCGCGGTGCCGGTGGGCGGCGGGGGCCTGGCGGCGGGGGTGGCGACGGCGGTGAAGGCCCTGCGGCCCGAGGCGATCGTGGTGACGGTCGAGCCCGAAGGGGCGCCCACCTACGAGCGGGCGCGCGCGGCGGGTGAGCCGGTGACCCTGGAACGCACCGGCAGCGTGGCGGACGGCCTGCTGCCGCTCCGGATCGGCACGCTGACGTTCGCGCACCTGGCGCGGCATGCGGCCCGGGCGTGCTTGGTCTCCGACCAGCGGATCGTCGAGGCCGTGCGGTTCGCGGTGGACCGACTCAAGCTGGTGGTGGAGCCGTCGGGGGCCGCCACCCTGGCATGGCTGCTCGACCAGCCGGCGGGCGCGGTCGCCGGACCGGTGGTGGCGGTGCTGTCGGGGGGCAACATCGAGTGGGAGGGACTGGAAACGCTCCTCGGGGCGAAGGCGTGACCGGACTCGGCCAGCTGGTGGGCGCGAAGGTGCTCGTGGCGGACGACGACGCCGCGCTGGTGGGCACCCTGACCTGGATCCTCAAGGAGCAGGGGTGCCAGGTGGTCGCGGTCGCCGACGGCCAGAACCTGCTGGAGCAGCTGAGCCAGGAGCGGCCCGACCTCGTGCTGCTGGACATCATGATGCCGAAGGTGGACGGCCTGCAGCTGCTGGAGCGGATCCGCAGCGAGCCGCGCTGGCACGACCTTCCGGTGTTGATGATCTCGTCGATGGACGCCGAGGATGGGACCGCGAAGGCGCTGGGGCTGGGCGCGTCGGACTTCGTGTCCAAACCGTTCCGCGTCAAGGAGCTGCTGGCCCGCGTGGAGGCGCAGCTCAAGCGCGGCCGCGAGCTGCGCTCGGCGCGGGAGGATGCACGGGCCCGCGGCGCCATCGCGGACATCCTCCACGAGCTCACCGACACGCTGAAGCCGGACGAGATCTACCACATCCTGGCGCGGCGGGTGGCGCGGGCCCTCGACATCTCGCGCTGCTCCCTGGTGCTGGCCAAGCCGGGCGACGTGTTCGGCACGGTGGTGGCCTCCTACGAGAACCCCATGCTGCGCAACCTGCGCATCGAGCTGGCCCGCTACCCCGAGATGCTCAAGGCGCTCGAGACCGACCAGCCGGTCATCATCGGCGACGTCGGGAGCGATCCGCTGTTCGTCGAAGTGCGCGCGATGTGGGCCAAGAACGGCATCCCGGTGCCCACCCAGTCGGTCGTGGCGTTGCCGTTCCGGATGCGCGAGGAGCAGTGCGGGGTGCTGTATCTCCGCACGGTGCAGGGCGAGTCGCCGCTGGGACGGGAGGACGCCCAGTTCGCCGACACGGTGATCAAGGCGGCGGTCGCGGCCATGGAGAAGGCGCACGACTTCGAGACCGTGGTCTCCGACAAGGAGCGGCTCGAGTGGCTCGCGGCCACCGACGCGCTCACCGGGTGCCTCAACCGCCGGGCCCTGCTGGAGGCGGTGGAGCGCGAGCTGGACCGGGCGCGGCGCTACAACCTGGTGTCGGCGCTGCTCATGGTGGACCTCGACCACTTCAAGCGGATCAACGACACGCTCGGCCACCTGGTCGGCGACACGGTGCTGCGCCAGCTGGGCGAGCTGCTGCGGCGGGACGCGCGGTCGGTGGACGCGGTGGCCCGGTACGGGGGCGAGGAATTCGTGATCCTGCTCCCCGAGACGGCCGCGCACGGCGCCATGATCTTCGCCGACCGGATGCGGCAGCGCATCGCCAACTTCCCGTTCGGGGACCCGACCAGACCGGTGCGGATCACCGTCTCGGTCGGGGTCGCCTGCTTCCCCGATCCGGCGGTCGACAGCCCGGAATCCTTCATCGCGCTGGCCGACGCGGCGCTCTATCGCGCCAAGGCGGACGGCCGCAACGTGGTGCGACAGTGAGCCAACGCCGTTGTCCCAGGTGCCACAGCGTCTACGCGAGCGACGCGAAGTTCTGCCCGAAGGACGGGTCCCAGCTGGTGGACGTCGCGGCGGCGGCGGCGGCGCCGCCCTCCGCGTCCGCGGCGGCCGCCGGCTCGACCCAGATCCGCCAGGCGGTCAAGCCCAAGCCGAGCGTGGCCGATCCCGCCAAGTCGCTGCGCGACCAGGTGCTCGACGCGCGCTACCAGGTGGGGCGGAAGCTCGGCGAAGGCGGCATGTCGTTCGTCTACGAGGCGAAGGACATCTCGAGCGGCGAGCTGGTGGCCGTGAAGATCATGACGCCCAAGCTCGCCCAGGACCGGACCGCGGCCGAGCGCCTGCGCCGCGAGGCCGGCCTGGCGATGCGGCTCGACCATCCCAACATCTGCCGCATCATGCGGCTCGGAGAGACCGAGGACGGGCTCATCTACCTGGTGATGCCGCTGCTCAAGGGCGAGCTGCTGTCCGACAAGGAAGTCCGCGAGGGCCCGATCCCGCTCGAGATCGGCGTGCCGATCATGCGCCAGGTGTGCAGTGCGCTGGACGTCGCCCACCAGCAGCAGATCATCCACCGCGATCTCAAGCCGGAAAACATCTTCATCTGCCCGGAGCCCGATGGCGCCCTCCGTGCGGTCGTGACCGACTTCGGCCTCGCCAAGGAGCGGCGTGCCGAGCCGGGCATGGCGAAGCTGACCGCGACGGGCATCATCCTCGGCACGCCGGAGTTCATGAGCCCCGAGCAGATCCGCGGCAAGCCGCTCGACGGCCGCTCCGACATCTACGCCCTCGGCCTGGTGGCCTACGAGATGTTCACCGGCAAGCTGCCGTTCGAGGGCAAGACGGCCCAGGACATGATGATCGCCCGGCTCCGCGGGCAGCCGCTGCCGCTCCGCAAGGCGCGCACCGACCTCGAGTTCAGCGCCTCGTTCGAGAAGGCCCTGATGAAGGCGATCGAGGCCGATCCCGCCGCCCGCTACCAGACCGCCGGCGAGTTCGGCAAGGCGCTCGAGGACGCGGCGGTCGAGGGCGGGGGCGGCATGATGGGGAAGCTGAAGAAGCTCTTCTAGCCCCGACCCGGTCCGTTCGTGAAGCGCTACCCCGCGTTCGATCCGCCGGAGTACGTCGACTGGACGCCCGAGCCGGCGCTCGTGGCCGCCTTTGCCGCGACGGTCCGCCGTGACCCGGAGCGCCGCGCGGTCGTCGACGCGCTGGACGAAGCGACGCTGCTGGGGCTGTACGCCGGTCTGGTGCGCACCCGGCTCCAGGACGTCGTCCTCAAGCGCTGGGTCCGCACCGGCGTCCTGTCCAAGGCCTGGCTGGGCACCGGCGAGGAAGCCATGACCGTCGGGCCGGTCCACGCGCTGGACCCCTCGCGCGACATCGTGGTGCCGATGATCCGCAACGCCGGCGCGTGCGCCGAGATGGGCATGCCCATCGCCGACAACTTCCGGAGCTACCTCGGTACCGCCGACGCGCCCTCGGGCGGGCGGGACCTGCACGCCGGCTCGTTCGCGCATCGCGTGCTGCAGCCGATCTCCCACGTGGGCGACGTCGTGCCGGTGGTGACCGGCCTGGCGCTGGTGAGCCGCATCCGCGGCGAGGGCTTCCTCGCCCTCACCTGGATCGGCGACGGCTCGACCAAGACCGGCACCGCGCACGAGGGGCTCAACTTCGCCGCGGTGCAGCGGGTCCCCGCCATCTTCGTCATCCACAACAACCAGGTCGCGCTGGGCACGCGCCTCGCGCAGCACCACCTGCCCGAGGACTTCGCCGGCCTGCCCGAGGCCTACGGCATGAGCGGCGTGGCGTTCGAGGGCAACAACGTCCTCGACGCGTACGCGGCCACCCGGCTGGCGGCGGATCGGTGCCGCGCCGGCGCCGGCCCCGTGATGCTGGTCGGCACCACGTTCCGCATGGGCGGCCACGCGACCCACGACGAGCGGGAGGCGCGCGAGCTGTTCCCGGCGGAGGCGTTCGCGGCCTGGGGACGCAGGGATCCGATCGGCCTGTACGAGGAACACCTGAAGAGCCTCGGTGTCGCAGCTTCCGTACTCGCCGACGTCGAGGCACGGGTCGAGGCCGAAGTGGCGCAGGCCGAGCAGGAGGCCCTGCGCAGCCGCGACCGCGTGCCGGTGCCGGCCACCGCCGTGGAGGGTGTCTATGCGAGCTAGGGTCGCTGCGTGGCTGGGGGCGTCGCTCCTCGTGGCCGGGGCGCCGGGTCGAGCGCTGCCCCAGGAGCCCGGAGCCGACCTGGCGGCGGTCACCGTCGCGGGTCACCCGCTGCAGGTGGCGCGGGACTTCACCGTCTCCGTCTACGCCGAGGGGTTGAGCGGGGCGCGGTTCATGGTCCTGGGCCCGGACGGCGCTCCGTACCTCTCGCTGACGCGCGAGGGGCGGGTGGTGAAGCTGATCGATGCGCACGGGAGCGGCCGCGCGGACTCGGTGCTCACCGTCGCGCGGGGACTGGACGCGCCCCACGGGCTCGCCTTCCGCGGCGACACGCTGTACGTGGCCGAGACGAACCGGGTGATCCGGTTCGTGCCCGGGAAGGCGGCGCCGGAGGTGGTGGTGCCGGACCTCCCGCACGGGGGCGGCCACTTCACCCGCACCATCGTGTTCGGCCCGGCGGACGGCAAGCTGTACGTCTCGATCGGCTCCTCCTGCAACATCTGCGACGAGCGCGACCCGCGCCGCGCCACCGTGATGCGGTACAACGCCGACGGGAGCGGCGCCGAGACCTTCGCGCGCGGCCTGCGCAACTCGGTGGGCCTCGCCTTCGATCCCGCGACCGGCGAGCTGTGGGGCACCAACAACGACCGTGATCTGCTGGGGGACGACCTGCCCCCGGACCGCGTCAACGTGCTGCGGCAGGGCGGCGACTACGGCTGGCCGCGCTGCTACCTGCCCGGCCACCCGAACCCGGAGTACCCCGGCGCGGACTGCGGTCACCTGGTGCCGCCGGGCATCACCTTCCAGGCCCACTCGGCGCCGCTCGGCATCGCCTTCTCGACCGGCTCCCAGTTCCCGCCCGCCTACCGGGGCGGGGCGTTCGTGGCGTTCCACGGCTCGTGGAACCGCTCGATGCCGACCGGCTACAAGGTGGTCTACGTGCGGCAGGAAGGCGGCCGGCCGGTCGCCATCAGCGATTTCATCACGGGCTTCCTGCCGGGGGGCGCGAACTCGGAGTGGGCCCGCCCGGTGGGCTTCCTGGTGCTCGGCGACGGGAGCCTGCTGGTGAGCGACGACTACGGTGGCCGCGTCTTTCTCGTCCGCTATGCCGGCCGCTAGGGCGCACCGCTGATCCGCGGGCTGCCGGCGGCCGCGCTGTCCGTCGCGCTCGCGGCCGGCGGCCTCGCGGCGGCGGGCTCGGCGGCCGCGCAGGGCGCCGCTCAATCTGGGGCCGGCATCGACGTCGAAGCCTACCGGTTCCGGATCGCGCTGCCGGATTCGGGCGACACGATCCACGCCCGTGCCACGATCGTGTTCCGGCGTCCTCCGGCCGCGCGCGAGCTCACGCTCGATCTCGTCGGCCTCACGGTGGACTCCGTCGGCTGCTACGACGTCGCCGGGTCGGCTGGCCTCACCCGGGTTCCCTTCCGCCGCGACAGCACCTCGCTCGCCGTCCCGCTGTCCCCCTCTGGTGCCGGGCAGGCCGAGAGCCTCGCCGTGTTTTACGGGGGCGTGCCGCGCGACGGGCTCTCCATCCACCCGACCGCGGCGGGGCGCCCGGCCGCGTTCGCGGACAACTGGCCGGAGCGAGCCAGGAACTGGCTGCCGACGGTGGACCGGCCGGCCGACAAGGCGGCGGTGTCGTGGCAGGTGAGCGCGCCCGCCGGGTGGCGCGTCGTGGCCAACGGACGCCTGGTGCGAAGCGGGCGCGAGCCCGGCGGCCGCGGCTGGTGGGAGTTCGAGGAGCGGCGTCCGATCCCCACCTACACGATGGTGCTCGGGGCCTCGCGCCTGACGGTGAGCGCCCATCGCCTGGCGGTCTCCGGCCGTGACACGATCCCCATCGAGGTCTGGGCGGAGCCCGAGGACTCGGCGTTCGCCGACGCGGTGCCGTTCCGCCGCGCCACGGAGGTCGTGGAGACGCTGCAGCGGCTGGTGGGACCGTTCCCGTACGAGCAGCTGGCGCACGTCGAGTCGTCGACCCGGTACGGCGGCATGGAGAACTCGACCGCCATCTTCTACGCGGAGCGGGGATACACCTCGCGGCGCATGGGCGAGGGCGTGGTGCGGCACGAGACCGCGCACCAGTGGTTCGGGGACGCGGTGACGGAGCGCGACTTCCACGAGCTGTGGTTGTCGGAGGGATTCGCGGACTACTTCGCCCTGGTGGTCGGCGCCGCGCTGGACGGCGATTCGGTGCTGCGGCGGGGGATGGCGGGGCTGGCGAGAGGGTACCTGGACTCGCGCGTCGTCGAGCGGCCGGTGATCGACACGGCGGTCACCGACCTCACCGACCTCCTCGACGCCAACAGCTACAACAAGGGCGCCTGGGTGCTGCACATGCTGCGCGGGACGATCGGCGACAGCGCGTTCTGGCGCGGCATCCGGGACTACTACCGCACCTGGCGCGACTCGTCCGTGACCAGCGCGGATTTTGAGCGCTCGATGGAGACGGCGTCGGGCCGGGACCTGGGCCGGTTCTTCGGCCAGTGGCTGCGCCGGCCCGGCTACCCGCGCCTCGACGTCGCCTGGCGGTGGGACGCGGCGGGGCGGCGGGTGGTCGTGGACATCGCCCAGGTGCAGCCCGCGGCCTGGGGGGTGTTCGATCTCCCGTCGGTGGCACTGGAGTTGCGCGACGGAGCGCGGGTCGTGGCGCGCCGCTCGGTGCCCGTATCGGCGGCGCGGCAGACCGTGACCGTCGATCTTCCGGCCTCGCCGACCGCGGTGGTGGTGGACCCCGACGGCCAGTGGCTTCTCACCACAGCGGTCCGGAGCGCACCGTGAAGTTCCTCGTGATCGGCGCGGGCAAGCAGGGTTCGGCCTGCGCGTTCGACCTGTTGCAGCGGCCCGGGACCCAGCGGGTGGTGCTGGCCGACCGCGCCCTGGACCACGTGCCCGCCTTCCTGGAGCCCTGGACGGGCGGCGCCCTGGAGCTGGCACGCCTGGACCTGAAGGACGAGACGGCGGTCGCCGCCGCGATCGGCCGCGCCGACGCAGTGCTGTCGGCCGCTCCGTACTACTTCAACTACGACCTGGCGCGGCTCGCGGTGAGCGCGGGCGTCCACTTCGCCGACCTCGGCGGCAACACCGACATCGTGTTCAAGCAGAAGGGGCTCGACGCCGAGGCGGTCAGGCGCGGTGTCTCGGTCGTGCCCGACTGCGGCCTGGCGCCCGGGATGGTCAACATCCTCGCGGCGGAGGGGATCCGCCGGCTCGACCAGGCCGAGCGGGTCAAGATCTACGTCGGCGGGCTGCCCCAGAAGCCGGAGCCGCCGCTCAACTACATGGTCGTGTACTCGCTGGAGGGCGCGTTCGACTACTACACGTCGCCCAGCTGGGTCCTGCGCGAGGGCAAGCGCGCCCAGGTGGATCCGCTTTCCGAGATCGAGCACATCGTCTTCCCGGAGCCGATCGGGAAGCTCGAGGCGTTCCACACCGGCGGCGGCATATCGACCCTGCCCTTCACCTGGGAGGGCAGGATCCGCACGATGGAGTACAAGACGCTCCGCTATCCGGGGCACGTGGCGATCATGAAGCCGATCCGGGAGCTGGGTCTCCTCGGGACCGAGCCGGTGGAGGTGAACGGCGTGCGGGTGCGGCCCCGGGACGCGTTCATCGCCATCGTCTCCCCCACGCTGACCAAGCCGCAGGGCCGCGACCTGGTGGCCCTGGTGGTCGAGGTGCGCGGGACCAGGGCCGGCGGGCCGGCGGCGACGCGGTGGCAGCTGGTCGATCGCTACGACGAGCGGAACCACGTCACCGCGATGATGCGCACCACCGGCTACTCGCTCGCGATCACCGGCCTGCTGCAGCTCGACGGCCGGATCACGGCCAGGGGCGTGCGCACGCCCGACGAATGCGTGCCGCCGGGCCCCTACCTCGAGGAGCTGGCGCAGCGCGGGATCGTGGTGGAGGAGACGCGGCTGTAGTGGAGGCGATCCGCATCCAGAGCTTCGTCACCGCCCCGCCCGCCGAGGTCTGGCGGGTCCTGCTCGGCCGTCCCGACGTCGTGCTCGATGCCCTGCCCGTCCGGGCGTGGCCCGATGGGCGCGAAGAGGCCGGTCCGTCGCGTCTGCGCACGCCGTGGCCGCGCGCCGGTGGCGGCGGGACCAGCGTCGAAATCACGCTGCAGTCGGTCGGCGGCGGCACGCGGGTGGAAGTGCGCCACGAGGGATGGGAGGAAGGCCCCGGTGTCCCGGACGAGGTGGCCGGGCACTTCGCCGGGTGGCTGCAGGGGCTCGCGGCCCTCGGACTGCTGGTGGAGACCGGCACGGACCCGCGGGCGTCGACCGCCGCGCTCGCCGGGCGCGAGCGTTACTTCGCGTCGGCCGAGATCCCGTCCGGCGCGGACACGGTCTTCCGCGCCATCACCGACGCCGACGTGCTCCGACGCTGGAGCGAGGACGCGTTCGACGCTACGGAGCTCATGGAAAGCGTCGAGGACCGCTTCGTCCGGTGGAAGATCCTCTCGCCGGTCGGCCCCTCCGGCGAGCTGGTGATGATCCTGCGCCCCACGCCCCGAGGAACCCACTGTGCCGTGGCGGAGTACGGGGTGGTAGGCCGCGCGGCCTCCTCGCGGTGGCCCAGGATGCTGGAGCGCCTGGCGCAGTTTCTCCGCTAGCACGGATTCGTCACCATGCCCGACCTGGTGCGGCTGTTCCGCTACGACCGGTGGGCGAACCGCGAGGCACTCGGCTCGGTTCGCGCCATTCCGTCCCCGCCCGCCCGCAGCCTGAAACTGCTCGGGCACATCGTCGGCGCCGAGGCGCTGTGGCACGCGCGGCTCACGGGCCGGGAGGCCCCGCTGCCGGTCTGGCCGGACCTGTCGGCGGGCCAGGTCGAGACGTGGCTCGGCGACCTCGACGGCCTGTGGCGGAAGTACCTGGAGCACGCGGTGCCCGCCCGGCTGGACGAGCGCGTCGAGTACGTCAACTCGCGCGGGGAGGCCTTCACCAGCACGGTCGAGGACGTGCTGACGCACATCGTCGTGCACTCGGCGTATCATCGCGGGCAGATCGCGGCGGACGTCCGCGCGGCCGGCCACCAGCCGGCCTACACGGACTTCATCCACGCGGTCCGCACCGGCCGGATCCCCTAGGCCGCGCCTCGCGGAGGGCGCGGGGAACGGAGCTTGCGGAGGTATCCCGCCGTTGCAGCGCCCGAGGATTCAACGCCGAGTGGCACATTGGAAAGGGGAGTTGAACGATGGCAGATAAGAAAGCCGATCTCGCGGGCCCCGGGATTAGCACGTACGAGGAGGTCGCGAAGATCCTGCCGAAGGACTACAAGTCGCTGCTCGATCCGAAGGAGACCCAGGTCGCGATCACGGCGGCGAAGCGGTTCATCGAGGACGGGTTGTGCCGGGAGCTGAACCTGATCCGGGTCGAAGTCCCGTTGATCGTGAGCCGGGAGAGCGGCGTCAACGACTACCTGGACCGCGACGGCTCGCGCACGCCGATCGAGTTCCCCTGCGGCCTCGGTCTGGAGAAGCGGATCAACGGCCAGATCGTGCAGGCCGCGACGAAGTGGAAGCGGATGGCGCTGAAGCAGTTCGGGATGAAGCCGGGCGAGGGCCTGGTGACCGACATGCGCGCGGTGCGCAAGGACTACTTCCTCGACCACGACCACTCGTCGTACGTGGACCAGTGGGACTGGGAGCGGACGATCACCGCGGATCAGCGGAACCTCGCGTTCCTCAAGGACGTGGTGCGGCGCATCTGGAAGGTGATGGTCGGTGCCGAGCACCAGGTGATGGAGATGTTCCCGAAGCTGAAGGATCCGCGCTATCCGGCCCTCCCCGAGGAGCTGAAGTTCCTCCACGCCGAAGAGATCCTGGACATGTACCCGGACCTGCCGCGCAAGCAGCGCGAGACGCAGATCCTCCAGAAGTACCCGGCGGTCTTCATCATCGGGATCGGATGGGTGCTGAAGGACGGGTACCCGCACGAGATGCGCGCGGCGGACTACGACGACTGGGTGACGCCGACCACGTCGGAGAGCGGCAAGCCGATGCACGGCTTGAACGGCGACATCCTGGTCTGGAACCCGGTCACCAAGCGACGGCACGAGCTGAGCTCGATGGGCATCCGGGTGACCAAGGAGACGCTGAAGCAGCAGCTCGAGATCAGCGGCCAGCTGGACTTCCTGAAGCTGCCCTACCACCAGGCGATCATGAAGGACGAGATCCCGCTCAGCGTCGGCGGCGGCATCGGCCAGTCGCGCACGGTGATGTACCTGCTGCGCAAGGCGCACCTGGGCGAGGTGAGCGTGACCGTGTGGCCGGATGCGCTGAACAAGATCTGTGAAGAGCGGAATATTCATGTGCTACGCTGAAGTGTGAGAAGTGAGGGGTGAGTCGCAAGACGTTCAAGTGAGAGGGAGGGGCAGGACGTGAGAGGGGCCCCTCACCTCTCACGCGTCTTGTGCCTCTCACGCCTTTGGCTTCTCACGTCTCACTTGAACCTCTCACTTCTCACCTCTCTCGTTAGTATTCCCCCCGTGCTCTGGCCCTTCGCCGCCCTCTGGAACGTCGCCCTCACCTTCGACGCGTTCCTCCAGCAGTCCACCCAGCACCGCGAGTTGTGGTCGGGCGTGTACAAGACCGCCCAGGTACCGGCGTGGGCGACGGAGGCGGCCGCGAAGCTCGGCGGCCGGTTCCGGTTCGTGGTGCTGGCCGAGGACTGGTGTGGGGACGCGTCGAGCACCGTGCCCGTGGTGGCCCGGTTCGCCGAGGCGGCCGGCGTCGAACTCCGGATCCTGCGGCGCGACCGGCATCCGGAGGTGATGGACCGCTATCTCGGCCCCACCGGCTCCCGTGCGATCCCGGTCGTCGTCGTGTTGACCGACGGCATGGAGGAGATCGGCCACTGGGGCTCCCGGCCTGCCGAGCTGCAGGCGTTCGTGATGGCCGAGCGGGCCCGGGGCCGGACGTCGAAGGACTACTTCGCCGAAGTCCGGCGCTGGTACGCGAGGGACCGAGGCGAGTCCACCCTGCGGGAGGTCCTGGCGGTGATGGGCGGGGGTGGCTGAACCCGCGGACGCCCCCGGTGTACGTATCTTCCTGTCCGACCCACGACACAGCCGTCGTACCCTACTCGCGGAGGCCTCGCGGATGCGTCTTCGCCTCTTCGTACCACTGTTGACCGCTGCGGCAGCCGCCCTCGGCGCGGCCCCGGCCGCCAGGGCCCAGCAGCCGTCGGCGCAGCTGGCCACCCTGGAGGTCGGCCAGGTGGCGCCCGACTTCACCCTGACCGGAGCCACGCGCTACGGCATCCTGCGCTCTCCCGTGCGGCTCGGCGACTTCCGCGGCAAGACCGTGGTGATCGCCTTCTTCTTCAAGGCCAGGACGCGCGGCTGAACGATCCAAATGCACGCGTACCGTGATCAGTACGCGAAGCTGTTTCATGGCGGGCAGAACGTCGTCCTCATCGCGATCAGCGCCGACTCCGCGGACGCGCTGGCGAGCTGGGCCCGGGACGACCAGTTCCCGTTCCTGATGGCGTCCGACACCGGCTCGGTGGTGGGCCGGCGGTACGGCGCTTACGTCCAGCGCTCCAACATGGACAACCGGACCCTCTACGTCGTCGGGCCGGACGGGAAGATCGCGTGGAAGGCGGCCCCGTTCCGGGAGATCGATCCGACTGCCTACACGGAGCTGGGTGCGGCGATCGACCAGGTAGCCGGACGGGACTCGACGACCAGCCACTAGCCCGTTTCCCGGCGTGCAGGCGTGGGGGGCCCGGCAACGGGCCCCCCGTCTCGTCCCTTGGCCGGGCGTCTCCCTGCTCCGGGCTTCGGGACTGAGGGCTCGCCAGTCGCGACAGACCCCGTTACATTCCCGATTCCGGAATATGGAACGCCAGCCGTCCCTACGACCAGGCGACGTGGCCATCGCCCTGCAACTCGCCCGCACGCCCGGCGCGCACTACGCCGCCATCGCCACAGTGCTTCGGGTGGGCGTCGCGGAGGCACATCGCGGCGTTCGGCGGCTCGGGCTGGCGGGGCTCGTGATGCCGGGCGAGCGGCGGGTGGATCGGCAGGCGCTGGTGGAGTTCCTGGTCCACGGGGTCCGCTACGTGTTCGCCCCGGTCCTCGGCGGCGAAGCATCGGGCGTCGCGACGGCCGCGGCGGCGCCGGGCCTGGTGGGGAAGTTCCCGGCCGGCGCCGCCGTCGTGTGGCCGTACCAGGGCGGCAAGTCGCGCGGCCGCAGCCTGCTGCCCCTGTACGGGAGAGCGCCGGCCGCGGCGCTCGAGGACCCGTGGCTGTACCGGGCGCTCGCGCTGGTGGACGTGCTGCGCACCGGGCAACTGCAGGAGCGCCGCCAGGCGCGGGCACTGCTGGACGAGGATCTCGCCGCGCCGCCGGGGTGAGCGGAGCCGGGGCGGGAACTGACGGGAGCGGCTAGCCCCCGAGGGCTTTCAGGGCCGCAGCCTCGATGTCCTGGTCGGTGCCGGTTCCGGTGTAGACCACGCGGCCCCGGGCGTCGATCACGACGACGTACGACGTCGTGGGGGCCTGGTAGGCGCGGACGGCGGCGCCGGTCGCGTCGAACAGGAACCGGAACGGGTAGCGATGCTCCTCGGCGTGCCGCTTCACCGCGGCCGGCGTCTCGTTCACGGCCACGGCGACTTCGACGAACTCCACGCGGTCCCCGAACCTGGATTGCGCGGCCATCACCTTCGGCATCAGCGCGGCGCAGATCGGGCACCAGGTCGCCCAGAACTCGAACACCACCGGTTTCTTCCCGACCAGGCTGGCCAGGTCCACGGCCCGCCCGTCGAGGTCCTGCACCACGGCCGAGGGAGCGGCGGCCCCGATCGCGAGCCCGACTTGGTCGTCCTGGGCCCGGAGGCGGACCGGGCCGAGGAGCGTCAGGCCGAGGGCCGCGAGCGGGAACACCGCGGCGCGAGCGCGCCTCACCACACCTGGCCCGCGAGCACGAAGTAGTATTCGGCCATCACCAGCAGTACCACGCCCGCCCCCCGCTTGATCCACTCCAGCCACCGGCCGGACCTGGGCAGCGCGCCGAGGGTCCCGGAGAAGATGCCCGCCGCGACCAGGATCGCCGTCATGCCGAGCGCGAAGACGAACAGGTAGGCGAAGCCGAGCACGCCGCTGCGCGTGGCGGCGACCCACGTGAGGACGGCGGCGAACGCCGGGGCGCCGCACGGGGCAGCGACGATGCCGCTGGTGGCCCCCATCAGGAACACGGCGGGATACGAGCCGCCCGATAGCCCGCCGGCCCAGGCCAGCAGTCGGGCGGGGGCGTTGACCGGAATGGTGCCGAGCATCGCGAGGCCGAACAGCAGCAGCAGGTTGCCGACGATCAGGCGCGCCCACCAGCTGGACGACACCGTCCCGAACAGGTTGCCCGACAGGCCCGCGATCAGCCCGAGCACCGCGTACAGGAGCGCCACGCCGGCCGCGTAGGTGAGCGTGAGACCGACGGTCCGCCACCGCCCTCGCCCGGACGCGCCGGCGCCGATGATGCCGACCGTGATCGGGATCATCGGATAGATGCAGGGTGTGACGCTGGTGGCGACGCCGGCCGCGAACAGCGCGCCGAGCGCCGCGAGCGGGTGCTCGCGCAACAGGGAACCGACGCCGATCGCCAGCGTCATCGCGTGGGGCACGGAGGAACTATACGGCGAAGCGGGGGCGCGATGAAGCCGCCTCGCCGCCCGGGTGCGGCCCTAGTACCCCAGGGTCACCGTCGTCCCGAACTGCAGGTGGGCGTCGGGACTCCAGCCGACCTCGATGCCGAAGCAGGAGCCGCGCCCCACCTGCGCGATGGCCCCGACGCCGTAGCCGCTGTGCAGGCCGGACCACTGGAAGCGCTCGCCCTCGTCCCACACGCGGCCCACGTCGGCGTGGGCGACGAGCCACAGACGGTACGGGCTCAGGCCGAGGGACGCGTCCCAGTACTTGTATCGCAGGTCCGCGCTCGCCAGCGCGGTGTTCGGGCCGAGCCAGCGGCCCTGGATGTTCTGCCGCAGCGTGGTGGTGCCCCCGAAGCCGTCGGTGGGCAGCCAGCTCGTCAGGCGTTCGTAGGCGACGAAGAACGGGATCGCGCCCCGCGCCAGCTGCACGGCCTGGCGGAAGGCGAGCACCACCTCGGGATCGAGGGGCACGAACTCGTTCGCCTCGACGGCCCAGCGGGTGTAGTCGAAGTCCCCCGCCCGCCGGAGGGCCCGCGCACCGATCACCTCGAGGAAGATCCCCCGCGACGGGGACGCTTCCTCGTTGCGGGTGTCGAACAGCAGGCCTCCTCGCAACTCGATGCCCGTGGCGCCGCCCGTGTCGGACGCCGCGCCGCTCGCCAGGTCGAGGCCCAGCGCCGTCGGCGCGCCGCCCAGCGCCTCGGCGCGGTAGTGGCGGTACTGGGCGCCCACCAGCACGCGGACGGGACCCGCGACCCGGTGCTGGATGCCCACCAGCGCCGTGGTGCGGGTGAGGGAGTAGCGGTAGTAGTGGCTGTCGCCGCCGTTCGCGGCCTCGAGCGAATCACTGATGCGGCTGTCGTTGCCGAGACCGAAGTACGGCGCGCGCTGGAACCGCTCGTACGATCCGATCAGGAGAAACCGCCAGCCCGGGACGCGGCCCATGTTGTCATAGGCGAGCGACAGCGTCCGGGTGCCGCTGGTGGAGATGCTCGCCCCGGGGCTGATGGAGGCTCCGCTCGGGATCGGCCCGGGGGGCGCCGACTTCCACCAGCCGCCGACGAGCGTGGCCCCCAGTCCCTCGAGCGAGCTGTAGGTCGGAATCGGAAACAGGACGAAGGACCACGGCTCGTCGGGCACCTGGGCGCGCGCCACGGGCGCCGCCGTTGCGAGGGCCGCGAGC
>Ga0335070_10004535_pt1 | contig 16258 bp, 14 predicted proteins | sample Lox_Sample_13_FD_206722 | JGI IMG/M metagenome (GOLD analysis project Ga0335070, IMG submission 206722) | Soil microbial communities from Loxahatchee National Wildlife Refuge, Florida, United States - Lox_Sample_1.3 | ecosystem: Environmental > Terrestrial > Soil > Wetlands | place: USA... | reverse complement strand
CTCTTCCCCGCTCAAAACCAAAAACCCGGAGAACTCACACTACGATTGGTACAGCGAATGGGGGCACTTCAGCGTGGCACTGTCAGCGCCCGAACATTTCTCACAACGAGAACAAGGTCTTCGATGAGTACTACAAGACTTTGTTCCGGACCGGCTATCCTCCCGAAAACATCGCCGCGCTGAACGGATGGATCCGAGCGATTGATGAAGCCTGGCCCAATCTCAACCTGAACAACGAGCTTAAGGCTGGCAGGTCGCATGTTAAGTACCACATTCTCTTTGCTGTCTCTGCTCTCATAGCGGCGGTGAACAGGCAACCGCAGGCAGTAGTCGCTCCCGGAGCCACGGTCAAGGCCCTTCAGGCTGCAAGCGACATTCTGTCAATGGCTGCGACCTGTGTCGAGAACGCGATGCAAAACGCCCTGATCCAAACCCAGACGGCCGGCAAGGTTTTCAGCCCACAGAACTGGCTCAAGAGCAATTCGAGCTGGCAAGGCGAAACTCTCGTTGCAGGAACTCAAGCAGGAATGCTCTCGGGTTTCCCGACGGGCCCGGGCCTAATCGAGCGAATGAAGGCGCCACCCACCGCGTTCGACCCTCGCTGGTCGGCTGAATGACCGCGGTTTTCGGCCTACGGGCCTCAGTTCGTCGGTACGATTGTTGTCTCTGGGACGCAATCGTTGACGTATTTGCCGCGACAAAAACCCCCCGCGCGAAGGCGCGGTGCTCAATCGCATATCCCTGCGATGATGAGCGCCGCACTCGCTCGCGTTCAGTCGCCCGCCGCGGCGGGCTCCCTCGGCGCTCGACGGCATATAGCCTCCGCCTACCAGCCACTTACGTGGCGGGCTAAATTCGGTCGCGCCTACGGCGCTGGCGCCTCGTGACTACCTCCGCGCCCTCGGCGTCTCGGCGGTTTTCTTTATCCGTGTGAATCCGCGGCGGAAAACAACGGCCCCGCGCTTGCGCGCGGGGCCAGGATCCTGGCCGACGACCGAGGGCCGACGGCCGACGACCGTCCTAGTACATCCCGCCCATGCCGCCGCCATGGCCGCCGGGCATTGCCGGTTCCTTCTTCTCTTCCGGAATCTCGGAGACCAGCGCCTCGGTGGTCAGCATCAGCGAGGCGATCGAGCCGGCGTTCTGCAGCGCGGTGCGCGCCACTTTGGTCGGATCGAGGACGCCCGCCTTCACCAGGTCTTCGAACTCCCCGGTCTGGGCGTTGTAACCGAAGTTGGCGGTCTTGGATTCGCGGATCTTGCCCATTACGACGGCGCCTTCTTCGCCGGCGTTCTCGGCGATCTGGCGCAAGGGCTCTTCGAGGGCCCGCTTGACGATGTTGACGCCGATCTGCTCATCACCTTCTACCTTGAGCTTCTCGAGCGCCGGGACGCAGCGTATCAGAGCCACGCCGCCGCCGGGCACGATGCCCTCTTCGACGGCCGCGCGGGTGGCATGCATGGCATCTTCGACGCGGGCTTTCTTCTCTTTCATCTCGGTCTCGGTCGCGGCCCCAACCTTGATCACGGCCACGCCGCCGACCAGCTTGGCGAGCCGCTCCTGCAGCTTCTCGCGGTCGTAGTCCGAGGTGGTCTTGTCGATCTGGGCGCGGATTTCCTTCACCCGGCCTTCGATCTCGCTGGTCTTGCCGCGGCCTTCGACGATGGTGGTGTTGTCCTTGTCCACCGTGATCTTCTTGGCGCGGCCCATGTCCTGCATCTGCACGTTCTCGAGCTTGATGCCCAGATCTTCGGTGATGGCCTTGCCGCCGGTCAGGATGGCGATGTCCTGCAGCATGGCCTTGCGGCGGTCGCCGAAGCCGGGCGCCTTGACGGCGATGGCCTGCAGCGTGCCCCGCAGCTTGTTCACGACCAGGGTCGCCAGGGCTTCGCCCTCGACGTCCTCGGCCACGATCAGCAGCGGCTTGCCGCTCTTGGCGATCTGCTCCAGCAGCGGAAGCAGGTCCTTCATCGAGCTGATTTTCTTTTCGTAGATCAGGATGTAGGGGTCCTCGAGCACGGCTTCCATGCGCTCGGGGTCGGTGACGAAGTAGGGCGAGAGATAGCCGCGATCAAACTGCATGCCCTCCACCACTTCGAGCTGGGTTTCGAGCGTCTTCGATTCCTCGACGGTGATGACGCCGTCCTTGCCCACCTTCTTCATGGCCTCGGCGATGATGTTGCCGATGGTCTCGTCGTTGTTGGCGGAGACGGTGCCCACCTGGGCGATCATGTCGCCGGTGACTTTCTGCGAGAACTCATCGAGTACGCCCTTGCCGCGGGCGCCTTCCTTGTCGAGCGGGCCGCAGATGGTGTTGATGGCCTTCTCGATGCCGCGTTTGAGCGCCATGGGATTGGCGCCGGCCGCAACCGTCTTCGCGCCCTCGCGATAGATGGCCTGGGCGAGCACGGTGGCCGTGGTGGTGCCGTCGCCGGCTACGTCACTGGTCTTGCTGGCGACCTCGCGCACCATCTGCGCGCCGATGTTTTCGAGCGAATCCTTCAGTTCGATTTCCTTGGCGACCGTCACCCCGTCCTTGGTGATGGTGGGGGAGCCGAATTTCTTCTCCAGGACCACGTTGCGGCCCTTGGGGCCGAGCGTGACCTTGACTGCGTCCGCCAGGGTGTTTACGCCGCGCAGGATGGCCTGCCGCGACTCTTCACCATGTACGATCTGCTTTGCCATTGCTTGTCTCTCCTCGTTTCTTTTCTCTTCAAACTCTCACTTGGGCTGGTCCGAAACTCAGGTTTGGTCGGCCTTCGGCTGTTGGCTGTTGGCTGTTGGCCAAAAGCTAAGAGCCAAGAGCTAAGAGCCAGTTACCGCCGCGCTCCGGCCTTCTCGCGCTCGGCCGGCTTGTGGGCGCCCGCGATGAGGCCCAGGACTTCGTCTTCCTTCATGATGAGGAATTCCTCGCCGTCGATCTTGACCTCCGTGCCGGCGTACTTGCCGAACAGAATGCGGTCGCCGGCTTTGACGTCCAGCGGGAATACCTTGCCGTCTTCGTTGATCTTGCCCTTGCCAACGGCGATCACTTCGCCCTCTTGCGGCTTCTCCTTGGCCGTGTCGGGGATGATGATGCCGCCACGAACCGTTTCCTGTTCCTCAATCCGCCTGACCAGAATGCGGTCATGCAGGGGAGTCAGCTTAGTGGCCATTCTTATGCACTCCTTTCATAGCCTTTTGTTTTGTGTTGGTTACAAACACGATCATCCATCTCTCACTACGTCTGTTAGCAATCCGATGCAACGAGTGCTAATTCTAAGGGCCCACCCTCGACTATGTCAAGGATCGGAGGGCTAGCATTTTCACGACGGTCGGAAGACGTGGTCAAGGAATCGGTCCCTGCTCCCCCTGCATGCTAATGTGTCACCGTAGAATGGCCGGAGAGCCAGGGGTTTTTCCTCCACTTGAGCATGAGAGCCAAGCTGCTTAGCGCCGTCTTCGTGCTAGCTGCGCTGGCGGCGGCATTGTGGGCGGGCAACCATTACCATCTCACTTCTCTGTCGGACCGAGTTCTGGCGGTCTCCCGCTGGGCGATTCTGGCCACACTGCTTGCCTACGCCATGCTGCGGCGCTCTCTGACCACGTGGATCCTGGTCAGCATGATCGTCGGCGCCGAGATCGGCCACGACTGGCCGCACGTGGCCGTGAACCTGAGGGTGCTGAGCCTGGTTTTCCTGCGCATGATCAAGGTGATCATCGCGCCTCTGCTTTTTGGCACCCTGGTGGTCGGCATCGCCGGCCATGCCAACTTGAAGAAGGTCGGACGCATGGGCATCAAGTCCCTGATCTACTTCGAGGTGGTGACCACGCTGGCGCTGCTCATCGGGTTGACGGCCATCAACATCAGCAAGGCGGGCGTCGGGATCAAGCTTCCGCCGGCTCCCGCGGCCGGGCCGGCGCCGGTAGCCAGGCAGACGGCAACCGACATCATCCTCCACGTATTTCCCGAGAACATCGCCAAGTCGGTCGCGGAAAACCAGGTGCTGCAGGTCGTAGTGTTCAGCATCGTGTTCGCCATCGCGCTCGGGTTGCTGAGCGAGGCGAAGCGCCGTCCCATGCTGGCGTTCTGCGAGAGCCTCTCGGAGACGATGTTCAAGTTCACCAACATCGTTATGTACTTTGCGCCTGTCGGGGTGGGAGCGGCGATCGCTTACACCGTGGGCCACATGGGCCTGGGCGTCCTGCGGAACCTTTTTCAGTTGCTGGCCACGTTGTACGCGGCCATGATCGCTTTCCTGCTGCTGGTGCTGTTGCCCGTGGCCTTGCTGGTGCGCGCTCCGCTCAAGCGTTTCCTCAAGGCGATCGCCGAGCCCGTCTCGATCGCCTTTGCCACCACCAGCTCGGAAGCCGCGCTGCCCCGCGCCATGGAGGCCATGGAGGCCCTGGGGGTTCCGAGGCAGATCGTGGCCTTCGTGATCCCCACCGGCTACAGCTTCAACCTCGACGGCTCCTCCCTCTACCTGTCGCTGGCCGCGATCTTCGTCGCCCAGGCCGCCGGCATCCACATGGGCCTGGGCCACCAGATGCTGATGCTGTTCACGCTGATGCTGACCAGCAAAGGAGTCGCGGGCGTGCCGCGAGCCTCGCTGGTGATCCTGTTCGCCACGGCCGCATCGTTCAACTTGCCGCTGGAGCCGATCTTCATCGTGCTCGGTATCGACGAGCTGATGGACATGGCGCGCACCTCGGTCAACGTGATCGGGAACTGTCTTGCGACCGTGGTGATCGCCCGCTGGGAGGGCGACTTCGCCCCGCCGCCGGCTGTAGAGAGGGCGGAAGCAGCGATGGCGAAGTAAGAGTTACTCGCCGGGAAGAACCGGCGTCTGCGGCGCGCCGGCCAGCGCGAGTTGCTGGCGGAGCTGCAGGTGCTTTTCGCGGAAATGGCGCTGCGCCCGCTCGCCCCAGGCGCGGACAAAATAATAGTTGAGCCCGGCGCCGATGGCCGAACTCACCAGCGGGATCAGCCTTCCCGCCCACTTCTCGACGATCTCCTTGCTGGCCTGGGCAGTGATGGCGCGGATCACCCGCGGCACGAAGCGGTTCACCACTTCCTTCTCCAGCACCTCCCTGCTGATGTCCACGCCGGCGGCGCTGGCGGCGGCCATCCACAGCTCGGCGACTTCCTCGTCGGTGTTGAACTCGAAGCCGTAGATCAGGCTGAGCTTCTGCAGCGTGCGGAAGGTGATGACGGCCAGAATACTGAGGTCGGGAACCAGCGTGACCAGCCCGCCCAGCCCCATCCCCGCGCCCTCGGCCGCCGCCAGCTTCATCCCGGCGCGGATGGTCTGGTCGGCGACGTCGTCCACTACCTCGATGGGCAGCGTGGCCATGCCGCGGAAAGTGGCGATGGGCAGCCCGTGCGCGGTGCGCAACTGGAAAAGATACCGGTTGGGATCCACGCGCAGGGTCTCGTACGCGCGCGCGAATCCCTCGCGCAGAGCATCCTCGATGCGGCGCGCAAGCCAGGAACGGGGTGGGGAGGACATTGGGTTCTAGTGTACTCGATGGAGCCGGCGCTTCGGATTACTGCTACCGTGTTTCGGGCTGTGCTGACACGCCGCTGCGAGCTCGATCGGCCTTCGCTTTCTTTGTGGCCATCGTGAGGTCCACCCATTCGTCCGCCTTCTTTAGATCGGCGGCGTAACCTGCCGCATCCCCACATTGGATTTCGGCGCGCTCGCGATATAAAAGATTCATATATGCCATCGCATCGTCGTAATCCGGACGAAGTTTGAGCGCTTGTGCAAGTTCGGCGATGCCTTCCTCGACAGTGCCTTCGTTCGCCTTACGTACTTCTGAGCATGCGGGCTCATTAATCAGCGGAGGCTGCGACTCCAAGTCTGGTTCAGCCCTCCGCGTCATGCGCACAGTGTATGCCAGCGCCCAATCGATCACACCCAGGGCGTAGTGTTCTTCAGGATCGTTAGGATCTCTTTCGATGGCGAGCTTGTGGTACCGCTTGGAATCGTCAAACTTCTTCATGTTGAAATACAGCGAGGCAATCCCCTTGACAGCGTCCGAGGCAGAGGGAGAATTCGGGTCCAGGTCCAGGACGCGCTTGTACTCTTCAGTCGCTTGCTCGCCCATGTGAACGTTCTCTTCCGTTTCCGCGCCGGGGATGTATTGCTGGGCGAAAGCTGTGGCCAGGTAAAGATGTGCGACCACCAGTCCTGGCTCCAATGATGTCGCGTTCTTGAAGTGTTCGATCGCTGCCTCGAACCTCGCCTGCCGGTATGCCTGCACTCCCAGATCCAGCTCATCCCTGGCAGAGAGCGGCCTCTGTGCCGTGGCGGGGAAGCAGAAGAGGGAAAGCACGGCCGTCAACAGAACCGCGGGTTTCCACAACCGTCGCATGCATCACCTCGCGCGGCAGTGTCAGATGATGAATACTAGTGCAATTAGACACCACTAGCGGCATACCGGATCCGCAAAAGTGGCCCGCATCCGCGCCATCAGCAGATGTAGGGTCTTTTTACTCCTGAAGTATTTTCCTCTCCCGCACCGCACTGCGTTGAAGCACAATCGCCGAGCCCGCAAGGGCGACATTTGTGTGAGCCCAGCGCGTGAGCGCTGGGTAAACGGATCAAAACGAACGCAGCCCCTTCAGGGGCGACACAGGACACTTCGATGTCACACGCATACGCGCGCAATCACCTTCACGTCGTATTTGCCACTAGAGGCCGGCGAACCCTGATCTCAGATCCAGACAGGCTCTGGGAATACATGCGCGGCATAGCGCGCAATTATCAGATCGACTTCGAGGCGATCGGCGGAACGGCGAACCATGTCCACATTCTGCTGGCATTACCTCCCAAGCTGTCGTTATCGCACGCGATGCGGGCCATCAAGGCGAATTCCTCGAAATGGATGAACGAGAACGGACGCCGCTTCGCCTGGCAGGAGGGCTATGCCGCATTCAGCGTGAGCGCATCCAACCTGGCGCAGGTAGCAGCTTATGTGCGCATCCAGCCTGAGCATCACCGGCGCATGACGTTCGAGGATGAACTCCTGGCGCTGCTGAGGAAGCACGGCATCGAAGCCGATCCGGCGCAGGTATTCGCGGAAGGTGCCGCCCTCCGGGCTGGGCCTCCCTTTCAATCGGCTTCCCAGCGCTGACGCGCTGGGCTCACACAAATGTCGCCCTGCCGGGCTGGTCCTGCGAGGCGCGCCGGTCACCCGCCTGTGCTAGCATCAACTATCTTCAGCCTCTTCTATGTTCTCTATGCGACTCCGTCATCTTCGCGCTCTCTTCCTGATCACCAGCCTGCTGGCGGTCCACGCCTTCGCGGATGCCCCCGCCGCAAGTCCGCAGCGTTACATCAACGACGTCAAAGTCCTCGCCGCACCCGATATGGAAGGTCGTGGCGCTGGGACCAAGGGCATCGACCGCGCCGAGCATTACATCGAGCACGAATTCAAGGCGCTGGGCCTTGAACCGGCGGGCACCCATTCGTTTGAGCAGCCGTTCACGGTCACCACCGGAGCGAAGCTGAAGGGCAAGAATGACCTGATCGTCCGCCTCGGAAGCGTCGAGAAGAAACTGAAGCTGGGCGAGGACTACGTCCCGCTAAGCTTCTCTTCCGTAGGATCGGTGAGCGGGCCGGTGGTGTTTGCCGGATATGGCGCGACCGCCGACGAGTTCGGTTACGACGACTACGCCCACCTCGACGTGAAGGACAAGATCGTCGTGGTGCTGCGCTACGAGCCCGCGAAGTTCCAGGAAAAATCCGGACATCTGGGACTCACCCAGCACTCGCACCTGATCACCAAGGCCATCAACGCACGCAATCACGGCGCTCGGGCGGTCATCCTGGTGAACGGCAAGCTGGGGCCGAACGAGGAAGACCTGCTGCTGAAGTTCGGGAGCCTGGCGGGACCGCGCGATGTCGGCATTCCCATGGTGCAGGTGAAGAACGCGGTGGTTGAGAGCTGGTTCAAGGAAGCCGGCAAGTCGCTGGCCGACGCGCAGAAGGAGGTTGACGGCGATCTGAAGCCGCGGTCGTTTGCGCTGCCGGATTCGCTGCGCGTGGCGATGGACGTGGACATCGAGACCCTGCACGCCACGGTCAACAACGTGCTCGCCTACCTGCCGGGCAAGACCAACGAGTACGTCATCATCGGCGCGCACTACGACCACCTGGGCCACGGCAATGCCAGCTCGCTCGCGCCCTCGGAGATCGGCAAGATCCATCCCGGGGCTGACGACAACGCCTCGGGCACGGCGGGCGTGCTGGAGCTGGCGCGCATCTTTGCTTTTGCCCAGCGCGGCGGGCGCATGCAGCGCGGCATCCTGTTCATGAGCTTCGCCGGAGAAGAGCTGGGGCTGCTCGGCTCGTCCGACTGGGTGAAAGAGCCGACGCGTCCGCTGGTCGACGCCGTCGCCATGATCAACATGGACATGATCGGGCGTATCCGCGATGGCAAGGTTTACGTCGGCGGCGTGGGCACGGGCACCACGTTCAAGCCGCTCGTGGAGAAGGTCGCAGCGAAATACGATCTCAAGCTGGCCTACTCCGCCGGAGGCTATGCGGCAAGCGATCACACTTCGTTTGTGGTGAAAAGTGTCCCCTCGCTGTTTTTCTTCTCAGGGCTGCACTCGGATTATCACAAGCCCAGCGATACCTGGGAGAAGATTGACCCCAACGCAGCGGCCCGGCTGCTGGACCTGATCGCGGACGTGGCAACTGACTTGGCGTCAGCACCCGAGCGTCCGCAGTTCGTGAAGGTCGAAGAGCCCACACCGAGCGTTGCCGGCACGGGCGAAGTCCGCAGCTACGGACCGTACTTCGGCTCGATACCGGATTTCGGCGAGATCGAGAACGGAGTCAGGTTCGCCGACGTGCGTCCGGGCTCGCCCGCCGCCAAGGCAGGTTTGAAAGCCGGAGACGTGCTCGTCCAGTTCGGCGACAAGCCCATCAAGAACCTTTACGACTTCACCGACGCGTTGCGCCGCAGCAAAGTCGGCGACGTGGTTGAGGTGAAGGTGCTGCGCGACGGGCAACCGGTGACGGCGCGCGTGACGCTCGAGCAAAGGAAGTAGGAACGATTTTGTTGCGTGGTAACAAGACACGTGTCAGGGCACGACTTTTAGTCGTGCCGTCAGGACGCTTTTTGATTTGTCATTCTGAGCCCGCCCGAGCGAGTTTTGCGAGTGAGGGCGCGGCGAAGAATCTTGTTGTCTTCTAATGAAAAGACCAAGATCCCTCGACTCGTGCTCCGTCGCAAAGCTCCGTCGCGCTTCGCTCGGGATGACAATCTACTGGATCTCTCGGCACGACTGAAGTCGTGCCCTGACACGTGATCGCGCACGAGAGAGTAGAGATGAAGACCCGAGCCGCGGGCGCATTGTTGTTGTTAACGCTGGCTGGCAGCCTTCTGCTGGCCAGCGGCCAAGGCAAGACCGACTCCCTGCTCCTCCCCGCCGAGCAGCGCCACCTGCGCAGTGCGCGGCAGTTGACCTTTGGCGGGCAGAACGCCGAAGCCTACTTCTCCGCCGACGACAAGCTGCTCATCTTCCAGCACGCGGGCGGCGAGGTGGCCTGCGATCAGATGTACATCATGCCGGTCAGCACGCCCAACGGCAGCCCTCCGACGCCGCGGCTCGTCAGCACCGGCAAGGGCCGCACCACCTGCGGGTACTTCTTTCCCTCGGGCGACCGCATCCTTTATTCATCGACGCACCTGGCTTCGCCGGAATGCCCGCCCAAGCCCGATTACTCTCACGGATACGTCTGGCCCATCTATGCCAGCTACGACATCTTCACCGCACGTCCGGACGGCAGCGATCTGAAGCGGCTGACCACGACGCCCGGCTACGACGCCGAAGCCACCATCAGCCGCGACGGGAAGAAAATCGTCTTCACCTCCATGCGCGACGGCGATCTCGACATCTACACCATGAACGCCGACGGCACGGGCGTCCGCCGGCTGACGACTGAGCTGGGCTATGACGGTGGTCCGTTCTTCTCGGCTGACGGCAAGAAGATCGTCTATCGTGCTTACCATCCGCGGACGCCCGAGGAGATTGCCCGCTACAAAGACTTGCTGAAGCAGAGCGTCATCGAGCCCGCCAACTTCGAGATCTGGACAATGGACGCCGACGGATCCCACAAGCGACAGATCACCCACAACGGCGCTGCCAACTTCGCGCCCTTCTGGCATCCGGACGGCAAGCGCCTCATCTTCGCCTCCAACATGGGCGAGCCGGGCAGCCGCAATTTCGATCTCTACATTATCAATGCCGACGGCAGCGGCCAGGAACGGATCACCTTCCATCCCGACTTCGACGCCTTCCCCATGTTCAGCTCGGACGGCAAGAAGCTGGTGTGGGCATCGAACCGCAACGGCAAGCAGCCGCACGAGACCAACATCTTTATTGCGGATTGGGTGGAGTAGGCCCAGCCCGTAAGGGCGGCATCTGTTCTAGCCCAGCGCGTCAGCGCTGGGTCCAGGATTAATAAGGCCAAAAGCCCCTTTTCAGGGGCGACACAGATACAAGCCGTGCCGCCCTCCGGGCTCATTCTCTTTTCCAACCACATCCCAGCGCTGACGCGCTGGGCTCACCCAAATGTCGCCCTGACGGGCTCTTTCACGGAGCGCCCCAATACGCACGGTAAGGTAGTACACCACTTTATACACAAATGGTGTATGATATCGCCCGTGGGCAGAACTAACATCAACATCGACGACGGCTTGATCCGCCAGGCGCGCAGACTTACGCGTCTCAAGACCAAACGGCAGATCGTGGACAAAGCCCTGGAGTTGCTGGTGCGCTCTGAGAGTCGCAAAGGCATTCTTCGCTACTACGGGAGCGGCGTCTGGAAGGGCGACCTTAAAGCCTCGCGGAGAAATTGCGTTTGATCCTGGTGGATAGCTCCATCTGGATCGATTTCTTCAGCTCTTCCCCCGGCCCGGCTGGCGCTGAGCTGCGCCGCATGATCGAGGAAGCCGAGCCCTTCGCACTCACCGGAATCGTTGTTGCCGAGGTCTTGCGGGGCCTCACCAGGGACGCGAGACGCATTGAGCAGTACCTGGCGCAGTGGGAGATGCTCGAACCGCGCGGCTTTGAGACCTATCGCGAGGCGGCGGCCATCTACCGGGCAGCGCGCGCAAGGGGCATTACTCCCACCACGATTGATACGGTGATCGCGGCCATCGCTTTGGAGCACAAGGCTAGCGTGTTCACTCTCGATCAAGATTTCTCCAGAATCGCTCGTATCACGCGCCTGGCGCTTTACAGCTTCTAGACGCTCGCGGATAACAGCTTCCGATACCTCCGGAACAGTGCGCCAAGGTAATCTAGAGAGTCGGATGGTGCTGATTTATGGTTGTCAGGGGAGGGTGCCGATGAACATAGCTGCAGTGGTTGGGCTTTTTCTTCTGGGCTTTTTCGTCATGGCTGCCGGCGGTATCGCCGGCGGGGCAGTCCATCAGACGCCATCATTCCCAGTAAGTGCATTCGGGTGCCTGATCTCGACTGTCGGCTTGGGCCTGTGTCTTTGCGGAATGATTCTTGCGAAATCCAGGTTGGCGATGCGGATTGCAGAAGCGCTTTCCGGTCTGGCGATTCTATACGGGTTCTTTCATTCGCTCATAAACGTCATCCTTCAGTCCGAGTTCGCACCGACTTTAGTCTATGGCGCCTATATGAGCCTGGTCTCGATAGCGGCAATTCTAGTCCTTCGCCGCGCTCACATTAAGTCGTCAGCCCGTCTCGCGGGCCTCGGGCGCCAATAGCGGTAGGGCCCCTCGCCTCCGCCCGCCTCTGTGCTAGCATCAACTTGTCCTCACATGCCTGCAGGCAAACTCCAAGTCGTGCCCCTCGGTGGGCTGGGCGAGTTCGGCATGAACTGCATGGCCTTTCGCTGGGGCGATGACATCATTGTCGTCGACGCCGGCATGATGTTCCCCGAGGCCGAGCTGCTGGGCGTGGACATCGTTGTCCCGGACATCACCTATCTCACCGAGAACCGCGACAAAGTCCGCGCCATCGTGCTCACCCACGGCCACGAGGACCACATCGGGGCGCTGCCCTGGATGCTGACCGAGCTGAACGTGCCAGTGTACGGTACCGAGTTCACCCTCGCTTACGTCGAGAACAAGCTGGAAGAACACGACCTGCTGGACGACGCCAAGCTGCTGGAGATCCGTGCCGGCGAGCGCTTCAAGATTGGTCCGTTCACCATCCATCCTATTCAGGTGACGCACAGCCTGGTGGATTGCGTGTCGCTCGCGATCCACACGCCGCTGGGAGTGGTGATCCACACCGGCGACTTCAAAGTTGATCCCACGCCCACCGACAATCGGCTGTTCGACCTGCACACCTTCGCCGAGTACGGCAAGGATGGCGTGCTGGCGCTCTTCCAGGACTCGACCAACATCGAGCGCCCGGGCTACACGCCCAGCGAGCGCGCGGTGCGGCGCAAGTTCGAAGAAGTATTCGCGCGGGCCGAGCGGCGGTTGTTCATCTGCTGCTTTTCGTCTTCGATCCATCGCATGAAGCTCACCATCGACACCGCCTTCGAGTACAACCGCAAGGTGGCGCTGGTGGGGCGCTCGATGAACGAGTCGGCAGAGATCGCGCAGGACCTGGGCTACATCGATATCCCCGACGGCGTGCTGATCCATCCCGGGCAGGTGAAGGACTTTCCGCCCGAGCGCGTCTGCGTGCTGATCAGCGGCAGCCAGGGCGAACCCATGTCGGCCCTTTCGCGTGCCGCCGTGGACAGCCACAAGCACGCCAAGATTGAGCGTGGCGACACGGTGGTGCTCAGCTCGCGCATCATCCCTGGCAATGAAAAAGCCATCTACCGCATGATCGACCACCTCTACCGCCGCGAGGCGCTGGTGGTGTATGAAGACGGATCGCATCCGCCGGTACACGTGAGCGGCCACGCCAGCCAGGAAGAGCTCAAGCTGATCATCAACCTGGTGAAGCCGCGTTACTTCATCCCCATCCACGGCGAGTACCGGCAGCTCAGGCGGCACGGAGAGCTGGCGGCTTCAATGCATGGCGCGGTCGGCAAGGTGATCATGCTGGAAAGCGGCGACGTGCTGGAGTTCGACGAACTGGGCGCGCGCAAGACAGGAGAAGTCGCCGTGGGGCGCGTGTGCATCGATTCCGGCTCGCGGACGGACGTGGTCGAGGACCTGGTGATCCGCGACCGCCGGCTGCTGAGCGAAGACGGCATCGTGCTGCCGATCATCGCCATCAACAAGCTGAGCGGGAAGGTGGAGTCGGTGCCGGAGATCGTCACCCGCGGCTTCGCGCCCGCAGGCGCGGAGAACGGCTTCATGGACGCAGCACGGCAGATCGTGGTCGAGGCGCTCGAGCAGTCGAGTAAGGAAGAGAAGGGCGACTGGGGCGTGATGAAGGAAAAAATCCGCCAGGAACTGAAGCGCTACATCCACAAGAACACGTCGCGGCGGCCGCTGATCATGCCGGTGATCTTGGAGATTTGATTGGGGATCACGTGCCAGGGCACGACTTCAGTCGTGCCGAAAGCTGCCTAAGAGGCTCTAGCCCCTGTCGGTTGATCTGCGCAGGGCTAAAGCCCGATGCCAAGGGGACGCGTGGCGGCACGAGTAAACTCGTGCCCTGACACTTCATCGCTCACGAAGCTTTTGGGGGAGTGGCCATCGTCATCCTCGACGACATTCGGCAGTCGCAGCAGCGGTTGCGAGGCGTGGCCGCGCGCACGCCGCTCGTCGGGTACACAGAAAACGGGCGACGGCTGTGGTTCAAGCCGGAGAGCTTTCAGCCCATCGGCTCGTTCAAGCTGCGCGGCGCCTATAACAAGATCGCGTCGCTCTCGGAAGAGGAGCGCCAGCGCGGGGTCATCACCTACTCGAGTGGGAATCACGCACAAGGGGTGGCGTATTCCGCGCGGGCTCTGGGCGCAAAGGCGGTGGTGGTGATGCCGCGTGGCGCGCCAGTGATCAAGATCGAAGCCACCAGGGCCCTGGGGGCGGAGATCGTACGGGTCGGCCCGAGCAGCGGTGAGCGCCAGGCCAAGGCGGAAGAGCTGGCCAGGGAATACGGCTACGTCATCATTCCGCCGTTCAACGACGAGAAGATCATCGCCGGACAAGGCACGATCGGCCTGGAAATTGTCGAAGACCTGCCGGATGTCGAGCTCGTGCTGGTGCCGGTGGGCGGCGGAGGCTTGATCAGCGGGGTGGCCACCGCGGTGAAGCTGCTTCGTCCGCGAGCTAAGGTAATCGGGGTAGAGCCCGAGCTGGCGGCGGATGCGCAGGCCAGCCTGCGTGCTGGCAGGATCGTGGCGTGGGCCGGCGAGCAGGTAGGACGCACGATCGCCGACGGACTGCGAACCCAGCACGTGGGCGAGATCAACTTCGAGCACATCCGCCGCTACGTGGACGACATCGTGACCGTCCGCGAGGACGAGATCCGCGAAGCCATGCGGCGGCTGGCTCTGGGGGCGCGGCTGGTGGCGGAGCCCAGCGGCGCGGTCACTTCTGCGGCGTTTTTCTTCCACGGAGACGAGCTGCCACGTGTCGAAAAGACGGTGGCCATCATCAGCGGCGGCAGCGTAGAGCCGCGACTGCTCGCTTCCGTGATCGAAGGCGGCTGGCTGGAAGCCACGGTCGACGGCGACTGAAAGCGGGCGCGACGGTGTAGAATCCGTTCTGCTGGTCGTGACAAAATCCCCGAGGCCTTGCTGATGAAACATTCTCTTCTGGCCGCCGCAGTGTGTCTGCTGGTCGCCAGCGCAGCCGCCCAGGTAGTTCCGCAAAGGCACAGCGTGCTGGCGCACAAGCCGGCCAAGCCGCCGGCGAAATTCTTCCCGTATCCCATCTACGAAAGGACGCTGGGAAACGGACTGCGCATCCTGATCGTGCCTACGCCCGAGTTCAAGGACATGGTGAGCTACGCCACGCCCGTCTTCGCCGGCTCGCGCAACGAGACGGAAAAGGGCAAGACCGGGCTGGCGCACCTGTTCGAGCACATCATGTTCCGCCACGAATACAGCGGCGTGGCCGGCGGCTATCAGGACATGATGGATCGCCTGGGCTCCTACAACAACGCTTTCACCACCTACGACATGACCTTCTATCATCCGTTCACCTTCTCGCAAAATCTGGTGGGGCCGGTGGAAACGCCGCAGGGGCCAGCGCCGGGCGTGGTCGAGTTGGAAGCCTCGCGTTTCAAGGGACTGAAGCTGGACCAGAAGACCTTCCAGGTGGAAGCCGGAGCGGTGCTGGGGGAGTACCGGCGCATCTACTCCTTTCCGACGCAGAAGATGGTGGAACAAATCTCGCCAGTGGCTTTCCCCAACCATCCTTATGGCCACACGGTGATCGGCTATCTGGACGACGTGGAGAAGATGCCGCAGGCCTGGGACGCGGCCTGGCAGTTCTTCCACAACTACTACACGCCCAACGACGTGGCCATCATCGTGGTGGGGGACGTGAACCCACAGAAGCTGTTCCCGGCGATCGAGAAGGCCTATGCCGACTGGAAACCGGTGCCGACGCCCAAGATCCCGACGCCGCCTGAACCCAGGGAGGCGAAACCGGTCCACGTAGACTGGCAGGCCGAGGTAGCGCCGCGGCTCATGGTCGGCTATCACACGCCGGCGTTTCATCCGGGCACGCCGGAAGCCGCGGTCGCGCTGGTGCTCGACGAACTGCTTACCTCACGCTCGGCGCCGCTCTACCAGAAACTGCGCTACCAGAAGCAGTCGGTAACCTCGTTCACCACCTACATGTCGCCGACCTCCACCGACCCGCATTGGATGATGCTGGCGGCGGAGCTCACCCTGGACCGGTTCCAGAAGGAGGGGACGAGGTACGTGGACGAGGTGCGCAACGATATCTCCAACGGTGCCGAGGCGCTCAGGAACTTCTCTAAGGAGCCGAACGCAGCCAGCACGCTGGCAGTAATCAAAAGCAAGGTCAAGAACGACTTCCTGGCGGGGTGGGACACCACCGACCACATTGCGCAAAGCCTGGCTACGTTCTACCGCTTCAACCGCGATCCCCACGTGCTGGATGTGCTGCTGCAATCGGTCGATGAGCTGCAGCCCTCGGACATCGACGACTACGCCGCCAAGTACTTCACGCGCGATGGACGTGTGGTCGGCACGCTGTGGCACGGCCCGCAGCAGCCGGATGCCGCACCCAGGAAGACGGAGGTGCGGTAATGACGATAGTACCGAGTACCAAGTACCGAGTACCGAGTCTGTGGCGGCTGGCGGTCTGGTTCGCGCTCACGATTTACGCCGCCTCGGCG
>Ga0335070_10004534_pt1 | contig 16261 bp, 18 predicted proteins | sample Lox_Sample_13_FD_206722 | JGI IMG/M metagenome (GOLD analysis project Ga0335070, IMG submission 206722) | Soil microbial communities from Loxahatchee National Wildlife Refuge, Florida, United States - Lox_Sample_1.3 | ecosystem: Environmental > Terrestrial > Soil > Wetlands | place: USA... | reverse complement strand
GGCTGGCGCACCGCCGGATTGGAGGCGGAATTCGCCCGGACGGCTGCCGGCCTGGTCCAGCAGCTGGAGGCCTCCGGCCTGCCCCTGCTGGACGCCATGAGCGGCATGGAGCTGGACACCGACGCCGACCGCCTGGAGCGCATCAAGCAGGCTTTCACGGACTTGAAGCCCGGGATCACGCACTTCATCATCCATCCCTCCAAGGACACGCCCGAGCTGCGCGCCATCACCCCCGACTGGCGCTGCCGGGTCGCCGACTACCAGGATTTCTTGAACGAAGAGCTGCGCCAGCACATCCGCCAACTCGGCCTGCAGGTGATCGGCTACCGCGCCCTCAAAGAGCTCATGCCGGGCGCATGACGCCGAACCCTTCGAGAGGAAGATGCCATGACTGAATCTGCTCCGCACGCGGTGAAACTCACCTTCGGCTACAAGGTCATCTGGGGCATTGCCTCCCTGGGCACCAGCCTGATCGCGGGTGTCTTCGCCCGCAAGAAGGCGGAGTACGAGCGGCGGAAGGCATAAGGCTCCCGGTCGACGCTTGCGCTTCGAGGCGGAATGGAGTCCGCCTCGAAGTTTTTAACGGCACTCCCGGGCCTTGAAAGTCCTCACTGCACGGCGAGGCGGGGATTGATTCAATGGGGTATATTTGATACAATTTATCCTAATTTAGTAAGGGAGTTAAACCATCCCATGCTACCTGCTTACATTCTCGCCCTTCGCGAGGGACTCGAAGCCGCGCTGGTGGTCGGTATCGTCCTGGGGGCATTGCGACGGATGCAGCGAGACGACCTGTCCGCCCCGGTGTGGAGCGGCGCGGGGATCGCCGGGCTGCTCAGCGCGGCCGCTGCGGTCCTGCTCACCCTGCTCGGCCTGGAGTTGAAGGACCCGGCCGAAGCCATCTTCGAGGGCCTGACCATGCTGTTTGCCGGCGGCCTGCTGACCTGGATGATCTTCTGGATGGGCCGGCGGTCGGGGGCATTCCGCAGCAGACTGGAATCCGGTGTGCAGCGCGCCTCGCCCGGAGGCAAATGGTCCCTGTTCGGGCTGGCCTTCCTGGCCGTGCTGCGCGAGGGGATCGAGCTGGCCCTCTTCCTGACCGCCGCGGCGCTGTCCTCGAGCCCCGCGCAGACGCTGGTGGGCGCCCTGCTTGGCCTGGGGACGGCCGCCCTGCTGGGCTGGCTTCTGTTTGTCTCCTCCTTGCGGCTGAACCTGAGGCATTTCTTCACCGCCACCGGGATCCTGCTCATCTTCTTCGCCGCCGGGCTGGTCTCACGCAGCGTACACGAGCTCAACGACGCCCGCTGGATCCCGGTCATCGTCGAACACGTCTGGAACGCGGGCCGCATCCTGAGCGACCAATCCGCCCTGGGCCTGGTGCTGGCGACGCTCTTTGGCTACAATGCCAGCCCGTCGCTGACCGAGGTGCTGGCCTATGGGCTGTATTTCGGCGCAGTGCTATTAGGGCTGGTCTGGTTGCTGCGCCGGCCGGCGGCGTCGCGCCGGCACCAACCCCGTCCGTCCTGACCCGGCCGCGATTGGGTAAAGTTCAACCTTGGAGGCAAGATGTCCTTTATTGAAGAAGTGCCGGATGAAAAAGCTGACGGCCGCCTGCGTGAAATCTACGCTGAAGATCTTAAAAGCGTCGGCTACGTGAAAAATACCAACCGCGTCATGAGCCTGCGCCCTGAGGCGATCGACGCCTGGAATACACTGGTCCGCACCGTCCGCGACCATCTGCGCCTGCGCCGCTACGAACTGGTCACATTTGCGGCCGCCAAGGCTCTCGGCTGCCGATACTGAATGCTCGCCCACGGAGCGGTGCTCCGTAAAAACTTTTTCACGGCGGAACAGGTGTTGGCGATCCTGGAGGATTATCACCAGGCCTGCTTGGACCCGGTGGAAGTGGACCTGATGGACTTTGCCACCCAAATCACCCGGGACGCCGGCTCCGTCACGCCCGAGGGCATCCGCAAGCTGCGCGCCGACGGCTTGAGCGACGCCGAGATCCTGGATGTGACCCTGGCCGCGGCGGCGCGCAACTTCTTCTCCCGGGTGCTCGACGCCCTGGGGACCGAACCGGATGCAAGCCTCCGGGAAACGGAGCCCGAGCTTTGGCAGCGCCTGATGGAGGCGGGCTGACGCCCCTGCGAAATGCTCTTGACACTTTCATCGCCATCAAGTTTTTTGTGATGTGCATATTATCCTCATGGGAGGGACCCGCCCATCCGTAAGAGGCAGGCATATTCCTTATAAAAAAAGACGCCGGGTAGACTCCCGGCGTCCTGTCTTTGTGTACTGCATTGGCAGGCTTACACCCAGCCGCGCAGCTGCATGGCCTTGACCACGCGGTCGATGGCGACCATGTAAGCCGCATCGCGCATGTAGACTTTTTCCTTGAGGGACATGTCCAGCACGCCGTGGAAGGCCTGGGTCATCTTGGTGTCGAGTCTTTCCAGGGTCTCTTCCTTGGTCCAGTAGAAGTTGGCGTCGTTCTGGACCGACTCGAAGTATGAGCAGGTCACGCCGCCGGCGTTGCACAGGAAGTCGGGGATGTCGAAGATGTTGTTTTTCTTGAAGTACTCGTCCGCCTCGGGCGTGCACGGCCCGTTGGCGCCTTCGGCCACGATCTTGACGCGCTTGGACATCTTCTTGACCGTGTCGGCGTTGACGTGCCCTTCGATGGCGGCGGGGATGAGCACGTCGGCTTCCTTCTCGATCCACTTCTCACCGTCTTCGATGACGTAACCGGCTGCCTGGGCCTTCTTCTTGTCGATCGTGCCGTACTGGTCGACGATGGTCAGCAGGAAGCGCGGGTCGACGCCGTCCTTGTGGCTGTAGGTGTAGGAGGTCTTGTCGTTGCGGTCCCAGCAGGAGACGCAGGCGACCTTGCCGCCCAGGATCTCGATGAAGGCCACGGCGGCGTATTGCGAGACGTTGCCGAAGCCTTCCAGTGCGGCGACGCACTTCTTGGGATCCATCTTCAGGTGTTTCATGGCTTCGCGCACGGTGTAGATCACGCCGTAGCCGGTGGCTTCGGTGCGGCCTTCGGAGCCGCCGCCGCCCAGAGGCTTGCCGGTGAACACGCCGGGGGTGTACTGTCCGACCAGCTTGGAATACTCGTCCATCATCCAGGCCATCATCTGGCCGGTGGTGCCTACGTCCGGCGCCGGGACGTCCTGGCGCGGACCGATGTTCTTCCACATGACCTGCACCCAGCCGCGGCACAGGCGCTCCTTCTCGTTGACCGAGAGCGTGGCCGGGTCGACGATGATGCCGCCCTTGCCGCCGCCCAGCGGGATGTCCGCCACGGCGCACTTCCAGGTCATCCAGGTCGCCAGGGCGCGCACGGTATCGATCGTCTCGGCGGGATGGAAGCGGATGCCGCCCTTGTTGGGGCCGCGGGCGTCGTTGTGCTGGACGCGAAAGCCCTGGAAGACGCGCAGCGAGCCGTCGTCCATGCGCACCGGAATGCGGAAGTGGTACTCGCGCATCGGCCAGCGCAGCACTTCGGCAACCTGCGGGTCGAGCTTGAGCAGCTTGGCAACGCCGTCAAACTGCTTCTGGGCCATTTCGAAGGCATTAATTTGTCCGGACATATTCATCTCCTGATCAATGGGTGGGTGTTAGGCGAAAATATAAGCGGGCATCCCGGACGGGAGGCCCGCTCTTCCTGCTCATATGTCGAATAATTCTTGCACAGGCACTTCCATGAATTGGATTGTCTAACAAATTAAAGGTACACGATTATCCGTCGAAAGTCAATATGACAAAATCCACCCGCCCGCGGGTCGCAAGTGTGATTTTACTCACAAAATGGATCGGCCCGGGAATCCGGGCCGAGTTTCGTAAACGGACTTCAGCAGCTATTCGTGATCTCCCGGCTCTTCGTCATTTCCCGGCTCTTCGTCGTCGCCGGAATCCAGTTCGATCTCCACTTTCTGCGGATCCAATTGGACCCACAGCAGAAGCACGGCACCCCCGTCCGTCTCGACCGTGCGCGCGGCCACGATGGGGGCATGTTCTTCCAGGCCCAGGTCGTTGCGGTAGTGCAGGTGGATGGATTCGTTGGTGCGCCAGCGCTGGTAACAGCGCTCGACCAGCGCCGGGCCGTTGAACGTGCGCAGGCGGGTCAGGACCATCAGCGGCAGGTGCGGGCCTTCGCCCAGCCCCAGCGCCCAGCCGTCCTGGACAGGTTCGAACACGGGAGGGGGGCCTTCGATAATGGTGATTTTATCGTCCATGGGAACCCTGTAGTGGCAAAATCATACCATAAAAAATCGGTCTATAATCTAATCGTATCGTTAGAGAAACTTATCAAAATCATAAGAGGGCTTGATGAACCTTTTCAAACAACTCCGCGCCTTGCTCCTTCCGGTCACCGTGGCCGGACTCGTCCCTGGCCTGATCCTTTTCTCCGGCGGGATGGCGCCCGGCTGGCTGCTGCCCCGTCCCGAGGAGGAATATGGGCAATAAGCTCACCCCCAAGATCATCCTGGAGGGCACGCGCCTGACCTTCAAGACCGAGGTCGCCTTTGCCCTCAACGAGCACCCGCGCATCGTCGGGCCGCGCAAGTATCGCTACCACTCCCCGCTTATCTCGGCCGAGTGGTGCGCCTTCACCAACTATCCCTGGGGGCGTGGGCTGATCAACTTCACGCCGCAGGAGGAGGCCCTGGCGATGGAGACCTATGCCACCTGGGCACACCTGTTCGAGCTGCAGAAGTATTACTCATGGATCGTGGACCGCTTCCATATCTCGACGCGTGCTTACCAGTTGAAAACGTACGGCAGGGATTATGACTTCCGCTGGCTGGAGGAACGCCTAGATGCCCTCGGCTTCCACCTCGTCTTCCTCACCCGGACCCCGGACTCGTTCGCCGCAGCGCGCCTGGCACGGCTCGAGGTCTCGGGCAACCCGGCCCAGTACGAGGACTTACAGGTGTTCATCGAGGAACAGGAACTGATGCGCCGGCTGGTGGCCGAATCGCGCCTGCCGAAGCTGGAGCTGGACATCTCTGACAGCAATATCCCGCGCGCCTGCGAGAAGATTGCCGACTGGATGGAGTCCGCCGGCGGCTTGTGGTCTAAATAGGGAGGCGGGCCGGGAATGCCCCATCCCGGCTGATTGTATCGGCAGGCTACATCTGCCTCGTAGGGCAAGCCCCGATCAGGAGGCCTGGCGGGAGCGCGGGTCGAGGGCGTCCCGCAGGCCGTCGCCCAGGAACGAGAAAGCCAGCACCAGCGAGGTGATGGCCGCCGCCGGGATGAAAACCTGCAGGGGGTAACGTTCGATCAATCCTGCCGCCCGGAAAATCATCAGACCCAGACTGGAAGCAGGCTCTTCGATGCCCAGGCCCAGCAGGCTCAAAGTCGCTTCGTTGACGATGACGCTGGCCACGTCCAGCGTGGCGGCCACCGTGATGAGCCAGGCCACGTTTGGGAGGATGTGTTGCAGGATGAGACGGGCATGGGAGGCGCCCAGGCCTCGCGAGGCGAGGACAAACTCGCGCGACTTGAGCGACAGTGTCTCGCTGCGCACCAGACGCGCCATGAGGGGCCATGACACCAGGCTCAATGAACTTGCGACCAGCAACAGCCGACCCGTCCCACCGTAGAGTTCGCGGGCGGTGGGCCCGAACACCGCCGACACCAGGATGGCCAGCAGCAGGCCGGGAAAGGCGAAGAGCATGTCTGCCAGGCGCGAGATGAGCATGTCTGCCCAGCCGCCGAAGTAGCCGGCCAACAGACCCAGGCCTCCGCCCAGGCCGACGTTGAGAGCCTCCACCACAAAAGCGACCAGCAGGGAGATGCGCACCGCCATGAACAGGCGGGCGAGCGTGTCCCGCCCCAGATAATCCGTGCCCAGCCAGTGCTCTGCGGAGGGGCCCATGTTGATGGCCTGGTAATCTTGATAAATCCCATCGCGGCCCTGGCGTTGCTCGGGCGAGGTCAGTTCCTGATACAGCCACGGCCCAACCAGCGCCAGGAAGATTGCGACGACCACAAAGACGCCGCTCGCAGCCGCGGCGCGGTTGCGCAGAAAATAGGTCCACCAGGGACGGCTGGTCAGGCTGGTCTCGGCAGGGGTGGCTATCTCTGTCATGGGTCACTCGGCCCGCACGCGCGGGTCCACCAGAGGGTAGACCAGATCGGTGATCAGGTTCATGATCACCACTGCCAGGGCCAGCAGAATGGTCGTGGCCTGGATCACGGGGTAATCGCGCTGGCCGATGGACTGCACCGTCAAATATCCCACCCCGGGGATGGCGAAAAGGTTTTCCACGACGAATGCGCCCGTGACCAGGAATGCGGTGGCCGGGCCCAGCACTGTGAGCAGCGGCAGGAGCGCGTTGCGCAAAACGTGGCGCAGGATGACCAGGCGTTGCGGCAGCCCCTTGGCCCGCGCCGTGCGGATGAAGTCCTGGCGCATGACTTCCAGCATGCTGTTGCGCATGAGGCGGGCGATGAAACCTGCATTGGCCGCCGCCAGCACCAGCACCGGCAGGATCAGCTGTTCCGGCCGGCCCCATCCGGCGACCGGCAGGGAGGGCAGCCCGGCTTTGTATAACGCCAGGTCCGCCACCCACAAAACCGGGATGATGACAAACGATGGGATGGAATACAGGGCCAGCATCAGGCCCATGATGGCCGTATCCCGCCAGGTGTTTTGCCAGAGGGAGGCCAGCACGCCCGCCGGGAGCCCCACCACCACACTCAGGGTCAGGGCCAGCCCGCCCAACTCCGATGAAACCGGGACGCCGGTGGCAATCAGATCCCACACCGGGCGCTGCGGGTATTTAAACGAGTATCCCAGGTCACCCCGCAGGAGATGGGCAAGGTAAGTGAGGTATTGCTGGAACCAGGGTTGATCGAAGCCGTAGAGGTGGCGCAGGAACGCGTAGCGGGCCGGGTCCTGTCGCCCGCCCATCATGTTGCGGATGGGGTCCCCGGGGGCGAGGTGACTCACGACAAAGGTGAGGAAGGTGACCGAGAACAGGACGAAGACGAGCGTCACCGCCCGTTTCGAGATGATTCGACCCATGCGGAATGATCAAGAAAATTAATTCGACGTGCTTTGTTTGCGGGCAAAGCACGTCGAATGGAATGCCTATTTGCCTACGGTAACCTTCGTCCAGTCCTCTTTGGGGAAGAGGCCCTGCGGGGTCACCACCAGGCCTTGCACCGTGGGGCGGATGAGCAGGTTGGCTTTCCCGTAGTACAACGGCAGCCAGCCCACCTCGGTCAGGGCGATCTGCTCGGCCTGTTGGTAGAGCTGCAGGCGTTTGGCCTGATCGGTCTCCACGTCGGCCTGGTCCACCAGCTGGTCGAACTGGGCGTTGGAGTAGTGGCCGTTGTTGTTGCCCACCCCGGTGCGCAGCTGCTGGGAGACGAAGTTCTGCGGGTCGGGATAGTCCGCGCCCCACACGCTGATGTAAAAATTGAACGCCGCCGGGTCTTCGGGCTTATTGGCCATGGCGGTCAGGTCGTCGTTGAACTTGGACAGCTCCTCGGTGTTGATGTCCACAGTCACCCCCAGGTTTTCCTTCCACATCTGCTGGAGCGCAGTCCCGATCTTGGCGTAGTTCGGGTCCTGGTTGTTGATGGAGAGCGCCACCTTGGGGAAACCATTGCCGTCCGCGTAGCCGGCACTGGTCAGCAATTGCTTGGCCTCGGTAGCGTCATACTTCTGAATCTGGGCCGCGGACTGGTTGAAGCCGGGCATGCCGGGCGGGATGATGGTATCGGCCCGCACCACCGTAGCTCCCAGCACCTTGTTGATCAGCGTGTCCTTGTCCACCGCCTTGGCGAATGCCTGGCGGACCTTCGCGTCGTTGAAGGGCGGCTTGGTGTTGTTGAAGCCGATGTAGGTCACGAAGAACTGGTTGACCTGGTGGAAAGCCGGGTCGTTCGCCACTGAAGAGATCTGGTCGGTGGGGAAATTGTACGTGCCCATGATGTCCAGTTGACCGGTCTGGTACAGCTTGAGGGCGGTGGCCGGATCCTGGATGAAGGGCATGTCGATCTCCTGCAGCTGTGGCTTGCCCAGCCAGTATCTGGGATTGGGCACCAGGGTGATCGACTGGTTGTGCTTCCATTCCTTCACCATGAACGGACCGGTCCCATAGGCCTTGTCAGTCCAGGTCTGCGGGTTGGCGTCGATGGCCTTCTTGGGGACCACGAACGAGGCCGGGAAGGTCAGTTGGTAGAGGAAGTACACCGACGGGTTCTGCAGGTCGATTTCCAATGTCTGCGCATCGATCATCTTCACGCCGCTGACGGTGGCGGCTTTTCCATTGGTCACGTCCATGGAACCGACGATGTTGGACAGATAGTAGCCGGCGTTGCCGTTGGCAAAGTCCGGCCCAAAGGCACGGTTGAGGGAATAGGCGAAGTCCTCCGCCGTCACCGGGTCGCCGTTGGCGAACTGCAGGCCTTTGCGGATGTGGAAGATGAAGGTCTTGCCGCCATCTTTCACATCCCACGACTCCGCACCCGCAGGGGCGATGTTGAGGTTGGAGTCGAGGCGCACCAGCCCTTCAAACACCAGGCTGATCACGCCCACCGACTGCGATGCCCCGGCCAGGGGGGGATCCATGGCGGGCAGTTCATTGATCCCTTCCAGACTCCAGCGCAGGACACCGCCGGAGGGGGCTGCAGCCGGTCCGCAGGCCGCCAGCAGCATGCTCAGGGCCGCCAACAGGCTGAGCGACCATAACAGGGCTTTCTTGTTAAACATAAGCTTACCTCCTTAATTTGTTGGATTGAACAAAAGGGTTTGATCTGTCACCGCTGCGGTTAACTACACTGGATCATCATCCCGAGGTTTACCCATCTGGATTCCAGGATTGCTGTTGGTGCAGGTGTACTGTTCGATTATAGCTGATGTAAGATAAGAATATCAGTATCTTTGCCTCCAGCCCCGGCGCGTTACGGCGGCGGGTTGCGGATCTCGATCGTCACCTTTACCCGGCCGAAGTTCTCGAAGATCAGCGTGAGCGGCACAAGGGAACCAAGTCCCGTTCCTCCCGTAACGTCATGACACACCAGACGGTAACCCCCGAACATCAGCTCGACCGTACTTGTCGCAGGGATGTTCACGACCAAGGGGATATCGGCGCCGTACTTATTCCCCATCTGCTGCAAACCTACCCGGCCGCACATCTCCGAAGAAGCACCTGTGAGCCGGTCGGCACCCTGGCCGGAATTGTGGATCAGCATATAGAACGCTGCATTCGTCAGGTCGCGCGTGATGTGGCCCCAGCCTCCATCCACCGTGATATTCGAGGAAGGTAAGCTGGGCATTGAGGTGCCTATTGGCGACGGGGTGAACGTTTTGGTGACGATCTGCGTGATACCGATGGTCGGTTGGAGGGTGTACATCGGGTAAGGCGTTTGCGTGGGTAGGGGAGTCCAGGCCGATTGCGTCTGCGTGATGGCATTTCGTACGGACGGCTGCGACTGCGCGCAGGAGGCGAGCAGGAATGCCAGCAGGATCAATGTACACAGCCCTTGTTTTGCCATAGAATAATTATGCAATAGCCGGTTTGAATCCAGGCAATTGGTGCGGACCGAGGCGCATCCCGGATGAAAAAATTTTAGGGGCAACCGCTCGAAGATCCCCGCCGAAGGTCCCCAAAAGGGGAAGGGGCGGTCGCCCTTACTCTTCCTTCGGCGGCGCGGCGGGACCGTAGTCCAGCACCTCGCGCAGTTGGGTGCCGCCCTGCGGCGGGCCGACGATGCCTTTTTCCTCCAGCGTGTCGACCAGGCGGGCGGCGCGCGTGTAGCCGATGCGCAGCTTGCGCTGCAGCATGGAGACGGAGGCGCGCCCCTCACGCCGTACCAGGTCGATCGCCTCGGCCAGCAGCGGGTCGCCCTTGGACTCGGGGGCCATGTCCTCGAACATGGGCACCTGCCTGCCCCCGAAGTCCGGGGGCTTTAGCGGCACGCCCGGCGGCAGGATCTCGGCAGTCCCGCCCGAGGTCCCGGCGGCGGCCGCGGCGTACGGGCTGGAGGCACCGGCCTGCTTCCTCCAGTAATCCACCAGGCGGGTGATCTCGCCATCCGATACGAACACCCCTTGCAGTCTTACCGGGGCGGGTGAATCGGGGGCCTGGAAGAGCATGTCGCCCCGCCCGAGCAGGCGTTCGGCGCCCGGCTGATCCAGGATCACGCGGCTGTCTACATTGGAGGCCACGGCGAAGGCAATGCGGGCCGGGAAGTTGGCCTTGATCAGGCCGGTCAGTACGTCCACCGAGGGGCGCTGCGTGGCAATGATCATGTGGATGCCGGTGGCACGCGCCAGCTGCGCCAGGCGGGTGATGGTGCGCTCGGTCTCGTCAGGCGAGATCATCATCAGGTCGGCCAGCTCGTCGATCACCACCACCAGGTAGGCCAGCTTCCTGCCCCCCTGGGCGGACATGCGCATGTTGTAATCCTGGATGTTGCGCGCCCCGGACTCGGCGAAGGTGTGGTAGCGCTTGTCCATCTCCCGGGTCATCCATTGCAGTGCGCCGACCACGCGCTCGATCTCCACCACCACCGGTGCCAGAAGGTGCGGGATGCCGTTGTATCCGGTCAGCTCGACGCGCTTGGGGTCGACCAGGATCAGGCGCAGGTCGTCGGGGGTGTTGTTCATCAACAGGCAGGACAGGATGGCGTTGACGCACACCGACTTGCCTGAGCCGGTCGTCCCGGCGATGAGCAGGTGCGGCATGGCCTCCAGGTTGGTCACCTTGGGATGCCCGGCCACGTCCTTGCCCAGGGCAAGGCGCAGCGGCGAGCGGATGCGGCCGAAGACCTCGCTCTCGACCACCTCGCGCATCGTCACCAGGGTCATCTCCTCATTGGGCACCTCGATGCCGACGAAGCCGCGCCCCGGCACCGGGGCCTGGATGCGTACGCGCGGCGCGGCCAGCGCCAGCGCCAGGTCGTCGGCCAGGCTGACAATCTTGCTGACGCGCACTCGCGTGCGCCCGTTGCGCGTCTCAACGAAAAGTGGCTCCACGCCGAACATGGTGACTGTCGGCCCGCGGCTGATCTCGACCACCTGGCTGGGCGCGCCGAAGGAAGCCAGGGTCTCCTCGATCAGACGGGCGCGCTTCTCGATGAACTCCTCGTTGACCGCCTGGGCCTGGGCGGCCTCCAGGATGTCGGCCGGCTTGGGCAGTACCCAGGGCACCTGCGGGGCGCTGGGGAGGCCCGTGCGGACTGCCGCGCCGGGGATCGTTCTGGCCGTCGGCTGAGGCGCGCCGGCCCGGGGCGGCAGCGGGCGGAAGTCGGCAGGCGGTGCCTCCCCGAAAGAACCGGGACCTTCCCGAAAGGGCCGGGACCTTCGGTCGGCCGGCTCGGGCGGGGCGGCGGAGGACGGCTTGGGGAGGGATTTGCCCAGGCGTTCTTTAATGCGCGTCCACAGCGGCCCGACCCAGCGGAACATCTCCTGCATGGAAATGTCGAGGGTCATCGCCACGCCGACGAGCAGCCAGCCGATAACCAGGATGGCCGTGGCCAGCCCACCGATGTTCGCCACCAGCAGGCGCTGGAGCAGGGCGCCCAGGTATCCGCCGCCCCCTCCCTGTGCGGCGCGCTCCATGGCCGTGGCGGCAGGACCGGAGAGGCTGTGAAAGGCCACCAGCAAGCCGCTGAACAGCAGAAGGATGCCGACGATGCGCTCGATGTTGAGCTCCGGCAGGCGCTCCACATTCCGCGCCACCAGCCAGGCCCCCAGGATGATCAGGCCCGCCGGGAGCAGGTAGACGCCCCAGCCAAATCCCAACGCCAGCAGCCAGGTCCACGTGCCGGTCAGGCCGCTGCGGTTGGCCGAGAACAGGCCGAGCAGCGTCAGCAGGCCGACGAAGACCATGATCACGCCGGCGATGTCCACCTTGCGCTCGGGCGAGATGTTGCCCAGGATGGCGCCGCGCTGGGCGGACGGTTGGGCTGCCCGGCGGGAGGAGGCCCGCGTCGAGCCGCCGGCTTTGGATGCCGCCGACGATTCCGGCTTGGCGGCACGCGGCAGCGGGGTCGATTTCTTGGCAGGGCGTTTGGTCCGGGTGATGGGCATGACAAAATGATTATACTGCTTTTCGACGGATGAGAACAAAGTTTCTAACCCCAGGAAACCGCCAAGGCACGAAGTCACGAAAAAAGATGAAAATCCGCATTTCCCAATATGCAGCCTCGTTTCCTAGTGACTTGGTGCCTTCGTGGTTGGGACGCCTTCCCTCGGGTCATGCAAGCCACCTTCCGAAAGGCGACTCGGGTTTGTGGTTTATAATTGCGGCATTCTTTCGTAAAGGTATCTGCTTTGTTCGAAATCGTCTTCCTCGGAACGTCCGCCTCTGCCCCATCCGCCAAGCGCGGCCTCTCCGCCCAGGTCGTCAAGCACGACGAGTATCGCTTCCTGATCGACTGCGGCGAGGGCACCCAGCGCCAGATCCTGCAGTCCGGCATCGGCTTCAAGCACCTGAACCACATCCTGATCACCCACGGGCACCTGGACCACATCCTGGGGCTGGCCGGGCTGTTCTCCACGTTCATGCGCTGGGAGACGATTGACGAGCTGAACATCTACAGCGGTAAGTGGGCGTTGGACCGCGTCCACGACCTGCTCTACGGCGTCGTGCTGCGCGGCGGCCAGTCGCCGATGACCCTCAATCTGCACGAGATCAAGCCCGGGGTTTTTTTTGAGGTGGACGATTTCACCCTCAGCGCCTTCCCGGTTTTTCATCGCGGCTCGGACAGCCTGGGCTTTCGCTTCGAGGAGCGCTCGCACCGTCCCTTCCTGCCGGAGAAAGCCGAGGCGCTGGGCGTCCCGGCGGGACCCTTGCGGCGTGAGCTGGTGGACGGCAAGACCGTCAAGTTGGCGAACGGGCACAAGGTCATGCCGGACGACGTGCTCGGGCCGCTCAAGCCGGGGGTCCGACTGGTGCACATCGGCGACGCCGGCCGGACCGAGGACTTGGTCGAAGCCTGCCGCGCGGCCGACGCGCTGGTGATCGAATCCACCTACCTGGAAGAAGAGGTGGAATTGGCGCGGCAGTTCTCCCACTTGACCGCCCGGCAGGCCGCCGGGTTGGCGGCTGCGGCCGGCGTGCGCCGGCTGATTCTGACCCATGTCTCGCGCCGCTACCGTGAGAAGGACATCCTGGCGGAAGCCCGGGCGGTCTTCCCGGAAGTGAGCGTGGCGCGCGATTTTGACACTTTTTCCATCAAGCAAGGATAAGCCTTATGCCCCGCTTTGAGCTTGATATCAATCCCGTCAACCACATTACCGCCGACGCCCTCGGCAAACCCGGCCAGCGCGTCTTCTATCTGCAAGGCTGGCGCGAGGACGATCCCCAACCGGTGACCATCCTGATCGAGAAAATCCAGCTACAGTCGCTGGCTTTGGGAGCGGAACAGCTGCTCAGCGAGGTCAGCCGCCAAACCCCGGGATTGTCCGAGGCCGAAGCGGATTATGATGAGGAAAAGATGCGAATTTCTCCGCCGGTGGATCCGCTTTTCCGCGCCGGGGAGATTGGCCTGGGGTACGACGCCGAAAACGACCTGGTGGTTATCCTGGCGCGCGAGATCGTCGTGGAAGGCGAAGAGCAAGAAAACGCCGCCGTCGTGCGTTTCTGGTGCACGCGCACGCAGCTGCGCCGCTTGGCCGGTTGGGGCAAGGAAGTGGTCAACCGCGGCCGGCCGATCTGCCCGCAGTGCGGACAGCCGATGGAGCCCGAGGGTCATTTCTGCCCGAAGAAGAATGGGCACAAGCATTAACCACAGATCAACACAGATGAACACAGATATATACCAGTAGGCACAAAGGAACGGGCGCAGGGGTGCAAACGACCTTCATCCATCTGTGTTTATCCGTGTTCATCCGTGGTTCCTCCTCCTATGCCTGATCCATCCGAAGACCTCCGCACGACGCTCGAGCACGGGGAGATCGAGCTCCAGGGCCAGTTCATGCTCGGCTCGAACTATACCTTCCTGGTCAACGTCCACCACGCAGGCCTGACCTTCCCGGCGGTCTACAAGCCGTCGCGCGGCGAGCAGCCGCTGTGGGATTTTCCCGAGGCTTCCCTGGCCGGACGCGAGGTGGCCGCCTATCTGATCAGCGAGGCGCTGGGTTTTCATTTCGTCCCCTTCACCCTCTCGCGGGACGGCCCCTTCGGTCCCGGCTCGCTCCAGGAGTTCATCGAGCACGATCCCAAGTACCATTACTTCAGCTTCAAGCCCGCCGACCGCGAGCGCCTGCGTCCGGTGGCGTTATTCGACCTGCTGGCCAACAACGCCGACCGCAAGGGCAGCCATATCATCGTTCAGAAGCGCACGCGCAACCTCTACCTGATCGACCACGGCCTGTGTTTCCATGAGGAGGAAAAATTGCGCACGGTGCTGTGGGACTTCGCCGGACAGGCGATCCCTGCCGACCTGCTGGCAGCCCTGTCGGTTTTCCGGGAGAAGCTTGCCGGACCGGGAAGCCTGCGTCCTGCCCTCGAGCCGTATCTCACCCCGGCGGAGATTGCCGCCCTCGCTGCCCGGGGCGAAGCATTGCAATTGTCTTGCAGATTCCCCCTGCCGCCGACAGACCGGCGCGCGGTTCCGTATCCGCCTTTATAATTGGTTATCATCGTAGGGGCTTTGGGGCGTTGCAGGCAACGCCTCCAACGCAACGCCCTCGTAGGAGAGATCCATGGCCTTGTACAAGCTTGCCCTGCTCGGTTTCGGCAACGTCGGTCGCGCTTTCGCCAATCTTTTGCTGCGCAAGCGGACCGAGCTGAAACAGCGCTACGAAGTCACCTTCGTTGTCACCGGCATCTCCACCCGCAAGCACGGCAACGTCGTCAATCCCTCCGGGGTTGACCTGACCGGAGCGTTGGAGCTCGTGCGCTCCGGCCGTTCGGTCAACCTGGTGACCACCTCCCTGGTCGTCGACGGCCAGGATTTCATCCGCAAGTGCGGGGCGGACGTGCTCTTCGAGACCACGCCGGTCAACCACCAGACCGGCCAGCCGGCGATTGACTATATCCGTACCGCCCTGGAGCAGGGCATGCACGTCGTCACTGCCAACAAGGGGCCGGTGGTGCATGCCTACCGTGAGCTGACCGAACTGGCGCAGTCCAAGGGCCGCAAATTCTTCTTCGAATCCGCCGTGATGGACGGTGCGCCGATCTTCTCGCTCTTCCGCAGCGCGCTGCCGGCTGTCCGGCTGAACGGCTTTCGCGGCCTCCTCAACTCCACCACCAACCTGATCCTGACGCGCATGGAATCGGGCGAGTCCTTCGAGGCGGCCGTCAAATACGCCCAATCGATCGGCCTGGCCGAGACCGACCCGACCGCCGACGTCGAGGGCTGGGACGCGGCGGTCAAGGTCGCCGCGCTGGCGACGGTGCTGATGGAGGCCCCCCTCCTGCCCCAGCAGGTCGACCGCACCGGCATCCAGGGCATCACGCCGGAGATGGTCCGTGACGCCAAGGCCTCCGGCAAGCGCTGGAAGCTGGTCTGCTCGGCGGAGCGGAACGGGGAGGGCGTGCGCGGGCACGTCGCCCCGGAGCAGGTGCCCCTGTCCTCGCCGCTGTACGGCGTCGAAGGCTCCAGCTCGATCGTCGAGTTCAAAACCGACACCTTATCGAGCCTGAGCATCGTCGAAGGCAACCCCGGCCCGGATACCACCGCCTACGGCCTGCTGGCGGATTTCCTGAACGCGGTCAGGGATGGATAAGCGTGGTGGAAACTCAGATGCCAGGTCTTTCGCAGACCCGGCATCTTTTTATTTCCTTCGGGTTGCCATGTTTAGAACAACAAAAGGTATAGGGTTGCGGCGGTGGAAAGAGCGATCAGGTAAGGGAACACTTAGTGCACCTTCGAGACCGCGGGCGGCAAGGGCTTGTCGATGCTCAACAGGCCACCCGCAGCCACGTCCGCGGCAAAAAGCAGGACGCTGGTCGCGGTGGCGGCGGTTTGAGCCGGGCCAAGCGGGGTCAGGCGATGAACCTGGTAAACGGTGACTCCCAGGAAGATGCCCGTTGCCAGCCCGATCAATTTATGGAGGTTGAAGATGGCCGGGCGGTACGGCTTTCCCGTACGGCCCAGCCAGAAGCCGGAAAGAAAAATGAGGAGGAAAAACAATCCCGCGCCGATGACTTTCAATTGAGTGGCGTCCATTTCAAATTCCTGTTTCGCGTACACTTGATCCGGGAAAGTGTTTATCTGCGTCTGTCGTAAAGAATTGATACATGCGCTTCCCTCCGGTGCAGATTACATTGATACT
>Ga0335070_10004533_pt1 | contig 16261 bp, 17 predicted proteins | sample Lox_Sample_13_FD_206722 | JGI IMG/M metagenome (GOLD analysis project Ga0335070, IMG submission 206722) | Soil microbial communities from Loxahatchee National Wildlife Refuge, Florida, United States - Lox_Sample_1.3 | ecosystem: Environmental > Terrestrial > Soil > Wetlands | place: USA... | reverse complement strand
TGCACAGTTCTCATCAGGTTTTCAACGGGTCGGCTCGGCATGCCCAGGTCGTCTCTGCTCTCGGTCTGCCGCCATGGCTCGGATACATCTATGTGCTGACCGAGTTCTTGGGCGGACTTTTCGTGCTGGCCGGATTCTTCACGCGGGCCGCGGCCTTCATTCTCTGCATTGATGTGGTCATCGCCATCTGGAAGATAAACTGGCACAACGGCCTGACCGGGGATCACGGATTCGAGTTTCCGCTCGCCCTGGCGACCTTGGCGTTCGCCCTGATTTTTTTCGGCGCCGGTCCCATCGCCCTGGATCACATCCTGCGCGGCGGCAGCACTGTCTCGAAACGCTGATTCCCGGGACGGTCTCTTTGCGCGGGGCGCAACTTCCCAGCGCCCTCGGTGTTTAGTTCTTGAGGCAGTTTGCGCCTTTCGAGAACGACCGCGGCACCAGCAATTTGAATGTCTCTGCTGTCCTTCACTATGATGTTTACATCACTAGCACTGACATCCAAATCGTTGGGCACGCGCATCTTACGCGTCACAACGAACGTTACCAGGAGGTTCACTTGAGAAAGCTTGCGCTGCTCGCAACCCTATCCGCCCTCTTCCTATTTGCGAATCTCGCCTTCGCGCAGCAAGGCGACGCTATGTTTGGCTTCGGGACACTGATGTCGCCCGGCGCCGCGTCGTGCAATTTCCAGACCGGATGTCCTGAAAAGGGCGGCCTCTATCCCAATGTCGGTGCCGACGTGATCTTCCACAAGCGGGTCGGTTTTGGATTTGACGTCGCGTGGCGCGGTGGACAAGGGGATTATGGCGGCTCTGGCCTTCCCTATCGCCCCATCCTTTTCGACTTCAATGGTGTCTATCAGCCGAGACTGGGTAAAAAAGTCGGCGCCGACCTTTTCGGTGGGATCGGTTGGCAGAGCACCCGCTTCTACTCGGCCAACTACACCTGCAGCTTCTACAGCTGTACAAACTACACCAGTTCGAATCACTTCCTGGTCGATCTCGGGGCCGGCCTCCGTTACTACGTCTGGGGACACGTGTTCGTGCGCCCGGAAATCCGTTACTACAATGTGGTCAACAACAAGGTGGACTTCACTTCCGGCAATCTTCTCCGCGTAGGGGCCTCCATCGGATACACTATCGGTCCGGAATAAATTAACGCTCAAGCGAACGGCTGAGTCGCTTTTTAGCAGGTGGGCCCGTTGGGCCCGCCTGCGGGTTTTCTGTTCGCTCGCAGTACCCAATCCCAAGCAAGGGGGCTTGATTGAGAACGTTTCGTTCGGCTGCATTGGTATGCACGTTGTTCATCCTGGCCGGGATCTCTGCCGCTCAGATTCAGGAAGTTGACATCGCAGTGGGCGGCGGGACTACGTTTTCCGCCAGGCCCACCAGTGCATCCGAGGCGTTTCAACCCCCGGCACAGCGGGGCGGCCTCTACCCGAGCGTCAGCGCCCAAGTCACGCGGGGAGATAACTTCGGATTAAACGCGGAATTTGATTTCCGCTACAAAGAGGCGACTTACAACGGATTTCAGCGCTACCGCCCCACCCAGTATGACGTGAACCTTGTGTATGCACCTGACGTCAACAAGAAAACGAAAGTGGACATCATGGCCGGGGTTGGCGGACAGACCACCATCTTCTACAACACCTTCAACAGCTGCAATGCGAATGCGGGCGCTTGCACCGTGCACTTCAACAGCACGCACTTCGCCCTGCACGTCGGCTTTGATGTACGCCGTTATATCTGGCGCAATTATTTCATTCGTCCCGAAGTCCACTACTTCCGCATCATCGACAACTCCGAATTCCATTCCGACAATCTGATCCGCGTGGGTGCGACGATCGGGTATTCCTGGGGACGCTGACCGGCTCGCGAATTCTGGGCAATAAAAAAAGGGCAGCGCCTCAGCGCTGCCCGAACTTTTTGATCCGGTGATTGCCTACTTCATCGACATGCAGATTTCGGCCTCGTGGATCGCCTGATCCAGATGCTCGATCGCCTTTACGCGATGGCCGTCAAAGTCGTGCTCGGCGGATTCCAGATGATGTTTCGCTGCCCGCATCGATTCCAAGGCGTCCTTGATGTGCGGATGCGGTTCGGGTACTGCTGCATTCGCCGCAGGCATCGCCGCTACGGCAGGGACCGCCGGAACCGGGGGCGCCGGCGCCTTGGGACCAGCCGCTGCCGCCGGGAAGGCGAGCGTAAAGAGCACTGTAGCCACGATCAGCAGAGACAGAATTCCAACTTTCTTCATAGATTCCTCCTCGTCCGAATTGCGGCTCGGACGCAACCGGCGTATTCGTTCCGTGCCACGGACACAATCACCCCACCACGCCCACGCAGGAGAGACCCTCCGCGACTTCCGGAAAGTATAGCCGCAGCCGCCGCTCCCCCGGCCACGGAAGTTCATTCGCCCAGTGCTACCGTTGGTTCTCTCGCCGGTTCTTCCACCACCAAGTCGCGGCCAGGGCGACCGCTACTAAGGCGAAGATGATGTCAAAGCGCTTCAATCCCACGGCCAGCCGTTCCCAATGGCGGCCAAATAAATAACCGACCACAGAAATTGCCGACACCCACACCGCCGCGCCCAGAAAGTTGAAGATCAAGAACTTCTTCCATGGCATTCGCAGGGCACCGGCCATCGGTCCGGCAATAATGCGCATGCCGAATACGAAGCGGGCAAAAAAGATCGTCACAGCGCCGTAGCGCGCGAACAGGCCTTCTCCGCGACGGATCGTCCTCTGTTGAATGCGAAAGACAGACTGATACCGCTCCAGCAAGGGCCGCCCACCGTAATACCCGAGGGCGAATCCGAGGTTGTCGCCCAGCGTTGCGGCCACGGTCGCAATGACAATGATCCAACCCAGTTGCAGATGTTGTTCGGAATAAGCGAGAAAACTCGCCATCAGCAGGATGGTCTCACCAGGCACCGGCACTCCGGCGTTTTCAAGCAGCAGCGTGAACGCGAGCGCCCAGTAGCCATAAGCCACCAGCGCATTTCGCAGCAAATCGAGGACGGAATGTGCCATGGTCTAGTGCTGAGACCGCGTCAAGACGAGGACGCCGACAGGAATTCTATTAGAACGCGATTGAACTTCTCGGGACACTCCTCGTAGGGCAGATGCCCGATCCCCGGGAACAGGACTGTTCGTACGTTCTTGAAGTGCTTCGCTAATGGTTCCATCGACGACGCGTAGACTGCCGGATCTTTGTCCCCCCACACCAGCAGCGTCGGAATCCCCGACAACTTCGGAAGAAGTTTCTCCTGCTCGCGCAAATCCGCCGACCAGGTACGCACGATGCTCAATGCGTGCTCGAAGAGTCCGGGAATCGCAAGCGGAGCTCTGTAGCCTTCCAGGCTCCCCTCTGGAATTTTGCTGCGCTCTGCAAACAGGCGTGCATGGAAATAGGGATAGAGCGAGGGTCGCCGTTCAATCGCGAATCGAAACGCGGCCGCGCCTATACGCGTGCCGAAAAACGGCGCCATCCATTGTCCGTGCGAAGAATACGGATTGACGGGACACACCAATACCAACCGCCGCACATGGGGCTTTGTACCCGTAGCGTTCAGGCATTCCGCAGCCACGGCTGTTGCAACAATGCCTCCGCGCGACGTTCCGACCAGATCAAAAGACGACAACCCCAGTTTCTCAGCGAATCGGATCACCCGGAACGCAGTGGCTCGAACCGAGTGATCCATTCCGAACGCCCGGTCTGAGAACCCCGCCCCCAACAGGTCCGGCGCATACACGGTGGCGTAGGGCGCCAAGGCCGGCATCGTGTAGCGCCAAGAGAACGAATAGCCCATCAACCCGTGCAGCAGAATCAGGGGTGGCCCTGATCCGGCCCGCAGGTACCGCATGCGGGGGCCATCGAAATCCATCCAGCACTCTTCGACACCCTCACCGGCAAATGGCGCTCCGCCTGCCCTTCCCTGCCCTTTTTCCATCGCAACGAGCCCGTTCGTAACCACCCTAAATTCCGCCCTCAGGACAACTTTTTCCGCGGCCACGGATTCTATTTAAGTGAAACAACGCCTCTGTCGCTTCACTCTGGGGAGCCTTCGGCTCCCCGTTTTTTATTCCCTTGCAATCCTGAGCGTGACCATCATTCCGCAAGGGGATGATGGTGCCGTCGAAGGATCCCTACGCCGCCGCGGCCGCTCTCTTCTTGCCCAACAGCTTCGTCAGCACCCGAATGCCCTTGTCCACATGCTTCTCTTCCAGAAGGAAGGGAGGCAGGAATCGCACCACGGTGTCCTGTGTCGCGTTGAACAAAACGCCTTCGGCAAGCCCACCATCCACAATCGGACGCGCCGGAATGTCCAATTGAATTCCCTGGATGAAACCGCGCCCGCGCACAGTCTTCGCCGCGGAACGCTTTTCGACCACTTGCTCCAGTTTCTGCCGCAAATACGCGCCGACTTTGTTCACGTTCTCCAGCAGCTTCTCGTCTTCCACGATCGCCAGGAATTCGAGCGCGACGCGGCAAGCCAGCGGCCCACCACCGAACGTTGTCCCATGCTGCCCCGGGGCAATGGCCGACGCGAATTCTTCTTTCGCGATAAATGCACCCAAGGGCAAACCCGCCGCGATCGGCTTCGCAATCGCGACAATGTCTGGAGTCACGCCAAAACTCTGGAACGCGAAGATAGTCCCGGTGCGTCCCAGTCCGCATTGAATCTCGTCGAAGATCAGGGCAGCCTTGTGTTTGTCGGCCAGAGCGCGGCACTCACCCAGGAATTCCGGCGAGCATTCATAAATGCCGCCTTCGCCGAAAATCGGTTCCAGCACGATGGCGCAAGTATTGTCGTTCACCGCCGCGCGCAGACTCTCCAGATCGTTCTGCTTAACGAAGGTCACGTCTTCCAGCAGCGGTTCGAAGCCCTTCCGGTGCTTGTCCTGCCCGGTCAGGGAAAGCGCGCCAAACGTGCGGCCGTGATAGGAACCCTCGAGAGCCACCAGGCGGCATTTCGCTTCGCCACCCGCGCGGTGTCCCGCCAACCGCGCGAGTTTGATGGAGCCCTCAATCGCTTCGGTCCCGCTGTTCGAGAAGAATGCGCGAAACTTCTCTCCGGACGATCCGCTCGCCAGAGTGCACAACTTCTCCGCCAATACTCCTTGATATTCGTGGTAATACAAATTCGACACATGCAGCAGTTTCGCGGCCTGATCGCGAATGGTTTTCACGATGCGCGGGTGCGCATGGCCTAGCGCATTCACGCCCAATCCCGACACGAAGTCCAGATACTTCTTGCCCTCGATGTCATACAGAAACACACCCTTGCCGCGCGTCAGCACCACGGGATACCGGTTATACGTTGCAAGCAGATATTTGCGTTCAAGTTCTGCGATTTGTTCAAAAGTACTCATAAGAGAAGAATTTTACTTGAACTGAACGACGAGGACAGTGTTCGAACCCAGTTGGTCAAAGAATTCAGCGCCAGAAACAAGCAGATCACGGAGACAAAGGATGAGGTTTTCTCTGCGATCTCCTTTACCTCAGCGATCTCAGCGGCAAAAGCTTTTGCTCAGCCGAACGACCCATGTGTACGCCGTGCTGCTAAATCGCAGCGGTACCGGATGAGGCTAGTCGAGCGGAAGGCCGGTCGACTCGTCTCGCCTTCGTTGACTCCGACCGCGGCCTTCCGTAGGATGATTCGCCATCGCCGCCTTTCCCCGACTGCGCCACCGGGCGATCCGAACAGACGATGCCGACTGCGAACGAATTCTGGGCCGTTGCTCGCCAGGTAGTCTCCGAGCGCGGAGGATTGGTTGTCGGCTTCACCAAAGACTCGACACAGCCCGAGGTAGGCGCAACCCTCGATAACGTCATGGGCTTCACGCCGCAGCTTCCAGCAACGGTCGTCGGCTTGACCGATTGGACTGACTGGACCGAGCAGGTAGAGATGTTCTATCGCTTGCGCCCCGGTTGGGGACGAGGAAAGAGCGGGGATCCGGAAGCGCGGTATTACCGCGTCAGGTTCGAAGCGGCAGCGACAACGAGGGCGGCATCATTCTCAAGTTCCACACTCGGTCTGGACTCGCCCTCATCGACCGTTCTCGATCTCCCTTCACTCAGCGGATATGCCGCTCCGCCCTCGGGTTTCCAAGGCGTGACGTTCTGGCCGCGTTTGCTGGCGCGCATTCTCGATTTCATCGTCCATTCCAGTGCAATATTCCTTGCGGAAATGCTGTTCGTGCTGCTGCTGATGGTGGCCGCCGGAGGCCGTCCTCCCGTTTGGGTGCTCCAGCGTGTGGCTCGAGCTGATATCCCTCGGTTTCTCGCCGGAATCATCGGTTTTTTCTGCTACCAGGTTATCTGCACCTCCATTTACGGAAGCACCGTGGGGAAACTCTTGCTCCGCATGCAGGTCATCCAGGACGACGGTTCACCCTGCAGCCTGAAGTCCGCATTTGTCCGCGAGGTCGGATATTTTGTCGATGCCCTGTTCTTTGGCTTGATCGGTTACTACGCCATGAAGGATGATCCGGAACAAAAGCGTCATGGCGACGAGTGGGCCCACACGATTGTTTGCAAACGTTCCCACGTACCGCTGGCGAGCAGGCAGGGAGCGATGCGATTCGTTTTAGGCTTGATGCTGGCGATCATCGCCGACATCGCCGTCCTGATCACCGGGATGCTGGTGCAGATGAATCTGTGAATGGAGCTTCAGCCGAGAGTTCCCACCAGTTCCACAGGAGCCAATACTTCCGACGCCATGGCTGCCGTCACGTTCTTCACCATCAACGGCATCTGCTCTCCCATCAACACCTGCACTCCGTGAACGGGCGACGCAGCTGTCGCCGCCCGCTCCATCATCTTGCGCGTAACTTCCAAGGCAAATTGCGTTCGATCGCGCTCGTGAACAATCCGGAATCCTGCGGCCTGCAACGCCTGACGGTAATCGTGAATGCCGGCGACGAAGCTGGTCGCCGGTGTGTTGGCCCAAGGCATCGGAAATTCGAACTCGCCGTCTCGATTGCGCACAATATCGAAGGTGGCAAAACGCCCACCTGGCTTTAACACGCGCGCCACTTCGCGGAACATTCTCGCCTTGTCTTCAATGTTCATCCCGACGTGGATCATGTAGGCGCGATCAAAACTGGCATCGGAGAACGGCATTTCGAGCGCGCTGCCTTGTTGGAAGGTCGCGTGGCCATCCAGTTTTACAACGCGCGTGATGCTCGCGGCCATTTGAACGAAGTCTGTGGTCAGATCGATTCCCGTGACGCGATAGCCTTGCTCGGCGAAATATCGCGCGGGACCTCCTATGCCGCAGCCCACGTCGAGCAGGTGCATCCCGGGCTGCAAGTCCATGAACTGCGCCAGGGATTCGGTCGCGTCCCGTCCGCCGACGTGCAAGTTGTCGACCATCGAGAAATCGCTGGGCTGCAAACGATCCATATCCTTGCCGGCTGCCTTCAACGCAGCAAAAATCTTCTCTTCGAGTTTTCCCCGCGTGTAGTGCGAACTCACACTCTGCTCAACGCTCATCTCTCCTCCCAGAAAAATGGAATTCTACTTCAAGGTCGAGCAGACCGCGCGAATGGGAGCCGTTGTGCTCGGCTCGGTGTATGTGGTGTTTGCCCTTCTCTGGATTCGGCGCATCATTCACGAACCACTGGTCTACGATCGCTGGGGAAACTTCTTCGAGATCTTAGTACAGGGGAGGTTGACCTTCGGGGCGTGTTTTCCAGCGGCGATGCACCCATAACCACTGATCGGGATACTTCCGCACATAGGCTTCGATCACCTTGGTGAACATCTGCGTGTTGGCGATGATGTCCGATTCCAGGTCTCCGGTGCGGATCAACTCCAGTGCCGGATCGAAGCGTAGCCGATATTTTTTCAGCGCTTCATCCCAGATAGTGAATCCTGGAACGACGGCTGCGTCGGTGCGCAAGGCAATTCTCGCGAGACCGCTCGCGGTGCAGGCGGGAATGCCGAAGAAGTCCACGAACACTCCTTGTGGCGGAGTCATATTCGTGTCCATCAAGATGCCCACGGTTTCTCGGGCCTTCATCGCGGCCAGTAAGCCGCGGATGAAGTCGTCTTTGGGCACAACTTTGTTGCCATGCATGGTGCGATAGTCTTGCAGCATACGGTCGAGATACTCGTTGTCCATGGGGCGCATGACGATGTTCACCCAATGGCCGTGCAGCGAATGGGCAAAGGCCGAGAGTTCCCATCCGCCAAAATGCGCTGTGAGAAACAACACGCCTTTGCCGCGCGCGTACGCGCGTTCGTAATTCTCGAGTCCGTCGTAAACGACAACCTGATCGACATTCTGTGGCGTGTATTTGGGGAACTGGCAGAGTTCGGCGAGTTGTCGTCCGAGAGAGGTAAAGACACCGCGTAGAATTCGGGCGCGTTCGGCCTGACTTTTTTCCGGAAAAGCGAGTTCCAGGTTGCGCACGCCCACGCGCCGCAGCTTGAAATGAAAGAGGTAGAAGAGTTGTCCGAATCCGATGGCGCAGGCGCGCGAGAAGGGACGCGGCAACCAACCGAAGATCTTGATAAACGGCCACGCAGCCGCGAATTCGAGTTGACGGCGCATCCGGGAAGCGAGACCGTATCACCCGCAGAAATTGATGTCAAACCACGCGTTCCATTTTGGGAAGAGACTGATTCGCTGGGGTTACCCCCCTCCCCCCTAGCCTAATGGAATCATGGGTTTAGCGAAAAAATCTCGGCGCAATCTATGGTGCTCAGTCAATTACGGGCAAAATCTTGAGCCACAAGGACTTATCGCATAACAGGCGTCTGGGTTCACTGTAGGGCTTCACTTTTTTGAAGGCTACAGGCGAATCTCCCTATTTCGCTGCTTCCTGCGCCCACTTGGCCAGGATAGACAGAAAAGCATTCGCAGCCTCGGGCGGATCCACCTCGCCCGTCAGCGAAGCCTTGGTGGTCACCATGTGTCCGTAGAACTCACGGGTCGAGTCCTTGTCCTGCTTCACCACGGCGCCGTTCAGGCTGACTCCGGCGAAGATGCCACGCGCGCGGGAGTAGGTCAGAACTTCGGCTCGCATCTTCCAATCGGTGTTGCCCTCGGCGTGGCGGCCTACGGGACCGGCAGCGACCGAGGCATCCGCTCCGAGAGCGAACTGGCTCGATAGCAGATGCTGCATGCCGTTCTGGTTCATGATCAGCATGACGAGGTCGACGGCCTGGCCGCCGATTTGAAATCCAAAGCTTCCACCCTTGATGGTGAAGAAAGCGGGAGCGCTCCAGCCTTTGGGCGTGCGGCAGCTGGCGAGTCCGCGGCCATACTTTCCGCCAAACACAAAGCCACCCTTCAGCATGGAAGGCACCACGGCGACGCACTCCGACCGGCTGAGGATTTCTTCGGGTATGCCTGAGTCGGGCGCCGATTCAATCTCATTGAGCACGGTCCCGGCGGCTTCCAGTCGATCGGATGCCTTGGAATCTTTCTTTTCGTCGTCGGCAGCGAAAACGCCGCTCGGGAAGAAGACAGTCAACAAGGAAGCCAACACTGCGAGTGCCACAGATTTCTTCATGCCTACCTCATCACAAGAATGTACTGGGGATCTGTTAGTTGGATTGTAAATGACATCGCCTAGTTGCACGACGGCGAACCGAGTCGTGCACCACTCTGATATCGAAGCAAGGCCAGCGTGCAGGTTTAAAGCTCAAGGCATAGAGAAAGCCGTCCTTATTGTCGCAGCGATGCCTGTGTGATAAAGTGCGCGGCAGTCGTTTTCCTCCCCTGACGGATTTCCCAATCGAATCGCGGCGAAGGCTGCCTTTCAGAATGTTTTCCGGGGTTCGAACGAGTTTTAGATACCGCTTGCACACGCCGATGACGGGCCGAAGCCGTCTTTCTGTTTCGCACCGTAGACGTGTCAGCCCGTATGCAGCATCAGTGAGCTTCACAAAACGGAGATGGACCAATGAATAAGTTCCCTCAGTTCGCAAGAGTGGCGCACATTGTCACGTCAATTGTCATCATTGCAACGGCGATCTCGGTTCCGGCGCAAGCTCAACCGGTGACGGTGGTGTACGGACTGCCCGGCTACAACTTCGGCGCGGGCGGCTTAGTCGCCGACGCGGCCGGAAGTCTGTATGGAACAACCGTAATGGGCAGCACGGGCAACTGCATTTACGGAGATCAGTGTGGCACGGTGTTCGAATTGTCGCCAACGACATCGGGCTGGAGCGCGGCCGTCATCTACAACTTCACTGGCGTAAACGACGGAGCCAGTCCGTCCACCGGGCTGATCTTCGACACGAAGGGGAATCTGTACGGCGCGACTCCCACAACCATCTATCAATTGTCACCTTCCTCGGGAGGCAGTTGGACCGAAACCACTCTCTACACCTTCACCGGCAAATCTGATGGCGCGTTTCCGACGGGACCGTTGGCCGTGGATGCAACAGGCAACGTCTATGGCACAACCAACCGGGGCGGATCATTTGCGGGCGCCTGCTCGACGAATGGATGCGGAGTAGCCTTCAAACTCTCTCCCAACGCGGACGGCAGCTATACAGAAACCGTGTTGCACACCTTTACCGGCGGCAGCGATGGTGCGACTGCGGTGGGCGGCTTGATGTTGCTGGGCCAAAATCTCTACGGGGCGACCGCGGGTGGCGGCTCTCTCTCCCACTGCTCTGGCACCGGGTGCGGCGTGATCTTCGAGCTCGTCCCGAGTTCCACGGGTTGGAAGGAGTTCGTGCTGCACTCGTTCAGCGGAGGCTTGGATGGGGCGCAACCATTCGGCACGCTGGTCGCCGACTCGTCCGGCAACTTGTTCGGGGCTGCGAGTAATGTGGCCTTCGAGCTCACCAGATCCGCTGGCAGGTGGCAGGAAAAAGTTCTGCATCGTTTCAAGGCGGATGGTGTGGGAATTCCTGCAGGTGGGGTGGTTCTGGATGCAGCGGGCAACCTCTTCGGCGAATCCGATTCCGCCTATTGCAACAGCTTCATCAGCGCATGCGGCGTCGTTTATAAATTATCGAACTCGAGCGGGGGATGGAGAGTCGGCATACCCTATCGCATCGGGGACAACCCTTCCGGAGATTTGTTGGTAGATGCCGCGGGACATGTCTTTGGGATCAGCAATGGGCCGTCTGAAATAGGAAATTCCGCAGTATTCGAAGTTACGCCGTAGGTTGGCGCGTTTTGAGGGTGAACACGGGAGTTGACGCTTTAGAGAGCGGGGTTCGGGACAAAAAAATGCGGGGCTGAAAGCAGTGACCCTAATCGCCACTCTCAACCCCGTCTCCCAGGTTCTGTGGTAGGTGAGGCGAGTATGGGCCGTGAGCTGGATTCCAACAAGATTACGAAGGTAAGAGACCTCAAGTTACGCGGCAGATGTGGTGAACAAACTTAAAGCGGTGAGTTGCGAGCAATGATCCACCAGGTTCGATGCGATCTTCACTCACAACTCACCGCTCAAAGACCCTCGGCTTGATCCTCAGGGCTGAAGCCCCAATTTCCGTAGCGCATGTACGGCACGAGTAAACGTGCGCTTCCCAAAACTACTTCGTGGCTACCAGGGAATGCGTAATCGCGTGGACCGAGAGCGCAATGCGATTTTGGACACCCACTTTGCGCATCAGCTTCGCGACGTGCGCCTTCACGGTGCGCTCTTCGATGCCTAACTGGGAACCGATTTCTTTATTGGAACGGCCGGCGACCAGCATTTCCAGAACTTCTTTTTCGCGGTCGGTGAAAGTTACGCGGCCTGCCGGAAAGATGCGTCCCGGAGCCGACGATACCCGCTCGATAAACATGGAGAGCACGCGGCGCGGGGCCCAAACCGATCCCTGATTCACCACGCGAATCGCCTGCGCGAACTCTGCCGGCGTGGCAGCTTCGTCGACATACCCTTTGGCCCCGGAAGCAATCGCCTTGAGAATGGTTTCTTCGTCAATGCCGGAACCGGTGACGATGATGCGCAGGTCAGGACGCGTCGCCTTCATGCTGGCCATCACATCAAACAGGTTCTGTCCGGAACGGTTGCCGAGCAGAATGAGATCGACACCCTGCATCGTGCTGATCTCGGGCAGCGCTGCTGAGATGAGTTCGAACTCGGGCTCGGAGTCGAACAGTGCGCGGAACCCGACAAAACGCAAAGGATCGCTTTCCACGACTGCGATCTTGATGACAGGTTTTCTGGCGACAGCTGCTTTCATAGTTTTCCCTTGGGGCCTAAATTCTTCTACTCAGCATAGTAATAATTCGGCACAAAGCAAAGAGAAGGTGACCGAAGGGAAATTACGGGAGTAACATGGAAAAATGCTTGCTGCGGGCTCGAATGGCATAGCATCTCTGCAATCTGACCGCGCATCCGTTGCATCCGAAATGATGGTTCCTTCCCGCCAGATTGTGCGCCGCGCTGTGCCCGACGACGCAGCGTCGATTGCGAGCGTACACATAGAAACCTGGCAGCACGCCTATCGCGGACAGCTTCCCGATCACTATCTGGATCAGTTGAGCGAACAACTCGCGCGGCGCAGCGAATTCTGGCGTAAAGAAATCTCGGATCCACGCTCCGACAAGCACGAGATCTGGGTCGCAAGCGGCGAAACCGGCGTGACGGGCTTTGTCGCGCTCGGCCCCGAGCGTGAAGCCGACGAGCCTCTCGCCGGCGAAATCTATGCCATCTATGTGAATCCGCGGAGTTGGAACCAGGGACTGGGCCGCGAGCTGATCACGCAGTCTGGGCAACGGCTCTCCGCTCTCGGATATCGGGCAGCAATTCTGTGGGTTCTCGAATCCAACACTCGTGCGCGCCGTTTCTACGAACTCACCGGATGGGCCACCGATGGAAAAATAAAAACGGAAACATTGGCCGGTGGCATCGAGCTGCGGGAAGTACGCTATCGTAAAGTGCTGTCTAACCGGAAAGAGGAATCATGAAGAATGCCCTACTAGCAGTACTGCTTTGTTGCCTGATCCTGATGGTTGTCACTTCGGCGCTCGCGCAAGACACGCAGGCTCCCGCAGGGGAGTTTCCGCCGGACCAAGCTGCGCCCCCGGCTTACACGCCGAAGTACCACGGCGATCCGGCTCACTCCGACTCCGAGGCCAACGCCCTCGCCTACATGCGCGCCGTCATGCGGGCACAGATGCTCTACCACAAGAAGAACAGTCATTACGCCACCGCTCTCAGCCAACTGGTTCACACCCAGAACTTCACGCAGCGCATGGTCAATCCTGATCGCGGCGATTACACCGTTGGGTTCCGAGGCAAGCCGGACAATTTCATTCTCACGATGACGCCGAAGAATCTCGACGCGCAACACCGTTCATTTTTCGCGCAGGACGACGGGAAGATTCACGCGGATGAGAGCAAAGCCGCCGATGCTGATTCTCAAGTAGTTGAGACCCATCACTGGTAGACAAGATTTTGGTCGAAAAAAAGCCCCACCTCACGGTTGGGGCCTTTTTAATGGCTAGGGGTCGCAAAAAGTCACTTAGCGGTGAACCCCGCCACCACCGTGGAATCCGCCCATAGAGCCGGTGTGAAATCCGCCTGCGCGAGCGCCATTGAAGCTGCGTACTGCGTGCCCGCGGAATCCTCGACCGATCGCGACTGGACGTCCTCCATCGAAGTGATGATAGTAGCCGCGCCCGAAAAAGAACGGCGCGCGGTACACCATGATCGGCGAGTAAAATCCCCAGCCGAATGGGTTATAGAAGAAACCATCCCCCGGCAGAAACGTGAAGCCCGCAAACCACGGATCCCAGTACCAGCCCGGACCGATCCATCCCGGACCCCACATGCCGTTGGCGTAGTACATCTGGGCGGCATCTACGTTCGCTTCCGAAAGATATTCTGAGCGCAGACTGCTCCAGCGATACAAGTCATCGTCCTGACGAATCTCGCTTTTCTTGAACCCGTGCGACTTGAGCTTTCCGTCTTGATCCAAGTTCACTTCGTGACCGCCCTTGACCGTGGTGTTGTGATCGTTGGCATCCACGACTGCCTTTCCGTCGAAAACCCGAATCTGGTTGTCTTTTGCGTCGAAGTCATACAAACCGGTCTTCTCGACCCGTGTATCGGCTCCCGCCTGGTCTACATGGATGTAATTCTCTTTGTAGATCTGGTCGACTTCGAGCATGGCTTCGCCTTGATCAACGGCCACTTGAGTGTTGGTCAAGCTGGTGGAAACCATTTTTACCGCGCTATCGCTGCCCAGTCGCAGATAGACGCCCGGTGTCAGCAAAATTTCTGCCTTGCCATTTCCAGTGGAAAGCACTTGACCGTTCTGCAGTTCCGCCTGTCCCACGGATTTCGTGTCGAGATTTTGATCGCCGATGGACGCCTGCCCTTCCACATAGTTGAGCGTGCCCGGCATCGCGGTTCGTCTGTCGTTGTTGCTATCCGCGCCCCACGCGGGCAGAGACAGAAGCGTCGCCAGTACGATTCCGATCACTGTGTTCCATCTTGCCGGCCTCATAAGGTTTAGTCCTCCTGATACTTAGTTGGATGAGCTGGCGGGGCCTCAAGATGCGCGGCTAAGGCATTGACTATAAATGACTTACACCGTACACCGCAGAACTCGCTGCGACCTATTCCGCAGCCTGCAGTCTTACCGAGGGGCGTTCTCCGGCGAAGCCTGTATTGCTCGCACAGTGGGGAGGGTCGAAACTTCGAGAGGTATGGGTGTGCAAACCCCTCCCCGGGTGACCACAGCCACAGCGGAGAATCAATTCCTATTTGAAGTGGAGGTTACGTATGAAACACATTCTGTTGCTTTCGGTGCTGCTGCTCGGCGTTTCCTGGGTTGCGGCGCAAGATACTACCAATAGCGGATCGGCCAGCGGTCAAGCCGGGTCGTCGGCATCGAGCCAGATGGCTGGCGGCTCGCACCAGTCGGTGGAAGGCTGCCTGAGCGGTTCGGACGGCAAGTACACGCTGACGGACAAGTCGGGAACAGCGTATCAATTGACCGGCGACACCTCGAAGCTCGCCGAGCATGTAGGACACGAAGTGAAGATCACAGGCAGCACGAGCACTGGTTCGGCGGCGGCCAGCGGATCGGCTAGCGCGGGCAGCACCTCTGCCGGCGGCGGTCAGACTCTGGAAGTCAGCTCGGTAAAGCACGTCTCGAAGACCTGCGCTAATGCGGGCGGCATGTCCAAGTAAAACGTAACCACCTCCCACTTCGTCTTGGCCCGGCAAATCGCTGGGCTTTTCTTTTTTTTGCGGATCTTTTTCTTTCTCGCCCTGGCGAGGCCTTCGCGAACTCTTTGGCTGACTGCGCGAGAAGTTGGCGATGATCGCTAAGGCTGATCGTCAGTAGATGGGATCACTACGAGCTGCGCCGATTTCCGGTCACCCTCGGCAACGCGCATTCCCGTTCCCTGCCCCTCGAAAGCGGCCAGGAATTCGGGACTGTAGTAGGCTTCGCCGTCGATGCTCTCCCAGGCAAACAGTGTGTAGGTGCCGGGCGGCAGTCCATTTAATGTGAAGTGTCCCGTCTGGTCGCTCATGCTCTTGCGATAGCGGTCCATCCGGACGCGCAAACGCTCCTCGGGGACGGCTACGACAATGGCGTTCGGGAACGGCTCGCCTTTGGCGTTAGTGGCAATTCCGTCAATCACGGCGCCGCTGGTGCTAATGGCGACATCGAGCATCATGGTGCCACCGTTGACGCTCAGGGCGGAGTCATCGCTACGACCGCCGATCGACTTCACAAATAGATCCTGTCCTACGTCTCCTTGGCCCACGAGTTGGACGTAGTAGTTGCCGGCGGGAACGTCCTTCCATTCGAAGCTGCCGTCGGGCGACAGATGGGCGAGATTGGAGAACGCGTCCACCATCGACATGGCGGCCGAATCTTCGTTGTGATCGGTGGACTGCAGCGCGAGAAAAATCTTCTCAGCATCGATCCGTCCGTGTCCGTCAAAACGAACCCGTCCGCGAATCATCGCTCCCGGTTGGGGCGCGAGACGAACGCCATCGACGCTGCTGGACGCAATCTGCAAGGCTTGGCGCGCCGTCAGAGGCACAGGAGAATTGTCGACTGTCGCCAGAATTGTGTACGAACCCGGCGACACGTCCCGAATCACGAATGTGCCGTCTTTGTGAACTTCCGCTCCGTTGAACACCAGCCCGAAATCCCGCGACTGCAGCATGATGGAGGCCGACGAATGCGGAGGCAGATTCACCACGGCTCCGCGAATGCTCAGGCTTGGAGTTGGCGTGAGAGAGAAATTCACCGGAAATTCGTCGCCCGGCCGCAACTGGATCGGCGCCGCCTGGCTGCGGTCGGGAGTG
>Ga0335070_10004532_pt1 | contig 16263 bp, 17 predicted proteins | sample Lox_Sample_13_FD_206722 | JGI IMG/M metagenome (GOLD analysis project Ga0335070, IMG submission 206722) | Soil microbial communities from Loxahatchee National Wildlife Refuge, Florida, United States - Lox_Sample_1.3 | ecosystem: Environmental > Terrestrial > Soil > Wetlands | place: USA... | reverse complement strand
TTAAATTACTTACACGAGAGGACCGCCATTCAGCCTCTCGTACACTCTAATGTACTCGTTAGTCGTATTGTCCAGGTTATATTTCCTCCTTGCTTCTCTCATAATCCTTGTTATCTGCTGTTCCTTTATTTATACAGGTTTTCTATGGAACGCAACGCTCCTGCTTAAGCCATACCACAAACCGCTTGAATCATAGTTTTTGAATAGAAAGCCATTGCCATCGTCGGAAGACGCCCCATCGACCTTCAATTTCAACTCTGTTATCTTGTCGTGGTATCCGCCGGTATGCCGGTTTGTTGCTGTAGCGCCGAACAGATTTCCCACCTGATCTATCTGTCCACACGGCTCATAAAGGGATGCTCCAAAGACATCGTTCGCCGCTGCGTTCCCAAGCATACAAAAGAGACTCACTGAATCGTTGGTACGTTATCTTGCCTCCTAAAGCCCACACAATCCGTCCCATATATTCCTCATGACTCCTGTCACACTCCATCCCGTCCTCGACAACAGCTATCTGCATATCACCACCTTTTTATATTAATTTGAAAGTCAACTGAGAGCAATAATCATAAAATGGAAGGACAGTGGTAGGTAAAAATTACCTAAGATTAAGCGTTCTGTATTCTCATCCTTTTACTTATGCTTGAAGGGGTTTATACGCAGAACAATATAAGACTTCTCCTAATTGTTATTGTTCACATTCAATATTAAAAAATAAATGGTCAAGAAGATTTCATTGAGGCATCCAGTAACAGCGATTTTTATTAGCCGGGATTGAATTGAGGTGGAATATGAATAACCAGGAAACTCCTGTCGAGAAAATATCGCCATGGTGGAGAAGGTCGGTTCTCCTTGTATTGGTCATCGGGTTTGCAATTCTCATCTGGATTGCTTTTATCACTCCACGCGATGCACCGCCGATTCCCCTCAGGGTAATCGATCCCGAAGGTGAAATAATCTTTACAGGCGACGATATCATTTCCGGGCAGGAGGTCTTCCTCAAATATGGCCTAATGGAAAACGGGACCATCTGGGGGCATGGCGCCTATCTTGGACCGGACTTTTCCGCAGAATACCTTCACGCTCTTGCCACGGACGCGGGTTCTTTTCTTTCGCAATCATATTACGGCAGGCCTATTGATGAACTCAACCAGGCTGAACATGCCGCCATTAGTGCGGAGGTCCGGCATCTTCTAAAGAACAACCGCTATGACTACGGGAAAGGATGTCTCACCTTTACGGCGCCTGAGGCGTTTTCATATAAGAATCAGATTAAAAAATGGACCAAATATTTTTACCAGCCTGCTTTAAATCGGGGGCTGCAGATCGGACTTATTAATGATCCCGAAGAAATCAGGAAGCTCACGGCATTCTTCGCATGGACGGCTTGGGCATCGTCGGCCAATCGTCCCGGGAAAAAATTCTCCTACACAAACAACTTTCCTTATGATCCGCTGGTTGGAAACCAGCCCACGCCGGATGCCTTTCTCTGGAGCGCCCTGAGTCTCATATTCTTGCTTGCCGGTACAGCGATAGTCCTTTTCTCCTTCGGGAAATTCAATTTCCTCGGCTGGAAGGGTATAAGTGATCACTATCATCCGCAACTACTGCCTGGAACGGCATCAGTCAGCCAGCGGGCAACCATCAAATTCTTTGCCGTCGCGGTTCTTCTCTTTCTTGCCCAGGTACTTGTAGGGGGCGCAACTGCCCACTACCGGGTTGATCCCGCAAGCTTTTACGGGATCGATTTTCCAAAGTATTTCTCGAGCAATATTTTCCGTACCTGGCACTTGCAGACGGCCATATTCTGGATCGCCACAAGCTATGTCGGAGGAGGCATATTTCTCTCAACCGCATTCAGACAGATCGAGCCCAAAGGACAGACACGGGGAATTAATCTGCTTTTCACAGCACTTCTCGTCGTTGTATTCGGCAGCCTCTTCGGTGAGATGTTCGGGGTCTTTCAGCTTACGGGCGAGGTCTGGTTCTGGTTTGGACACCAGGGATGGGAGTATCTTGATCTGGGGCGCGCATGGCAATTTTTGCTTGTCGCCGGACTGCTCATATGGCTTTTTCTCCTCGTGCGTGCTGTCGGTCCGGTCAGGAAGGATCCCACGGAAGGCGAGATAAGTACCCTCTTTCTCTTAACCGCCGCAGCCATTCCCCTCTTTTATTTGCCGGCCCTTTTCTTTACGGGAAAAAGTCACTTCTCGGTAGTGGATATGTGGAGGTTTTGGATAATTCATCTCTGGGTGGAGGGATTCTTCGAACTTTTTGTCACCGCCATGATCGCCGTTCTGTTTTATAAGCTTGGCATGGTCACCCGCCTTACGGCGACACGGGTGATCTATCTCGACGCCATTCTATTTCTTGCAGGCGGAATTGTAGGTACAGGTCACCACTGGTACTGGACGGGACAGGCCAATGTATCCATGGCGCTTGCCGCTATGTTCTCGGCTCTCGAGGTAGTGCCACTTACCCTTCTTACCCTTGACGCCTGGGACTTCATCAAGCTCTCCAAAGGTAAATGTGAGATATGCGGACGCATAATTTCCATTCCCCATAAGTGGACTTTTTATTTTCTCATGGCTGTGGGCTTTTGGAACTTTGTTGGTGCCGGAATTTTTGGGTTTCTTATCAATATGCCCATTGTCAGCTATTTTGAAGTGGGGACGATCCTGACACCGAATCACGGCCATTCTGCTCTCATGGGTGTATTCGGAATGTTCGCCATTGCCTTTATGGTCTTTTCAATGCGCCAGGTTATGTCCGAGGATAGTTGGAAGAATGTGGAAAAGTACATCCGCCTGTCTTTCTGGGGCTTGAATATCGGTCTGTTCCTAATGGTAATTCTTAATCTCTTTCCTGGTGGTGTGCTTCAGCTCTGGGATGTTCTGGAAAATGGTTACTGGCACGCGAGGAGCCCGGATTTTCTCAACCAAAGGATGATGAATATAATCGAATGGGCGCGCCTTCCCGCGGATGTCATATTCATTATCCTCGGTGTTATACCTCTATTTATGGCAATTATAAAAGCGTATGTGTATGTCAGAAGATCAAGATGATCATGACCTGGAATAAGGGTATGTAGAAAATGAAAACAATGCCATTTGACAGACTTCGATAGGTCTTCTTTCTAAGGCAATTAGAAGCATAAAATGAGAGAAGCCCTGATAACATTCTCAAACTTCTGCTTAATTATTAGAGAGTAAACAGCGGCAAATAGTCTAGAAATTATCCTGATCATTTCTAACTTACTTTTAAGGAGGAGAACAATTATGAAACCCATGTACGTTAAATTAAGATTTCTGATTTTTGGAGTTCTGGTTGCAGGCATCATGATCTTTGCTACAACGATAGACGGCGTATGCGCGGAGAAAATGCATAAAATGGCGCCCCCAGGAGGCAATTACAAAAAAGTCAGTTCCCTCGTGGCGCTGCCGGACTTCATCCCAGGACTGGGAACACTCTATGTAGATCCGGCCACACTGCCTGCCGGTCCGTTTCTCGCATATGACAAAAAAGGCCATCTGGTAAGCACTGTCTACATGATTCCTATAAAAGACATCAACGACCATAAGGAATTCAAGAATCTCAAAACAACTGCTGGGAAAGTGGATCACGTAGACATGTACTTTAACGCGGGACATCCGGGTGTGCCTGAGCCGCATTACCATGTCATTCTATGGTATATCTCTCCGGAGAAAGCGGCAGAATTGAAATGAGCGGAGAGAGTAATGCAAACCTCGCGACGAGAGTTCCTTACATCCGGCGTGGTAATCTTGAGCAACCTTATAGTTCAAGGGATTCCGCAGGCTGTCGGAGCAGAATCGCACGGCTTGGAACAACGAAGTAAGACACACGCATCCGGATTTGTTGAAATCCGGATGCGGAGTGATCAATCGGGTGCCAACGTGTGGTTTGATCCCATTGGAGTTTATATTAACCCCGGTCAAACGATCCGCTGGATTGTGGAAGCTAATGTCCACACCACAACCGCATATCATCCGCGGAATGATAATCATTCATTGAGAATCCCTGAGAATGCCACTCCGTGGAACTCCGGGTACCTGGTGAATCCTGGCCAACACTTTGATATTAAACTTGAGATTGAGGGGGTATACGATTATTACTGCATACCCCATGAGATGGCAGGGATGGTGGGTAGGATTATTGTCGGCAAACCAGCCGGACCGGGGGCATTAACGTTCGACTACTACAAAGGTAGACCCGGTACAGCTAACTGGCAGCCTGTACCGGAGGCTGCGCAGAAGTCATTCCCGAGTATTGAAAGAATTATGAAGGAGAAAATTGTCCGGCACTGAGCTATAAAACGCAAATAGTTTCCACAATATCAAAGAATAATATTATGGATGACGCTAACAGGATCAATAATGGAGATCAGGGCGGTAATATGAGCAAACAAAGAGATTTTATAATAATTATATTTCATTTTTTCTTTGAGCCCTGAACCGGTAAGTTCGCGAAAGCGCATGGCCATTTGGGGCCCTTTGGCCTCATCCTCGTGCTTAAAAAAGACGAAAGCCCTCTTCCATTTTTGCGAGAGAATTCCTTTCATCCATTGCGAAAGATCGGCATCCCTATAATCAGAACGGCGCAGACGTAGGTATCCCCACGGCGCCGTGCTGATGATCTCGTTTGCAGGATTCTCGTCCATATCCTCGATGCACAGGCTGCATTTCCTTTCGCGAAGAAGGTCCAGAATTTGTCCATCGAGCCAGGTCGGGCTGCGGAAGTCGAACGCACAGATCATGTTGCCGGGAACCAGATCAAGAAATTCCTTGAGTGCAGGCTGGTCCTTATGAAAACTCTTGGGAAACTGAAAAAGCACCGGCCCCAATTTCCCGTCCAGAATTGACAACGACCTGAAGAGATACGCGGTCTCCTCATCCACGTTTCTTAATCGCTTCAGGTGCGTTATGATTTGAGGCGCCTTGAGCGCGAAGATAAAATCATCGGGTACCTGTTCCGCCCAGGATACGAGGACGTTCTCCCTGGGCATGTGATAAAAGGTATTATTGATCTCTACGACATTGAAGCGCTCCGAATAGAAGCGCAGCATTTCATTTGGCGAGATCTTTTCCGGATAGAATTTTCCCTTCCATTCCTTGTAACTATACCCGCTTGTACCGATATAGATTTTCATTTTACAACCATCCACCATCTCGATTCTGTTTGATTTTGTCCTGTAATTCCTCATGAATGCAATCAGGGCATCTCTTATTTTATGCTTCGAATTGCCTGATGTTCTGCCCCGCATACTTCCTTTAAGTTGCTAATCTCTCATCTACTGTCATCATTAAGAGATTTAATTTTTTGTTGTTTTGTGGAATCGCATTGTAATAGAATATGGCCAGGCTGGTGATGTGTCCCAGCATCCACAGACATATATTGAATCCGAGTTAGAATGTTTTTTCTTCGCCTAATACTTATATTTCTGGCAGCGTATGCATCAATGACCACGTTTGCATTTTGCCATGTTTCGCATGAATCTGATTCCCAGGTGTGGAAGGTTGGTCAGCGGCGTTGGACGATTCAAGAGGAGTATAATTATAGCAAGTGGGTAGAAGAGAACGTTACGGAAGATTTTTTTATTCGCCATAAAATCCCCGTGGACTGTGCTGATGTGCCCTATGCAATACGATGGATTTATGCGCGCATCTCACATCTGCCGGCGGCGGCCACGACGGGCGACAATCGGTTCATAGGACACTGGTCAAAAGATTGGAGGCATCTTCCGACCAATGCAACGTGGCACAAGGACCGACGCTTCCGGGCGGCATTGATGGCCATGCTGTCGACGACATCCACGCGCACTCTGCCCTCCGATACCTACCCTATACGCATCTCTGCAGACTCCGTGACTGCTGGAACCGTCTTCCTTATGACCGAAGCGCATTCGGGCATTGTCAGCCATATCGTCATGGATGGAAGCACTACCCACCCTGTACAGACGTTTGAAGCCAGCCTGCCTACAAGAATCCAGAAACTGCACCTCAGGAATCTAATATTACCTGACCCTGACCCTGTCCAACTTTCTGGTTTGGTAAAATTTCGATGGCCTATAGAGACAGGCAACCAGTGGAATTATCTCCCAGCGAAGGAGCATCCCTTTTATTCCGAGGAGCAGTATTCATCGGCTTTCACTGAAGGATATGGAGATTATCTAGAAGCGGTAGCAAAACGTATCGACCCTAAAGATTATGACCCCAATGAAAAAACAAGGAGAGTAATTAGTTCTCTCAATCGCAGGTTGAAGGAAAGGATACCTATTGTTCTCGACGGCAACAAGAAATGTAATGAAACTCGATGTCCGGAAGGCTCACGCTTATGGGAAATTTACAGTACGCCTGAGCGGGATGAATTTATTAATGTTATGTTTGACCATCTGGAAGAACTCATCAAGGACAATCATTTGGACCGGAATGCCATTCTCGATAAAATGGCGAAGATTCATCTGCAAATTTCTCCCGACCGATCCGTTACAATGCAATATGTATTTCAGAATTCCAAATGGCTGTCTTCAGACCCCGAAGCTACAATCGATGCCCGCTGGGGACTGGACAAATGCGGCATAATAGCCATCCATTTGAAGAATGCACAGGATTCTATTTCTTTTATTAGAAAGACGTACGGCGAGACCGATCCCAAGTTTGCAGAACGCTCCATCTGGACACAACAGGCGATTGTGGATGAGATGACCGGGGAAGGCCGGAAAAACAACTGTGCTATAGATTCATATCAATTTTAAATGCGGACATCCCCGTGTATAAGAAAAAAAAGATACACTGGACTATTCTATTCTATATATCCAAATCCGGACGGAGTCTGAGAAATGCAGGCTCGCGAAGCATCCCGTCTTCCGTAATGGAAGCGTACTCAACCTCACAGATCAATCTCGGCACGATCCACACCGTCCGCGCATCGTCAGACGGCTTCTCTTTGACCGGTCTTTCCACATGCTTGAGATTCTTCAATCTGGTGAAGATTTCCTTCATAAGCTTTTCATCAAACCCCGTTCCCACTTTGCCCACATACCGCAGCCGGTCACCCTCCCGCAGCGCAAGCTGCAGGGCGCCGAATAATGGTTCGCGTTCACCCTTCCCTTTTGTGTAGCCGATGATTACGCATTCCATCGTCCGTCTGTATTTTATCTTCAGCCAGTTTGCACTTCGTTTGCCAGGCTGGTACACACTGTGGTCTTCCTTTGCCATGATTCCTTCAATGCCCATTTTCTTCCCGGCCTTGAACAGTTCAGCACCTTCCGCAATTGCTTCACTGACACGATACGGCGTGCCGTGCCTGATAGCATCCTCCATCCATACACGGCGTCGAACAAGCGGTTCATTGATAAGCGGACGACCATCCAGATATAGGCAGTCAAATACATAACACACGGCGGGATATGTGCTACGGGCGCGTTCGATGGCCTCTTTGCCGGTCTGCTTCGCCCTGCGTATTACATTTCCGAAAATGGATCTTCCTTCAGTGTCAAGACATACTATCTCTGCATCAAACAGGGCCGAGGTCGCCCTGAATGCCTGATCAGGAAGCAACAATTCAGGGAACTTCTCCGTGAGATCGAGTTGATTCCGGCTGGAGATTCTTATCCCGCCTTCGTCCAGTGCAATCAAAGCGCGTATGCCGTCCCACTTTACTTCATAGAGATAGTTTCCCATATCCGGCAACTTTTCTGCCGTTTGAGCAAGCATTGGCTCCACCGGATCGCGCAGCCAATCGACCTGCGGTGCATCCACGCGTTCAAGCATCCAGTTGTTGTCGACGGTGCGATGCGTCCGGTACTCCGCGCTGAGCTCCCTGCTCTGGAGCTGGAAGTGGAACCCATTCTTCTTCTTACTGGTGATTTCATATTTCCCGCGGGCATAAATCCAGATATCGCCGCCGCCATACTCGCCCTTCGGTATCTTCCCCTCGAAATTTATATATTCCAGCGGATGATCTTCCGTGGAAACAGCGAGTCTTATAATGCCCGGTCGCGGAGGGAGCCCCTTTGGAACAGCCCAGGATTTCAGCACACCATTTTGCTCAAGACGCAAGTCGTAATGGAGACGTGTAGCATGATGCCTGTGTAGAACGAAGGCATTGCCTCCTCCCTGAGCGATTATGGGCGGTGGTTCGGAGGTCTTCCCGAAGCTGCGCTTCCTGGCATATTTACTGAGCACAGCAGGACTATTCGCCCCGGATGGTTCAAGTCTTTTCGATGTTCGCGGCCTTTTCCTTTTAGTATGAAGGCCGGCAGCATAAGCGGCTATCCCCTCCCACGCGTCGCCGTCTGACACCACATACCGGGGTACGGTACGCAGATTAAAGTCAGCAGCGTTATTAATACTCTCCAATTGATCCCACGAAAGCGGCATTGACACAGGAGCTCCTGCAACACCACGCACGCTGTATGCCGACACAATAGACTGATAAGTCCGGTTGCGATATACATCCACCAGAACCCTCCCCTTCCGGGCATCCTTCCTGACTTGCAGAGTGGTCCGGTTGCTGTCTGACTCGACGAAGAGTTTGGCCACATCTTTGGCAGCCTCAAAGACTTCGTTGAATGTCCACTTGGGTTCAATGGGAACGAGTATGTGGAGCCCCTTGTGCCCCGTCGTCTTGACAAACGGGTGGTAGCCAAAATTCTCAACATGCTCTTTCAAATCAAGGGCAATTTTAACAACGTCTCCAAACTTGTAATCCTCCGGAGGATCGAGATCAAACACGAAGTAATCAGGCTTATCGAAGTGCGGCGCTCGGCAATGCATCTGATGAAGCTCGATGCAGGCGAGGTTTGCGAGCCAGGCGAGAGACGCTTCCTCACCTGCTATAATGTAATCAACCTTTTCACCTTTATCGGTGCTTCCCAGCCTGACGTGCTCGATCCATTCCGGCGCCCATTCGGGCCTGTTCTTCTGGAAAAAACGTTCACCGTTAATGCCGTCGGGATAGCGCACGAGTGAAAGCGGGCGTCCTTTCAGATGCGCGAGGATGGTAGGAGCGATCTTTATATAATACTCGATCAGCTCGGCCTTCATAATTTTGTCGTCCGGGAACAGAACTTTCTTGAGATTCGAAAGCTCGATCCTGCGTTTGCCGACCTGGGCCATTTGAGATGTTCTGGGCATTAATAACACACTCAATAATAGTGGACTGTTTTAAGTATAGAAATAAGTTCCCTGCATATCAAGAAAAAATGGTGATAGATTATCTTATCTCCTTTTGCTGAGCGCTTTTAAGGGATACAGAATGCATAAATAAGAGATTGACTGATGGTATGGCAGGGAGATCTGTATGATAATACATATTCCCTTAATAGGGTTAATTAGTATTTCGCACCATTCCCGGAGGTGAGACATGAAAGCGATATGGAAAGGCCACATTCGTTTCTCTCTCGTTACAATTCCTATACTGGTGTACAGTGCCGTGGATACAGAACAGACAATCAGTTTTAATCTTTTGCACAAGAAAGACCATGGCCGGATCAACTATGACAAACGGTGCAGCAAGTGCAATAAGATTGTGTCTCTCGAGGATATTGTCAAGGGATATAAATATGAACCCGAACAGTACGTTATTGTTGAGAAGGAAGACCTCGAAAAAATAAACCTCAAGAGCACAAAGATTCTCGAAATCCAGGGATTCATTGACACGAAAGACGTTCACCCGGCATTATATGATACTCCCTACTATGCGGGACCCGACGGACCCGTCGCGGTCAAGGCATACTCTCTATTGGCCGCCGCCCTCAAGGAGACGGGAAAGGTGGCAGTCGGTAAAGTCGTATTGCATGAACGTGAAAATGTCGTGGTAATCGCGCCCGATAAGAATGCCCTGGTACTATATAAACTCCGATCACCTGAAGAGCTCAGAGATGTGAATGACATTCCCGAGCTTGATACACAGCCTTTAGGAAAAGAAGAGCTCAAGCTTGCGCGTAGTCTTGTCGATTCCATGACTACAACAATAGATAATATCGATATGAAGGACAAGTATCACGATGCGCTTCGGGAGATGATACACGCAAAGATCGAAGGCAAAGAGATAATCACAGTGGAAGAGAAAGAGAGGCCGGTGGTTGACATTATGACGGCCCTGAAGAAAAGCATCGAGCAGGCTAAGATGCAAAAGAAGTCAGGAGGAAAGAGCAAAGCAGCCGCTGGTAAGGGAAAAAAGACACAGGCAGCGATTTTGGATTTCCCCAGGAAAGGTGCACTCTGAAAACGTCTCATACGACTGCCGATCCTTCATTGATCACGTCGGTCGCTAACCCAGATTCTGCCGAATTTGTTTGACTTGTCGTCCCAGATTAAAAACAAGTTTGCACTGTCGGCCCTGAAGAGATCGATCGCCGGCCTCTTTAGCGTGAACACCCACAGCCTGCCTTTCTCGCAATACCAATATCCTCTGCCGCATGTGGTCTTGTAAGTACCTGCCTTCGCAACGGAGATGCCGGTCACCTCGATCCATTTTTTGTCATCCATGGTTTCCACAAGAAGGGGCGGTTCATTCGCCCGGCTGCTGAGAAAGACAAAGAGACCTGTTTTGTTTTCTTTGTCATTAATCAAAAGACGGGCCTCATCCTGCCTTCCATCGCCATCAAAGTCGGCCCTTGCTACGAGATATTGATCCGGGTCCGGTGTTCTCCATTCTAAATCTGTTCCCAATTCGGATGGGGCAGGGGGCCGCCAGTCAGGAATATCTTGCATTGCCAGTGAGAACGGGAAGATGATTATGAATATCAGCAGACATAAAAATTTATTCACGGATTTCATGCTCTTGGTGAAATTTCCCCTCCTGCAACTTTTGGCTATGCCTCTGTTGCTATTCTTTCAAGCGCAACAGCCTTCGACCCCAGACGGTGAGCCACACCACTACAACTATCATTAGAAGGATGCCGATCTTGAATATGAGAATGCCCCAGAGCCATAACGTCTGATAGACAGACCAAGTGAATCCTTCTCCCCAGAACTTAAGCATCCAGCTTGGCTGTTTGGACATGACAAAAAGATACAAAAACCACTGTATCAGGAGAAAGCAGTAAACGATCATGAGTGTCCACCACCCCGCTGCTGCTGCAGCACGTACTCTCTTGGTAAAGAGATCATCCATTGAAATCCTCCTTTCTCATCTATCTACGGAATTCAGTATTTGCTCATATTGTCTTCAGCACCAATTTGTCCAAGGCAAAGCGGGGTCTTGCATTGGGGGACTGATCAGGATGCCCAACAGGCAGAAGCACTACAGGGTAGATGCTTTCGTCCAATGCAAGATACTGCCTCATTTTATCGCGATCAAACCTCGCGAGCCAACAGCTGCCCAGACCAAGATCGAAGGCCTTCAGAACGATATGCTCAACAGCAATCGCGACATTCATGGAAAGATAGGCCTTAACAGCTTCCCCGTCCATGACAGCGGTAGGTGTGGTTGGTGTAAAATTCATATCCATGTCCACCCCTTCGAAGGCACCTTCCTTGAGCAGTTCTCCCATACGTCGATCTCTTGCCGTTATGGCCGTTAAGTCGGCGCAGCATACAAAAATAACCGAAGCCTTGGCAATAAACTTATAGGGTGTATACCGGCTAAGGGCCTCTTTGGCTGTGCGTGATTGAGCGACGATGAAGCGCCACGGCTGGAGGTTTGATCCGGAAGGGGCGAGCCGCGCAGCTTCGAGAAGCAAGCGGACAGTATCAGCCGAAATATCCTCCTCCCTAAATTTACGAATGCTCCGCCGTGAAGCGATAACATCTGATAATTCCACTGTGGCACCTCCGTGTAATTATTACGAGTGAAAATCTACAACTTCCTGTCGGGCATGTCAAATCAGGATAACAGGAAGTTGCTCATGAATTAGTGAGATGGAAAGATGAGCTGTCTTTTTTATACTTTCATCCCACAATCAATGAACTGGCGCGGAGACCTAATAGCTTTCTTTGTATTTAACTTATACAAGGCGAGCAAAGAAAAATGGAATGTGTTTAAGGGACCGGCGTCTGCATCGCTTTTCTCCGGTAACTCATATTAACGGCGGCGCGGTATGGAATCCCCGGCATACTCCGAAATACGCGACTCAAAATGCTCCAAGCGGAGTATGTCTGCCGGAAAATCCAATTATAGCCGTCCTGTAATTCCTTAACGGTCATATTTGCCGGTTGAAATACGACGTCGCTTGTATGATATTTCGACCAGTCTCGATCAATTATACGTCCATCCTTTTCCATTCTCTCATACAAACGCGTACCGGGGAAAGGTGTGAGTATATGAAACTGGGCAGCAGCAATTTTGGTCTTTATGATAAAATCAAATGTACGCCTGAATACAGAAGGATCATCCTCATCAAGCCCTAAGATGAAACTTCCTATTATATTGATACCGGCACGATGAATCTTCTGAATAGCATGTTCATAATCTATAGCCTTGCTCCAAGGCTTGTTTATTGCTTGGAGATTCTTCTGGGAAAGGCTCTCAAGGCCGATGAAAGCGTATCGCCCACCGCTTCTCGCATAAAGCTCTAAAAGCTCATCATCCTTAGCAATAGTTATGGAGGTCTGTCCTCCCCATTTCTTCTTCAGTGGAATCAATTTTCTGAAGAGTTCTTTTGCATAATCCGGCTCACCGCAGATATTATCATCGGCAAACAGGAAGTCTGTCGTGTCAAACGTGCTGATTTCACTTAGCACATCTTCCACAGGTCGCATCCGGAATTTATGCCCGAATACTCCCGTGACAGCGCAGTAATCACAATTATAAGGACAACCTCTTGTTGCTTGCAGTGTATTAAAGCTCGTATACATGCTCCTGTTCAGGAGGTCACGTCTCGGTATTTTCATATGTTCCATTGAACAGAAGCTTTCCGAGCGATAGGTGGATTGTAATATCCCCGTTGAAAAATCAGCTAACAGTTTCCCCCAGACGCCTTCCGCTTCACCGATGACAACCGAGTCAGCATGTTCAAGAGCCTCTGCAGGCAATGCACTCACATGGACACCACCCAAAACAACAGGAACTCCTCTCTTTCTGAATTCATCGGCAATGGCATAAGTGCTGGGAATTTCTGCTGTGTAACCTGTTATACCCACTAGGTCAACTTTCTGATTAAAATCTACAGGGGCGACACGGGCATCATGTATAACCACATCCCAATCTGGAGGGGTGAGGGCCGCTACAGTCGATAAACCTAAAGATACCAGACCCGCTTTTCCATGTCGCACCTTTCCCCAGTATCCACCTTCGCTTTTTGGGAAGACTAAAATTAACTGATACATGTTATTATCCGTGTTGCCGAATGTTTAAAATCTCGCAATTGTGGGTGTCTTGTTGTGATCTTCGTCCAAGAACTAGGTAATCATTTTAGAGACAGGATGACTTTTATACCAACTCTTAGCAAATCACAAGCATATGTTTCCGGATCCAGGATGATCGATGATCAGTGAAAATACAGTATCCAGAATTTAGGAAATCAAATTATTTTGGTTTTGTGGTAGCTGGTAGTCTGGGTTGGCGGCCAGGCACTTTTGCATCTATATTTCCCATAGCGACTGAACTACATCTTCAAACTTTGGTATTAATTGATCCGGCAAAGAATATAGAACGTTTGCGGGAATTCCGCTGATTTCCCACACCCTTTCATCTAAAGGCGGTACATACTGCTCCCCGCTGTCTCCCAACTGCATTCCATGGACTATATAGTCAGCTATGTGAATCACGCCCGCCTCGACAGGGTATTGTCTGGCTTCCCCCGGAAAATGATGGCAGGCTAATACCTCCTCCAGGCTCGGAGGCAGATTCCATGATTGCGCCAACAGGCGACCTAAATCAGAATGGTCAAAACCGAGCACTTCTTTTTCAACCTCGTATAGTGGCTCCTTACTATCCTTGCAGCGAAGAATCATTTCCCTTGCCGTCTCCGGGATTTTTTTGAATATTACGAGCCGGCCTATATCATGAATAATACCGGCCGTGAAGAATAGCTCCTCGTCAGTGTCGCTCCGCAGCCCTGATGCAAGCATCCTTGCAGCCAGGCCGCAGGCCACACTATGCCTCCACATTGATTCCATACTGACGAGGTATCCCGGTATCCCTTTGAACAAACTCATGACAGATGTTGCCAAAGCAAGATCACGTACCTGCTGCGTACCTACCATAAGAAGGGCACGGCTGACCGTGTCAACTTTTGATCGAAAACCATAAAACGCGCTATTCACAAGCCGGAGCAGTCGGGAGGTAAGTCCGGGGTCACCGCTTATTATCCCGCTTATATCCTGTATGGAAGACCGGGGATTATTAACTGCCTCATTAATCTTGATATATATGAAGGGTAAAGATGATAATTCTACCATACCCTCCAGCATGGCTTCCGGATTCTTGAGTTTTACAAGATCGGCCTCTTGCTTTTTCCTGAAAATTGGAGACATTTTTATGCCTTTTACTCGAAAGGATTCATATCTGTCATAATAAAAAGTTGCTTTGTTTAGGAGGAGAATACCACCTCCCGCTTAAAAAATCACGCTCAAAATTCTGCACATTTCAACCAATTTTCATTGATCCGGCCCAACCATTAAATATCATCAGTATTTGAAGCAGTGGATATCGTTTTATATATGGTACCTTTGATAACAGGAATGGTTGACACCTGACTTGATACCACATGTCATGACACGTTCTGTTTAGGGTAATTCATTTCAGATCTTCTTCATCTTGTCTTAAGTTCTGTTTTCCTTCAATTCAACAATTATTACGTCAGTATTCGTATCTCCAATGTTTTCACCTATGTGTATATGTCCTTTCATCCAAACAACACTCCCCGCTTTGACATCAACTTCTTGCTTTCGATCATCGGGAAATGTCAAACGCCGCTTGAATGAAGACTCCGCGTACAATACGTAGTCAGGGTGAGCGTGTTGTAAAGTTCTGTCCCCAGGCTTATCGTGGTATCTAAGCACCCTAACGCGTTCATTTTCCAGAACAACCGAATACTTGTCGCCGTCTGTTTCAACAGCGTCCTGTATAATGGACTTTAATATCATATGTCTCCTCCTAACTTGTTGTTTTTCGGTGTCAGCAATTTCCACGTAAAACGGGAAAAATTGTTAACCCAATGCGGGTTCAGCCGATTAGTTTATGCTTTGATTATCTTTGGTGCCTAAGCCTGTATTTGATGTATGAGAGGATTGGTATGCTGAATTCTGCTAAGGCGATAATCTATTTCGACGGCATAGGGAATTGAACATAAGGATAATTGGGCATCCGATCAGGTGGCAAAGCTGCCGGCACATTCTCTCCGTCCGGGCCAAGATATTTGACGAATACATGAATAGCACGAAGATCCAATTCATTCATATCTTTGAGCGTCCACCATGGCATCGGAGGTCGAGATTTGGCGGTTCGGGCGAAGCTAACCCATTGATCCTCAGGAAAGACTGACACAAAACGCCGGAGATTCACTGCGTACGTGGTTCCCCATGGGCCGTACCAACCAAGTCTGCTACCTTTAAGCCACTGCTTTTCACCTACTGCACCTTCCGATTCGATATAATGGTCTGTGTGACAATCATTGCAGCCCCCAATTTTTACGATGTATCTGCCTCGATCCCTCATAGCCACAGACCCTTTTTCAGCCCTCCTTTGTTTCGTTTGTAAGTCTGACGTCTGTTCATTGCTTTTCTGGGCACTGGCCGTATAGGACATCATTAAGACACCAAGCCCCAAAAGCAGGAGCATCCAGGGGATTAACCTTTTAAGGTCCTGATTCATTTTTGCCTCAATCTAGCTTAATTTTGCAAAATTTATCCAAGTTTTTTGTCTCCGGTCAATCAGGGAATCCCTGATCTTTTACTTCTTAAACCCTGAGGTTTTTAGTTTAAAATCTTGTATTGACTGGCGTCATCACATAAACAACTTTTTAAAAAAGCACCTTAGGTTGCATGCAGGGAATAAACTATCAAGGTAGCACGTTTCATGTCGCATTCAACGAGCTGTTTGAGAAAACGGCCTGTGACTTTGTATTTGCTATAGAGACATCCAGTCGATGTGATTTTAACAACTATTTTTGGCGGGGTTTATAGGCAAATTTTCCAAACTGACTCATTACCAGTGGCCCAATTATCTTGACATCCAGGGATGCGTTCCCCTATACTTCATGATGATGGAAAGAAATTCTTATTAAAACTTTTTACTCAGGAGAAAATTAAATGAGAAAAAAATGGGAGATCCTTTGCTTGTTTATTCTCATCACCC
>Ga0335070_10004530_pt1 | contig 16264 bp, 22 predicted proteins | sample Lox_Sample_13_FD_206722 | JGI IMG/M metagenome (GOLD analysis project Ga0335070, IMG submission 206722) | Soil microbial communities from Loxahatchee National Wildlife Refuge, Florida, United States - Lox_Sample_1.3 | ecosystem: Environmental > Terrestrial > Soil > Wetlands | place: USA... | reverse complement strand
TCCCGGCCGATGCGGGTGGGGAAGCCTGCGCTCGTGTGGACGACCGCGTTATCCTGCACGTTCGAGCCTGCCCCGATCTCGATCCGGTCCCGGTCGCCCCGGAGGACCGCGCCGAACCAGATGCCCGTCTCCTTGCCGAGGGTGACATCCCCGGTGACCGTCGCCGTCGGCGCCACGAACAATGGCCCTCCGGCCCCACCGCCAGCCATAATACCATACAGGTTTCATTTCTTCCACGAATGAAGGTTATGGTGGGCGGGACCTTCGACCCGTTCCATGCCGGGCACCGGAAGCTCCTCGGCCGGTCCTTCGAGCTCGCGGGCCCGGGGGGCTGCGTGGTCATCGGGCTCACGACGGACGAGTTCGCCGGCAGGAAGACCCACCCGGTGCGGCCCTTCGCCGAGCGGAAGCAGGACCTCGAGCGGTTCATCCGGGCGAGGAGGTACCCGGCGGAGTTCCGGATCGAGCCCCTCGCGGACCGGTACGGCCCGGCAACCGAAGAGGACTTCGACGCCCTCGTGGTCTCCGAGGAAACCCTCCCCGCGGGGGTGGAGATCAACCGGCTCCGGCAGGAGCGGGGGAGGCGGAAGGTGGACCTCCACCAGATCTCCTGCGTGCTCGCCGACGACGGGCGGTGGATCTCGAGCACCCGGATCTACCGCGGGGAGATCGACCCCGAGGGCCGGCTCGTCAGATGATGTGGCCCGCGATGTCCTTCGTGATCATCCAGTCGCAGTAACAGCACCGGAGCTCCTTTCCCAGGACCTCGAAGGCCGACTCGATGGGCTCCTTCGCATTGGAGATGCACCCCGGGTTCGGGCACTTGACCACGCCCCTGATGACCGGAGGAACGGTCACCCCCTTCTTCTCCACTACCTCGTAATCCCGGATGATGTTGATGGTTGCGTGGGGGGCGATGAGGGCGATCCGGTCCACCTCCTCCTTCCTGAGCTCCCGGCCACTGATCTTCACGATGTCCTTCTTTCCCACCTTCCTGCTCGCCACGTTCGTCGCGATGGAGAGGTTCTCGGTGGTGGTCCCCGCGATCCCCAGGATGGTGAGGACGTTCAGGGCCTCCCCGGCGGAGATGTGGTCGATGACCGTCCCCTCCTTGATCTGGGAGACGAGGAGGGTGCGGTTCTGCCCGGGGGTCATCCCATCACCTCCGAGAGGAGGGCCATCCTGACGGGGACGCCGTTCCTCGACTGCTCGAAGTACCGGGCATGGGGCGTCGCGTCCACCGCGGGGTCGATCTCGTCCACCCGGGGGAGGGGGTGGAGGAGGATGAGCCGGTCCTTCACGCCCTCCAGGGTCTCAGGTGCGATGCGGTAGCTGGAAGCCACGTCGTAATAGGAGCCGAGGTCCGGGAACCGCTCCTTCTGGATCCGGGTGATGTAGAGGACGTCCAGGTCCCGGATGACCCGCCGGACGTCATGGTGGTTTTTCACCTCCATGCCCCTGCCCGCGAGCTCGTGGAGGAGCCCCTCGGGGAACTCGAGGCCCTTCGGGGCGATGGCATGGAGGCTGACGTCGTAGAGGGAGAGGGCGTAGGCGAGGGAGTGGGCCGTCCGGCCATAGCGGAGGTCCCCGAGGATCCCCACCTCTATCCCGTCCAGGTCCATGGACTGCCGGATGGTGTAGAGATCTAGGAGGGTCTGCGAGGGGTGCTGCCCCGCCCCGTCGCCTGCGTTGATGACGGGCACCGTGGCGAACTCGGAGGCGAGCCGGGCCGCGCCCTCCTTGGGGTGCCGGAGGACGATGGCATCGGTGTACCCGCTCACGACCCGGATGGTGTCGGCGAGGGTCTCCCCCTTTGCAATGGAGGAGGCCTCCACCGAGTCCACCGAGATGCAGCTCCCCCCGAGGCGCGCCATGGCCGAGGCAAAGGACATGCGGGTTCTTGTTGAAGGCTCGAAGAAGAGGAGGGCCACGATCTTTCCGGCGAGGAGGTTGCGGTCGAAGCCGCCGCCGGCAAACTCCCCTGCCCGTTTGAGGAGATGGTCGAGATCCCGACGTTCAAAATCCCTGATGGAGATGATGTGCCGCACCGGATCACCCCGCCCGGTGCCCGGATCCTTCCAGGAACAACCTCATGTTCACGATCCCCCTTCCGGTATCGGTAGGCTATCCGGATATTATGTCGGTGCTGCTCCTGATAGAGGTATCCCCGGGAACTAAAGGCCCCCCCGGAAGGGAAAAGGTTTCATGCCACCGGAAGACCAGATTCCACCGGTGATACCCATGTGCGACCAGAAGGTGGATGTCGGGGGGAAGCCGGCGAGGGGTTTCGTCTATAACCTCGGCCCGGTGAACCTGGTGGCGGTGGTGACGGATGCGGGGATGGTGGGGTGCGGGGCCTTCGATGTGGCGGCCCTGGAGAAGTTTGGGTACCCGGCGGCACGGGTGAGACCGTCAACCGGCCCATCCATTGCGTCCATCGATGATCTTCTCGCGGGGATCATCAAGGACGCAAACGGGCCGGCGCAGAAACGGGGCGTAAAACTCGGGATGACCGGGAGGGAGGCAGTCGGAAAACTCTGAACCCGGGCAGGGTTTCACTGGGCCGGTTTCCACCTAGCCTCGGCCTTCCAGCCTCTTTCCCATGGTCAGGATATTCATCCCGTCGCGATACTCATAGGAGATCCGGTCCATGAAGTTCTTCATCAGGTGGACGCCGAGCCCTCCCCCGGGGCGGCGGGCCAGATCGCTGCTCCGGTCAGGTGGAGGCAGGGCGGTGGGGTCGGAGGGCGGTGCCCGGTCCTCCATCACCACCTCGGCTTCCCCCTGATATACCCGGCACCTGAGGGTGATGGCCCCGGCCCCCCCGCGGTACCCGTGAGTGACGATGTTCGAGAAGGCCTCGTCCACCGCGATCTGGATTCCGGTGATATCCTCGCGCCGGAGACCCTCTTCCTGCAGGAATCCGGCGATGGCATCGAGAAGGCCGGGCAGTTCACGGATCTCCGCGCGGACGGTCAGCGTGAGATCAGCCGCCATCCCGGGGTACCCCCTTCAGTACCACGAGGGTGATGTCGTCGGCAGGGGGTTCCCCGTGGGTGAAGGCCTGGATCTCCTGCAGGAGCCGGTCGAGTATGGCCCCGGCAGGAAGATCCCGGGCATCCCGGACCAGCCCCCGGAGGCGTTCCTCTCCGAACATTCCCCCCGCGGGGCTGACCGCCTCGGTCACCCCGTCAGTGTAGAGGAGGAGGAGATCCCTCGGGGAGATGGAGATCTTCCCCTCGGTGTACAGGGAATCCTCCATGGCACCGAGGGCGATCCCGGTGGACTCGAGCTCCCTGAAGCCGTCCTTCCCCGCAGGGAGGAGGAGCGGGGGGTTGTGCCCGGCGTTCACGTAGGTGAGCATCCCCCCCGCAGTGTCCATCACGCCGTAAAATGTCGTGACGAACATCCCCGATCGTGACGAGGAGGCGATGGTGCCGTTGGCATTCTCCAGGGCCTTCGACGGTGCCGCGTGCCAGAGGGCATTCGCCCGGAGGATGACCCGGGAGAGTGCCATGAAGATGGCGGCGGGCATCCCCTTGCCGGAGACGTCGGCGATGAGGATACCCACCCGGGGATCCTTCTCCGGGCCGCCGCCGAGGGGAATGAAGTCATAAAAGTCCCCTCCCACTTCCCTCGCCATGAGGCACCTTGCCGCAAGGTCAAGGCCCGGGATGGACGGGAGGGACTCGGGGAGGAAGGACTGCTGGATCTCCGCCGCGATGGAGAGCTCGGTCCTCTTCCGCTCGATCTCCCGGAGGGCATCGTCCCGCTCCGCCTGGGTCTTCCGTTCCTCTATCCGGCTCACGACGATGACCGAGAAGATGAGGACCCCCACGGTGTTGGCGAGGTTCATGGGGATCGCAACCTCCGAGACAAGCTCGTATGCCGCCGGGAAGGGCTTGGCAAGGGCGAGGACGAGGAGCATGTGGAAGGCCTCCATGAGCACGGCAAACCCTCCGGCGATCCAGATCCCGACAAATTTCCTCCCGCTCAAGAGATAGATAGTTCCGCCGAAGATCCCGGCGAGGATCGTGGCGATGCAGCAGGGCACCACGGTGAACCCGCCGAGGCTCCAGCGATAGGCGGCGCCGATGAGCCCGGCGCCGAGGCCCACCAGGGGGCCGCAGGTGAGGCCGGCCATCATGGGCCCGAGGTCACGAACATTGATCACGGCCCCCTGTATCGTGAAACCGGCCGCGGTCCCGTAGACCGAGAGGAGGCCGAAGACAAGGGTGAGAATGAGAAGCCCCCATCTTTCCGGGTGTCCTTCCAGCACCTCGGCGAAGTACCGGCTCCTGGTCACGAGGTAGGCAACCACCACGATGACACAGATCAGCTGGAGGAGGACAAGGGAGTCCTGGAGGATGGAGGAGACATCCATGGGCTGGTTTCCCCCTGAGATGTCGACCCGGGAGTAATTAATCGTCACGATAAAAGCCGGTTCGAAACCCTTTAAGGTTCCGCGGGAAGAGTAATGCGTGGGTTTCGGATGGAGATCACAAAGACCCTGAAGGGGGGAGTGACCGTGCTGCACCTGAGCGGCAGGGTTGATACCTCGGCGGTCCCGGGCCTGGACCAGGCCGTCAAGGAGGTCCTTGCGGGGGGTGCCCGGAGGCTCCTCCTCGATCTCAGGGACGTGGTGTACATCAGCAGCGGGGGGCTCCGGATCCTCCTCGCCACGGCGAAAAAGCTTTCGGGCTGCGATGGCCGGTTCGGCCTCTACGGTCTCCAGACCGAGGTGTACAAGATCTTCAGGCTTGCAGGCTTCACCTCCATCTTCTCCCTCTTCGCGAGCGAGGAGGATGCCCTTGCCGCCTGGGGATGAGCTCCTCGCGAACCAGGAATGGCAGCCGGTCCCCGGTGCTCCGGGCCTGCGGATCTACCCGTACCTCCGTAAGATAGATACCATCTCATCGAACTCCTTTATCCTCGACGGGCCGGACCTGGTCGTCTGCATCGACCCGGGCGGCCTCGCCGATCAGGCGGATCAGCTGGCGGGGGAGATCGCCCGGATCAGGGAGGAGCGCCCCCGGCCCCTCCTCGTGATCCTCACCCACGTGCACATCGACCACGTTCTCCAGGTCATGTACCACTATGCCTTCAAGGGGGGGCCGGGGGTGATCATCGGCATCCAGGAGGATGGGGCGATGGCCGTGGAGGGGAAGGATGCCCGCCTGATGATCGCCGATATCCTCGGAAAGGAACCGGGGACGGTATCCGTGGGGCTGCCGCTTCTCTCCGCCCGCGAAGGGCTGGGGATCCGCGGTCCCACCGTGACCCTCGTCGAGGGCAGCTGCATCCTCCGGGGGGAGCGGATAAGGTGTCAGGAGATCCCACTCGGGGGTGGCGAGTCCCTCCGGGCGTACCATACCCCCGGCCACAGCCCTGACAGCATCTGCCTCCGTGCGGGAGGGATTCTCTTCATCGGGGATCTCCTCTTCGCCACGGCGCCGGGGGTCGCTGGGATTCGGGGCTGGAACCTGGAGGACCTGATCCGGTCCCTCGACCATGTAGGAATCCTCCTCGGAGACGAGGGGCTCGAGGTCTGCTGCCCGGGCCATGGGAGGCCCTTCTCCCCCGCCACCGCTCGGGAGGTTCTCGGGAAGATGGCGACGGAGGCCCGGTCCCTCACGGGGATCGCAGAGGTCAGCCCGGCCTGGGCGAAGGAGACCGCGGCGTATGCCCGGACCATGATGGAGATGGTGAATGAGCTCCTCACCGTGCTCTCCGGGAGACTCTACCTCGTCGCCCATGTCCTCGACGAGCTCGAGGAGTCAGGCGAGGCCGAGAGGCTCTCGGGGATGGCGAACCCCGAGACCTTCGACCTGATCCTCTCCGATTTCCATGACTTCTCTGAGGAGTACAGGCAGGGGAAGGTGCTTGACATTCACCTGGCGCTCAAGGCAGGCCAGATCGTGCAGAAACTCCACCACTCCTTTCATCCCAAGGTTCTTTCCACCGTCACGGACGCCACCCTCCTCCGGCGGGCCGACCGGATCCTCTCCGACTACATGACCCGGTTCAGAGGCTTCTCCGTCCGCCCCGAGCTTGAGGAGGTGGACCCGGGCGGCCTCGTTCGTGACGTTCTCGAGCATGCCGGGAGATCTCCCTGGACCGGGGAGGCCATCATCGAGGCAGCAGAATCGGGCGAGAGGTACCTGGAGGCTCTCGTCTCCCGGATCGCTCATCCACCGGTTTTCGAGGGTATCCGCATAACCTTCACGCCGGGCGACGGTATCCCTCCCGTCACCACCGACACCGACCGGTTCTCGGATCTCATCACCGGGATCCTGGAGGAGTTCGCCGGGAGGGATGCGGAGGAGATACGCATCGCCACCTCACTCCGGGGGCGGGCGATCCGGCTGACCATCGAGGCCCGCGGGGGCAGGACCGACGGGCTCTCCGACGGGAAAAAGGTCCGGTTCCTCCGGGAGGAGTGCCGGGTGCTCTCCGGTGAACTCGCCGTCGCTACTTCGGACGGCGGGGCTGTCCTCACCATCACGCTTCCCGTCCAGAACCGGCCGTGAAACTCACCGAGAACAAGAAGTTTCATTTTACCTTCAACTTTCAATGGCCAACGGGGTGCAATCTGGGGGGGGGACTCGCTTCCCTCGCCCCCGAAAGCGTCCACGTACAGAAGTGATAAAAATGGGAAAATAATGCGACTTGCACTGAACGTTCCTACTTCCTCGCGAAGGTGAGGTACCCCGAGTGGGAGACCCGGGTGGAGGGCCTCGTCCCCCGGACGGACCGGACAATCTCCCGCTCGATGCACTCCCGGATGTGGACCTCGGGGAACCGCCGCTTCGCCTCCTCGACGACGAGGAAGAGCTGCTCGAGGAAGGGCGAGTAGCAGGCGAGGATGCCCCCCGGCCGGAGGACCTCGTGCGCATGGGCGATGTGCTCCGGGCCCATCTGGAGGTCGAGGTGGACGATATCGTACTTTCCTCCGGCCTTCAGCACGTCCCCCTCGATGATCTCCACGTTGTCCAGTTTCGCGGCCTTCAGGTTCTTCGCCGCCATACGGGAGAAGTTCGACCGGATCTCGTAGGTGGTCACGCTCTTCGCGATCCCTGCATAGTAGATGACCGCGATACCCGACCCCGTGCCCGCGTCGAGGACCTCATCCTTCCTGCTCATCCCCGTGTGGGCGATGACGAGGCCGATGTCCTTCGGGAGCATGGGGGCTCCGCTCCGGGCGGCGTGGGCGAAGAAATCGGGCGCCCGGGGTATGCGCACCACGAACTCGGCCCCGAGGTGGGTCCGGACCACGTCCCCCGGCTCGGCCCCCACGAGGACCGAGAGGTCCACGGTCCCGAGGTCGGTGGCATGCTGCCGGTTCCCCGCCTGGACATAGAACTCCCGGTCCTTCCCGACGAGGAGGACCCGGTCCCCGTCCTCGATCATGGTCCCTGGAGCCTGAGAATAGCCTCGGCGATGTCGCCCTTTGTCTCGGCGAGGAGCTTCCGGACCTTCTCCTCAGGGGCCTTCGTCTGCTCCATGACGAGCCGGACGTCCTCATCGGAGACCGCCGGGGCCTTTGGCTCGAACCGGGGCTCGCCCGTGATCTGGTACGTCCTCACCCCCTGCATGGTCATGGCCACCACCTCGGCGGCATCGAATACATAGTCTCCCTGCCCCGTGGTGATGACGATCCGCTCCACCCCCTCGAGGGACTCCATCGACATGCCCATCTTGTCCATCATCTGCTTCATTTTCCGGGGGTTTATTTTTCCTGGGAACATCCGCTCTCCCTGCCTTCCCTAATTTTTACCGCTGGACCGTAATTAAATGAAAGCATCTCCCCGCCCGAGAGGAGGGCCGTCCCCGTGGCGAGGAGCCCGTCCTCCCCCGTGACGAGGAGCACTTCGTCCCCAGCACGGATGCCCGGATCGGCCGCCACGACATGCTTTGCAAAGCCGGTCTTCGCCTTTGGGATGAACTCCGCCACCGAGAGGTCGATACCGACCCGGTACGCAGGCGGAGCAATGGCCTCCCTGAGCCTGGCCGCACCTGCGAAGGAGAGGGTGAGCCGCCCGTCGTAGGCCCGGAGGGTCGCGAGCCGGGCCTCCCCGAGGAGGACCTGCCGGATCCGCCCTGTCTGGGAGAGGACGAACCTGCAGTCATCGGGGAAGAGGCCTGCCCCCGCCCCGGCCCCGAACTGGTAGTCAGCGATGACCCTGGCCCGGCCGAGCATCCTGTCCCTCGAGCCTTCGGTTGACACAGTGGATGAACCTCTCCTCGAGTTCCTTCGGGACGTACGCCCCTGCCGCGATGCGGTGCCCCCCGCCGGACCCTCCCACCTCGGCGGCGGCCTCCACGATGGCCTGCTGGAGGTCGGTCCCCCGCTGCACCATCTCCTCGTTCGTCCGCATGGAGACCTTCGTGACGAGGGGGTCTTCCATCATTTCGGCCATGATGAGGATGGGCTTCTCTCTGTTCAGCCTGGAAAGCGCCATCCCCGCCCCGATCCCGATGATGGTGTCCGGGAACCGGTCCCCGACGTGGATGTGCTGGAGATGGGAGAGCTCCGTCACCCCCTTCTCGAGGATGAACTGGAGGAGGTCCCGGATCATCCCCCGGTGGTGGGTGAGCATCCGCTCGGCCTCCCGGTAGTGGATGCCCCGGTCCCCCTTGCAGATGTGGCTCCCCACCGACGGCTTCGCCCACCGGCCGCAGGCGTTCAGGACCGTGGCAAACTCGGAGGCGTTCCGGAGGGGCTTCTCCTTCTCACGGGGGAAGAGGTAGGTCTCGGCGAGGAGCCGGTCCGGGGTCCGGCCATGGGAGAGGAGCTGCTGGGCGAGGGCCGAGATGACCCGCCGCTTCTCCTCGAGGGGCACCTCCTCCCAGGCGAGCCACCGGCCCGAGGTATGCTTCAGGCCTACCCCGAGCCGCTGGAGAAACTGGAGGGCCCCGTTCGGGTTCCCCGTGATCCCCGGGATGAAGGGATCATCGCTGTACGCGAGGCAGAGGTGGACAGGGCGCGTCGAGATGCCGAAACAGTTCAGGTCCTTCTTCACCACCTCCACGGTGCCGTGGCGGACCCCGTCCTCGGCGATCTCCCTCGCCGGCCCCGTGAGGCCGAGGTCGGTCCGGGCCATCATGTCCCCGACGTTCCCGATGACCGCGAGCCGGGCGAGGTCCCCGTTCTCAGGGTCGAGGGCCCTCGCCACGAGGTAGGCGATGCCCGAGGCGGCCAGCTTCCCGTGCCCGTAAGCGAGGGCGTTCACCTCCCGGAAGGAGTGCCCCCCGACCGGCTGGCCGACGTGGTGGTCCAGGATGAGGACCTCGTCCTCCGTCAGGCCCCGCTCCACGAGGAGGTTCTGCTGCCCGGACCCGAGGTCGGTGAAGAGCTTGAAGGACCGGTCCTTCGGGACGGCCCCCATGGTCATGGGCTCGAGCTGCCGCACGAAGACGGGCCGGACCGGGATTCCCGCCCGCCCGAGGGCGACGGAGAGGATCGCCTCGGAGCAGATGCCGTCGGCATCGATGTGGGAGACGAGGGTCACCTCCCCCGCATCGGCGAGGAGGTCAGCTGCGGCGGCTGCATCCGCACGGAGGTCCATTACAGAATACAAAGCATCCCGGTGCAATTATTCTTATCCTGACGATTCGGGTATTCTGATGATTCCGGTATCCTGATGGTATCCTGAATATGGATGGACCCGACGTACCTGGATCAAAAAACCTAAATGTTGGTATGTGAATGAAGGAATGGGGGGTCTGTATCCCCGTGAATTTCAGGATTGTGTTCTGATAAGGGATGGGAGGAAGGATTTTCATGAAGTCAACGAAGGTGTGCCTCGGACTGACACTATTGCTGATATTCATCATTGCTCTGGCAGGATGCACGGGAAGCTCTCAGCAGGGATCATCCACTCAGCAGGGATCACCCACGCCGGGAGCTCAAACCACGCAGGCAGCAGGAGGAGTAACGCAGAGTCCTGTCAGCGGATCGCCATCCGTAAGTCAGGTGTTGGGTGCCCTGAATTATAACTGGGTCGAGTACAGGATGACGAGTGGTTCAGGTGGCCAGCAGATGACGATGTATTTCAAGTTTGACAGGCAGAAGGGGACCTGCACGATGAGAATCGAGGGGCAACAGATTCCCGGCATGACCGGGCAGGAAATGTCGTGCGGGTCAACCGGCGGCCAGACCCAGAGCAACCCCAACCAGGTGAGCTCTGATGTCACCTTCACGTATATTGGAACCGAATCGGTGGCCGTTCCCGCCGGAACCTTCACCGCCTCGAAATATACCTCCACCTATCAGGGGACAACATCGACCTACTGGATTGCCGCGGGAACTCCCCTGCTCAAGATGGTGAGCAGTGGAGGAGAAGGGTCCACGACAATGGAATTGAATGGCTGGGGATAAACCCCGGTCGATTTTTTCAGTATATTTCCGGAACAGGGACTCGATCTTGGGGATGAATTCCCGGGAAGGATCCCTGGATCCAAGCCGCCTGCCACCTGTGTTAGAAATACATAACATTTATCTCCTCAAATGTTAGAATTATATAACATGCAGGTCACACCATGGCACCGGTATCTCTACCGCGTGATTGTCGGATCCATCCTCATCGTCTGGGGCATCGCTGAACTCGTCCCCGTACCGTCTGACGGCGGAATCATCCCGACCGTCCTCCTCTCGGCCGGGCTGGCCTTCCTCCTGGCCGGGGTTCTCAGGTGGAGGAAGTACGGGAATACACCGGAAAAGGACGAGAGGACGAGGAGGATCGGGGCCTGGGGGCTCAGCTACTCCTGGATCCTGAGCCTCTTCTTCATGACGGTGCTCTTCCTGCTGGATTACCTCAAGGCGGTCAGCCTCACCGTCCAGGCTGCACTCGGGGCATCCGTCGTCGTTATGACGCTCTCGGCACTCGCCTTTCAGCTGTATCTCTCAAATGCCGGGGATGTCGCATGATCCCCGGGACCCGGGAAGGCATGTATGCAGACGAAGATTAAGGAATACCGGGCCGCCCTCGGGCTCACCCAGGAGGAACTTGCCGCCCGGGTTCGGGTCCGCCGGGAGACCATCGTCTTCCTCGAAAAAGGGAAGTACAACCCCTCCCTCAGGCTCGCCCATGGCGTGGCAGAGGTGCTGGGGACGACGGTGGACGCCCTCTTCTCCTTCGAGGACGAGGAGGGCGGGGGAGCGGGCGGCGGCATCCCCTGAAGGGGAGGGACACGTTTTTCCCTCCCCCTGCCCCATTCCGGATAAAGGGGAACTGGTATGGATCCGGACATGCGGGAGTTCCTGGACGGGGGGCTCGTGAGCGCCGCGCGGATGCGGGCGGTGGAGGGGAATGCAATCACCCTCGGGGTGGGGGCCCTCCAGATGATGGAGAGCGCGGGGAGGGAGCTCGCGGCCATGGCCCTCGAGTTCTCGCCCTTCCATGCGCTCGTCCTCTGCGGGAGGGGGAAGAACGGCGGCGACGGGATGGTGGCCGCGCGCTACCTCCAGCACATCGCGACGGACGTCATCTCGGTCTCCGACGGCCCCCTCGCGCCGGAGACGGAGATGCAGCTCCGGGCCCTCGCAGGCTCGGTGGTGGCCGTCCACCCGGTCAGCTGCGCTGCTGACGTGGAGGCCCTCTCGTACCTCTTCACGCGGGCCGATGTCATCATCGACGCCCTCCTCGGGACAGGTGCATCTGGGCAGACCCGGGAGCCGCTCGCCAGCTGCGTGAGGCTCGCGGGATCCTCCCCCTCTCCCATTATCGCCGCCGACATCCCCACGCCGGGAATGCGGGCGAACCGGATCCTGAGCTTCCACCGGGCGAAGGTGGAGGGGGCCGAGGTGGCGGACATCGGGATCCCCCTCGCCGCGGAGGTCTTCATGGGCCCCGGCGACCTCACCCTCGTCCCGAGGCGGGGGGCGAGGGCCCGGAAGGGGGACAACGGGGAGGTTCTTGTCATCGGGGGTGGGCCGTACCAGGGCGCGCCGTACCTCGCCGGACTCGGGGCGCTCCGGGCCGGGGCCGACATCGTCCGCATCGCCTCGCCGGCCTTCGAGCCGGTGCCGGACCTCATCTACGAGCGGCTCGAGGGGGACCGGATCACCACCGATCACCTCGAACGGATACTCTCGCTCGCCGGGAGGGCCGACGCCGTGGTGGTGGGGAACGGCCTCGGGACGGAGAGCCACGAGGTGGTCCTCGCGGTGGCGGAGGCGGCGAAGAAGGCGGTCTTCGATGCCGACGCCCTCCGCACCCCCCTCCCGGTCTCGAAGGAGACCGTCTATACCCCCCATGCAGGGGAGTTCAGGCGGATGACGGGCAACCCGCCGCCCGAGGGGCTGGCGGGGCGGGGGCGCGCCGTCCGGGAGGCGGCACGGGCCCTGGCCGGCGGTCGAAAACCGGCTTCGCCGGTTCTCTCCGAAGCCGGCCACTCTGACGAGTGCCCGGTCATCCTGCTGAAGGGGCCGTTGGATGTGATCTCCGACGGGAACCGGGTGAGGTTCAACCCCACGGGCTCCCCCGCCATGGCGGTGGGAGGCACGGGGGACGTCCTTGCCGGGGTCACCGGGGCGCTCCTCTGCCGGCTGCCGGCCTTCGAGGCGGCCTGCATTGCCGCGTACGTGAACGGCTCGGCGGGGATGATCGCGGCCCAGGAGCGTGGCGACGGGATGACGGCGACCGACCTCGTGGAGAAGATCCCCTCGGTCCTCTTTCTCGGGGGTGGAAGGCATGCCTGAGTTCACCCACCTGAAGGGTGACCGGGTGCAGTTGGTGGACATCTCGGGGAAGGACGAGGTGGTGCGGGAGGCAGTCGCCGAGGGGAGGATCCGGCTCCAGGAAACGACCCTGCGCGCCATCCGGGAGGGAAGCCTCGTGAAGGGGAACGTGCTCGCCACCGCGCGGGTGGCGGCCATCCAGGCCGTGAAGGAGACCCCGCGCATCATCCCCCTCTGCCACCCCATCCCCCTCTCCGGGATCGAGGTGGACTTCGAGGACGGGGACGGGTACATCCTGGCGACGGTGCGGGTCCGGTCCCGGGGACCGACAGGGGTCGAGATGGAGGCCCTCACCGGCGTCTCGGTGGCCCTCCTCACCATCTGGGACATGGTGAAGTCAGCCGAGAAGGACGCCGCCGGCCAGTATCCGGAGACCGGGATCGACGGGATCCGGGTCCTCGAAAAGAAGAAAGGTTAAGGCCGCCGCCGGGAAGGGCCGTGAGGCAGGGCCGGAATGCCGGCAGGGGAGGACGGTGGGGGGGAGTGCCTTTTATATCATCCCCGGGCAACCTATACAGAACCACGGGATGCGTCCCTTGGAAAGGAATGTGGCCGGTGACGGCTGAACCTTGAGGTGAATATCCACATGGTACGTTCAATGTACGCCCACGTGCGGGAGGCCTGGAAGCATGCCGGGACGTCCGGTGTCTCGGACCTCCTCTGGGAGCGCATGCAGACCTGGAGAGTCGAGGGGACCGTCGTGCGGGTGGACAGGCCCACCCGGATCGACCGTGCCCGTGCTCTCGGGTACAAGGCGAAGCAGGGCGTCGCCGTCGCCCGGGTGAAGGTCCACCGGGGCGGCCGGCGGGCGAGCCGGTACGTCCGCGGCCGGCGGACGGCCCACATGGGGATCCGGAAGAAGACGCCGGCGAAGAGCCTCCAGCGGATTGCCGAGGAGCGGGCCTCCCGGAAGTTCCCGAACATGGAGGTCCTCAACTCCTACTGGGTCGGCGAGGACGGCCGGCACCGGTGGTACGAGGTCATCCTCGTGGACGGGCACCATCCGTCGGTGAAGCGGGACCCGCAGCTCTCCTGGATCGGGGGGCACCGGGGCCGGGCCGAGCGGGGCCTCACGAGCGCAGGGAGGAAGGGCCGCGGCATGCGGCGGCGGGGCATCGGCACCGAGAAGAACCGGCCGAGCATCCGCTCCCATGAGAATCGCGGGAAGTAACCCCCCTCTTTTTCCAGGATCATGCCCCTCATCGACGGGTGCATCCACCCGTATCCTACCGGGGACTCCTCGCTCAGGCGCATGGCCGTCGAGGCCCGGGAGCTCGGGTTCGACCAGGTGGTCGCGACCGGAGGGACCGGCGAGGTGCCCGGCGTTCTCCGGGCCACCGTCATCTCCGCCTCCTCGGTGAAGGGGGTGATCTCGGCCCTCCAGGCTATCCCCCGGGCCGAGGTGGTGGTCATGGTGATCGCGGGGGACCTCGCCTTCAACCGGGCGATCATCGGCCTCCGGGGTGTGCGGGTGCTGAAGGATGCCCACCGGTCCCCCCGGGAGGCCTTCAACCATGTCGCGGCGAAGGAAGCCGAGGTGAAGGGGGTCGCCGTGGAGCTGGACCTCGCCCCCCTCGTGGAGGGGCGGGGCCTCCAGCGGCAGCGGGTCATCGCCCGGTACCGGGAACTCCTCCAGCTCCACCGGCGGTACCGGTTCCCCTTAACCCTCGCCTCCAACGCCCGCTCCATACTCGGGCAGAGGTCGGTCCGGGAAATGGCCCTCCTTGCCGGGCTCTTCGGGATGGAGGAGGCCGAGGTGACGGGGGCCCTCTCCTCCCTCGACTCCATCCTCGCGGGGAGGTCGCCCGTCCAGGTGGTGCGGGGATGACCCAGCTCCCCTCCCAGCGGGAACGCCGGCGATACATCCTCGCCCGGTTCGCCCCCGAAGGGATCGCCCCCGACCCCCGGGAGTTGTATGCGGCGGTGGCAGAGGCCTGCACCGCCCTCTGGGGCGACGTGGCGGCCTCGGAGATCTCCCCCTCGGTCATGGCCTGGGAGGGGCATGCCATCCTCCGGTGCCGGCGGGGGACCGAGGACCGGCTCGCCACGGCGCTCGCCACCATCACCCGGATCGGGGAGGAGCGGGCCGCCGTCCGGACCATCACGACGAGTGGCACCCTCCACGCCATCCGGAGCCGGCCGTCGCCGAGACAGGAGGTCCTCCGGGAGAAGAAGGTGGGGATCGGGGGGCGGGTCTTCCTCGCGAAGGCCTACCCAGGTCAAAAGGTTGATTTGATCGAAAAGGGAATTAAGGGAAAGGAACTGTTGTTTTTTACAGACGAAGACGGAGAGGTGAGGTAATGCAACCCCAGTACCAGATGGGATATGACCGGGCCATCACGGTCTTTTCCCCGGACGGCCGGCTCTACCAGGTCGAGTACGCCCGGGAGGCAGTGAAGAGGGGGACAACGGCGGTGGGGATCAAGTGCACCGAGGGGGTCGTCCTCATCGTGGACAAGAGGGTCGCGACCCGGCTCCTCGAGCCCTCCTCCATCGAGAAGATCTTCAAGATCGACGAGCACATCGGGGTTGCGTCAAGCGGCCTCGTGGGGGACGCCCGGGCCCTCGTGGACCGGGCCCGGATCGAGTGCCAGATCAACCGGGTCTCGTACAACGAGGCCATCGATGTTGAGACCCTGGCAAAGAAGCTCTGCGACCACATGCAGACCTACACGATGTTCGGGGGCGCCCGGCCCTACGGGACTGCCCTCCTCATCGCCGGGGTCTCGGACGGGACCACCCGGCTCTTCGAGACCGACCCGAGCGGCACCCTCCTCGAGTACAAGGCGACGGGCATCGGCACGGGGCGGCCCGCGGTCATGAAGGTCTTCGAGGAGGAGTACAACCCCGAGGGCTCCTGCAAGGATGCCATCCTCCTTGGCCTCAAGGCACTCCATGCCGCCACCGAGGGAAAGTTCGACGTGAACACGGTGGAGATCGGCATCGTGGAACAGAAGTCCCGCAGCTTCCGGAAGATGACGAAGGAAGAGGTCGCGGGCTTCGTCGAGCAGTTCGACCGCACGGCGAGCGCATGATCCCCCTCGACCGGGCGGTGGTGGCCCGGCTGGAGACCCACGGGGAGCGGTTCGAGATCCTCGTGGACCCGGACCTCGCGACGAAGATCCGGCACGGCGAGGCGGTGGACATCGAGGACGCCGTCGCGGCCATCTTCATCTTCGAGAACGCCTCCCGGGCCGAGAAATCCTCGGACGAGGCCCTCCAGAAGGTCTTCCAGACCACGGACTTTTCGACCATCGCCCGGCGCATCATCGAGAAGGGCGAGATCCACCTCACCGCCGAGCAGCGCAGGCACCTCCTCGACGAAAAAAGGGGACAGGTCATCACCTACATCGCCCGGCATGCCATCAACCCCCAGACGGGTCTCCCTCACCCCCCCGCCCGGATCGAGATGGCCATGGAAGAGGCGAAGGTGTCAATCGACCCCTTCAAGGCCCTCGACGAGCTCGTGGCCGAGACCATGAAGGCCCTCCGGCCCCTCATCCCCATCCGGTTCGAGGAGGT